>Ga0116157_10005724_pt1 | contig 11382 bp, 10 predicted proteins | sample AD_UKC048_MetaG_FD_89882 | JGI IMG/M metagenome (GOLD analysis project Ga0116157, IMG submission 89882) | Active sludge microbial communities of municipal wastewater-treating anaerobic digesters from USA - AD_UKC048_MetaG | ecosystem: Engineered > Bioreactor > Anaerobic > Digestate | place: USA... | reverse complement strand
GCTGACGCAGAACGGTGAACTTGCCCGCGGTTGGGGCTTGGTGTCTTTTCATGACCTGCCGTGTGGAAGGTTTTCGTCAAGCTTCCAACCATTTTTTCCCGATTCCTGTGGGATGGCTGTGAAGTATCAATGCCGCAAAGGCCGCCAGGCATTGCACATTCTGGTTGCGGCTTTGCCTCGCTGCCAAGTATGCGGGTTAGGCGACGGACCGTTCTGGCCAGCCGCGAAGGACTTGGCCAAAGGTCAGATAATCGGGATCGGGGTAGAGTTCTCGCCGTGCGGGCAGGATGATCTGGTCGCGCAGCGTAGTCTTGAACAATTCGATGCCCCCGTCCCAGCCGAGTGACCTGAGTTGTCCGAGGCGTCGCTGGTTCATTATCACAGAGTAGTCCGGCCGGATGCCCAGAAGTCCCTGATCAAAAGCCCGGTGGTGGATCGCGCTTAGGCAAATGCCGTTCTTGATCTCGTCGGTGCCGCGCTCGTGCTCGACCGGGATGATGTGCGCAGCTTCGAGTAGGTCCAACTGAATCCCGCTCATCGCGCATCGGTAATCATAGGCGACCAGAATGCTTCTTCGGAACCGCTGATCGCGAACTTTGCGCTGAATCTGCTGGAGAACCGTTCGCCGGGGACTCGGTGGAATGTCGCGAATCGCCTCCGCCGTAGGTTCCTCGGCGAGTTGTCGCAGGACCGCCAAGTCCTCCGGTTGGCCCGCTGTCCGGTGCAGGTTGTTCAGTTCGTGAACGTACGTGCAGAAGAAATCAGGACGAAAGGCGATTGCGATTTCCTCATTGCCTCGCGGTTGCACACTGAATCCACTTGCAGCGGCAGCGGTCAGGGTTTGGCGACGAATCTGCAGAGACGGTGACCGGCCCGACATCAACATCATGTGCTTGGTGACATCGAAGCCGGCGAACAAGCGGTTCTCTTCACTCCATCCGAGCACCAATGTCTTCGCGCCCTCCGATCTTAAACCTCTCCACGCCGGTCACTAGAATTCGCAGCTCGTTCGGATCCCTCGGGTAGCCTCCATGAGTCAGATTCCAACTGTAACAGAGCACTCTCTCACGTGTCTCGCCTCGGGAGACAGCCAAGCGGAAGGGGTGGGAGTCGGACAGGATTATGCAGTTCCACCCAGAGGCACGAATGGCTTCAAGAACGCGGGTGAGTATCGCGCGTTTGGGGATACGGCTCGGCATAGTTCTGACGAGTGTCGTTATTCAGCACGCCGCTTGCGGCGCCTCGCTGGCTCCAACAGCGTCATCTGATTCGCACGATTGGCGGGGGCATGGACCAACTCCCGATTAGGGCACGATCTGGGAGCGGGGCGCTTCGCACCGCCGTCTGCCGGCAGAGGCTCGAGGTTCATTTCATTCCTGACAAGATTGGGCTTGAACGCTTTGTAGAAAGAGTCATTGGCATTGGCGGTGTCAGGCGTCAATTCATACCGAACGCGCGGCGGATGCTGGAACCGCCCTAACGCACCTTTGAGGTAGGCTTCGACCATGTCGCAGCAAATCCACTGACGTAGCGTCCGCTCAGCCGCTTCGCCGGTGGCGCAACTGCCTCCAAACGGGTCAACAACAAGATCATCTTCATCCGTCAACATCCTGATAAAAAACTCGGGGATCTCCACTGGGAATCTAGCTGGGTGGGGCTTGAGACTCTGCTCGACGCAATAGCGGATGTAAGTGGAGTTGCTTTCCGTGTGAGCCAGCGCGATCAGGTTGGGAGGAATCGCTGCCCCGTTATTGGTTCCGAATTTGTCTGAAATGTCGTGCCCTGAGGGTCGCAAACGTGGTGTATATCCCTTCTCCAGCAAGACCTTCATGCTGTCGGAATAGGGTTGAAGGACCCGGCGGTTGCTGGCTTTCGGCCACGGTGTGGGGGAAAGCCACCAAATGCAATCGATGGCATCTTTGACCCGGATTCGACGCACGGTCACCCATTCTGCCGGAGTTGGAAGACGCGCCGGATTCCACCAGAAGAACTCTTGCGCCAAGTGAAAGCCGAACTCCCGGCACAGCATGAGGAGTAGTTCATAATGGTAGAGGCTCCGCGTTGGTTGTCCTGGAATCCAGGAACCGCCAATGTCAATCACCAGCGAGCCTTGCGCTTTGAGGGCGCGGTGGAAGGCGGCGGCGAAAGGTTTGAACCACTCGAGGTATTCGTGGGCATCCGCGTTCCCGTAGTCCTTCTTCCGAACAAGTCCGAAAGGAGGACTGGTCACGATGAGGTCGATTGAGCCGTCTGGGATTTCGTTGCGGAACAGTGCCAGCGAGTCACCGAGGAACATCCGCCCGCACTCGGTCGAGTGGAAGAGCCTCGCCTCCTGGTTCACTTGGTTTGGCTGGTTTCTGGGTGCTGAATTAGCCATCTTCTGGCACTCCATATCGCACGATTGCAGTACACACACAAGCCGCGTTTCGGGGCATCCACCTCCTCGGCTGCCTGCGGAATCCAGAGCGCACCCGATGGCGGTCTCCGCGCTCATGCTCAGCGCAAGAGCCTGCCGTGAGTTGCGTGGCGAGAGGGGGGAGAGGGCGGCGGCTGGACAGTGCGGCGGCCGGGCGGTACGGTGCGGGCCCATGGCGACGCCCCTGGCGATTTACACTTGCGAACTGACCGGTCCCCAAGCCGCTGCGCTCGAAGCGTGGCTGCGGGAGCAGGATTGGACGTGGCGCGAGGTGGCGCACGCCCGTTTTGCGGCGGAGAAGGGGCGGGTGAACCTTGTTCAGTACAAGAGCGGGAAGCTGGTGGTGCAGGGGAAGGAGACGCGCGAGTTTGTCGAGTTCGTTCTCGAACCGGTGATATTGAAGGAGGCGCGCCTGGGCTACGAGGCGGTGCTGAACCCCGATCTGCTCCTGCCGCGCGTCGGTGTCGATGAGAGCGGCAAGGGGGACTTTTTTGGTCCGCTGTGTGTTGCGGGGGTGTACGTGAACGAGGCCATCGTCCGGGCGTGGGAGGGGGCTGGAGTCAAGGACTCGAAGTCGATCGGGAGCGCGAAGCGGATCGGCGAGTTGGCCCGGCTCATTCGCGAGACGCCGGGCTGCATCACGTCTGTCGTGCCGATCGGGAATACGGCCTACAACCGCCTTTACGCGAGCATGGGGAACGTGAATCGGATTCTGGCGTGGGGCCACGCGCGCGCGATCGAGAATCTGATGCTGCAGCGCCATCGGATGAATCCGCTGCCCGTGCGGGCCATCAGCGATCAGTTCGCGGCCAACAAGGCGACTGTGGCCAAGGCCCTGATGAGTCTGGGCCGCCAGATCGAACTGGTTCAACGCCACAAAGCCGAATCCGACCTGGCCGTGGCGGCGGCATCGATTCTCGCCCGCGACGAGTTCGTCCGGCGGCTGGCCGGTCTCGAAAAGGACTATGCCATGGAGTTCCCCAAGGGGGCTTCGTCGGCTGTGGACGCCGCGGCTGCGGCGTTCGTGAAGGCGCACGGGGCGGACGCGCTCGCCGCGGTGGCGAAGGTGCACTTCCGCACTGCGTTCCGGGCACAGGGATTGGCTGAGCCGCCGCGCAGCGAATGGCGGAAGCCGCGACAGGGTTAGCGAGACGGGGCCATGTAGCCGACCGGCGTGACAGTGCCGGCTGCCGAGGGATGCCAGAGCGGCAGTCCCGGGGCGGACAATCCCGCGGGGATGACGGGCGTGACGCTGGGTCGCGACGGACGGGCATCCCGGGCCAAGGCGGAGGTGACTCGAGGTTCGAAGACCGAGCACGGCCGGCGTTGGAAACCGCTGGAGATCTCGATCCGCGCCGGGGCGTCCTGGTGTTGTTGAGCGACGCGTCCCGAGTAGCCGAGGCCGGCGAGGTAGAAGGCGCCCAAGGCAAAGCTGAAGAATCCGGCCAGGGCCGGGCGCAGCCGGAATCTCTCGAAGAGAGCTTCAAACCAGTCCTCGGGCTCGACCTCCCGTTCGAGGGGAAGGCGGTCGAGGATGCGTCTGTGCAGTCGATCGAAGTAGCCCGGGGGGGGCTGTTCATGGCGCTTGAGAGCGACCGCCCTGCGCAGGGCTGCAAAGGAATCGCGATCGTGATCCGGATGCATGCTGATTCTAATTCAAATAGTCCGACAAATAAGCCTGCAACTGCTGGCGTGCGTAGAATAGACGCGACCTGACCGTGCCGACATTGCAGTCCATAATGCGCCCGATTTCCTCGTGGGGCAGGCCTTGGATGTCGTGCAAGGTCACCACCAATCTATGCACTTCGGACAGTTTCTGCATCGCCTCGTTCAATCTCTCCTGGAGTTCAGCCAGGTTGATTTCCCGCCGGGGCGTGCGTTCGGACACCAGCGCGACGAGGTCCGGGTCGTGTTCGGCGTTGAAATCCAGATCATTGAGGCTCATCTGGCTGCCGCGGTGTTTGCGCTGCTTGAGAAAGTTGATCGTCTTGTTGATCGCGATGCGGTAGAGCCAGGTGAAGAAGCTCGAGTCGCCCTTGAAGGATTTCAGGGCACGATAGGCCTTGATAAAGCTTTCCTGGGTGAGGTCGTCCGTATCTTCATGGGACGACGTCATGTGGTAGATGGTGGCGTAAATGCGCTCCTGGTACCGCCGCAACAGTTCGTCGAACGCCTCCATGTTCCCGTGCTGCGCGTCGCGCACCAGCACGGCATCCGCCACGGGGAGTTTGGACTGGTCTGACGCGGGCGGACTGGGGTGCAAGGCGGCCGGCATCTTAGGAGGGAATCTTCCAGGATGGAACCCCCAGCGAGCCCGTGAGTTGCTCGACGAACTCCGCGGCCTCGGCGAGGGCCGGGCGTTCGACGGGGCAATCCGGACTCGACACCGACTCGCGGGCGGAGTGGCAGAGGGCGCGGATGGTGGACACCGATTCGGCGAGGGCATCGAGTTGTTCCAACACCGCGCACACAGGGGCGAGCCGTTCCGGGTGCCAGTCGGCGAGCAGGCGGTCGAGTTGCTTGCGTTGGGCCGGATCGGCCCGTTCGTACGCGACGATGATGGGAAGCGTGACTTTGCCGGCAGCCAGGTCGGTGCCGAGCGACTTGCCCGCCTCCCGCTCGCGTCCGTACAAATCGAGGCAATCGTCGTAAATCTGGTAGGCCGTCCCGAGGGCCATGCCGTACTCGTGCAGCGCCTGCTCCTCGGCGTCACTCGCCCCGGTGAGCCGTCCGCCCATCCTGCACGAGAGGGCGAAGAGTTCGCCGGTTTTCATGCGCAGGATGCGAAAGTACTCTTCGCGCCCGAGTATGGCTCTGCGCTGAGAGAGCAGGGTCTGGAGTGTCTCGCCCGTGCAGACCGTCTTGGTGGCTGCGGCGACGGCCCGGCAGATATCGGGCGTGGGAAAGCTGGCGGCCAGTTCCAGGGCGTGCGCGAACAGGCAATCCCCGGCAAGCACCGAGATCGCATTGCCGCACCGGACGGACAGGGTGGGGCGTCGTCGCCGGACCCGGGCTTCGTCCATGACATCGTCGTGGACCAGCGTGGCCAAGTGGACCATCTCGATGATGGTGGCGACGGTGATCAGATCGTCGGCGAGAGCGCCGGTCGGTTTGGCGCTCAGGGCCAGAAGGGCCGGGCGGAGTTGCTTGCCCTGGCTGGCCAAAGCGTAGCGGACATAGCTGGCGATGTCGGGTTCGAAGCCGCCCACCTGGTCCTCCAATCGCCGGGCCACGGATTTGAGGAAGCCGTCGGCGGGACCGACAATGCGCCGCCAGGAATGGGGCGCGACGGGGGCGGGAACGGCTCTGACCGCGGCTCCCGCCGCTTTGGATTCAGCAGCCAGCACGATGACCGGGAATCTAAAGTTGCGGGCTGGACAAGTCAAACGGTTCCGCAGCCGGAGGCTGGAGACCGTGCGGGCTGGAATCAAAAGCCGTGGCGCGCCAGTTCCTGTTCCAGGAGCATCTGGAATTCCTGGAGATCGGCGGACGACGGCCGGTGGCCCTTGTCTTGCGGGGCGATGCCGAGGCGGCCCATCTGGTCGATGGACCAGACCGCGCTCTTGCCATCGCTGAAGGTGACGTTGCCGCTGACGACGGCGCCCGCCCGGGTCAACTGGTCCACGCTGATCCGGACGCGGGCGGCGGGGGGTGTCGGGGCCGTCTCGGGCTCCCGGGCGCCGTCTACGGCCGGCGCATGGGGCGCCCCGGGCGCCTTGGGATTCCTGCCGGTCAAGTCGGTCGGCGCCGTTGGTTCGACGTCCTTGGGGAGGACATCGAGGTCGCTGACAAGGAACTTGACGTCCCGGTAGGTGAGGCGCAGGCCGAATGTCGTCTCGAGTCGTTTCTGCAGTTCCGCCAAGGTGGCGCCTTGCTGAAGCCACGCGATGACCTGTTGTTTCTGGGCGTCGTCCAAATTCATAGCGTACTGGAGGCCATTCGGCGCGATTTGGCGCATTCAGGCAACTGATTTCTTTCCTCGATCTCTTCATCGAGTTCGCCCGCGCTTCCGGGGGAAGCCGCCCCGTCTCTCCGGCTGCTGCGCATTCCTGACTCCCTTCCGCCCGCCGTGTTGCCGCGTCGAGTCCTGCCATAATTTGATTGAGCGACGCGGGTGAGTGGTGTCAGATGGGACGAATCTCGTCTGCGCGCACGACGAGAGGAACGGGCGATGCGCGCGCTGGGGCGTGAAATGGGTCGCAAAAACGCGCCGATGCGCCGTCCGGCGGGGCGCGAGCGGCATTCCGGGATGACGACAACACAAGAGAGCCAGACCGACGAACGGGGTGAGTTCCGGCGGGAACTCGCCTGTGTTTGGCGGCAGATGTCCGACAAGGGGCTGCTCCTGAGCCTGGCGGCCGCATGGTTTGCCCTGTTCCACTTCCTGGGCAACTCGACTTTTGGCTACGTCGACAGTCCTTCCCTGTTCGGCTGGCTCTGGGGCGCGTACAGTTCGAGTTCGTTTCCCGGCGGGCCAATTGTGAAGCTGCTCAACGCCGACGACGGATACTGTGTCCTGATCCCGTTCCTGGTGCTTGGTCTGTTTTGGTCGAGGCGTCAGCAATGGCTGGCAATTCGCCGGGAGACGTGGTGGCCGGGCCTGGTCGGGCTGGCGTTGGCCACGATGCTGCACGTGTTGGGCTACCTGGTGCAGCAGCCCCGGGTTTCGCTTCTGGCGTTTCTGGGGGGCGGGTACGCGCTGATCGCGCTGGTCTGGGGGTGGCGGTTTGCCGCCGGCGTGTTCTTCCCCTATGTGCTGCTTGTCTTTTGTGTTCCCCTCGGCACGGTCAGCGATCCGATCACCGTCCCGCTCCGGCAGGTCTCGACGGATGTATCGGTGGCGATTGTGCGGGATGTGTTGGGCATACCGGTGATTCAGCAGGGGGTGCAGATCAGCGATCCGCGCGGGGCTTACACGTACGAAGTCGCCGCGGCATGCAGCGGTATTCGGAGCCTGATTGCCCTGTTCGCCCTGGCCACCATTTACGGATTTCTGACATTCACGCGCCTCTGGAAACGTCTGCTGGTGATCCTGCTCGTTGTTCCCCTGACCCTGGCGGGCAACATCCTGCGGCTGGTCTGCATCGTGATCGCGTCCGAGGCCTTCGGACAGAGCGCGGGGGAGTTCGTGCACGATTGGTTCGGATTCGTCACGTTCGGACTCGCGCTTCTGGTGCTCTTCGGTGTCGGGAACTGGCTGCGCGAGCCGGCGTCGGCCCGGGTTCCGGGAGGATTGCCCCAAGTCGTATGAAGGCGCGCCAATGCATCCTTTTCGCCCTGGCCCTGGCGGTGATTGTGGGCGGCGGCGCCCTTCTGGTGCGGCTCAAGTCGGTCCAGCGGCTTGGGGCGCCGGGGATCAAGGTCAGCCCGATCGAGGGGAGCGACCGGCTCCGGATCGAGTTGCCGGAGCGCGTGCCGCTCTACGAGTCGACGGGCATGGAGCCGACGCGCGCCGAGCTCGACATGTTGCCTGAGGATACGACGTTTGCCAGGCGTCTGTATCGTGCCGCCGACGGATTTCAGATCATGATGAACGTCGTGATGATGGGAACCGACCGCACGAGCATCCACAAGCCGGAGTTCTGTTTGACGGCGCAGGGATGGCGGATCGAGCGGCAGGAGACCGACGTCTTGCCGGTCTATCGGCCGCATCGGTACGATCTCCCGGTCCAGCGTTACACGACCAAGGCGGAGTGGGAGCAGGAAGGGGGGCGCCGAGGGCCCTGGAGCGGTGTGTACGTCTTCTGGTTTGTGGCTGAAAACAAGCTGACCGCCAGCCATTGGGTGCGGGTGGGATGGATCACGCGCGAACTGCTCACGCGCGGCGTGCTGCCGCGGTGGGCCTACATCGGCTGCTTCGCCGCCTGTCCGCCGGGACAGGAGGAGGCGACCTTCCGGCGGATGCGGCAGTTTCTGACCGCCTCGGTGCCCGATTTTCAGACTGCCGTGCCGCCTGTTCTGGCGGGGGGAAGCGCGGAGCGTTAGCGAGGAAGCCTCATGTTGAGCCGCCACACACGTCTTCGAACTCAGCTCCAGATCGTGCTGGACGCGGTTCTTTTTGGGCTGAGCCTGTACCTGGCTCATCTGTTGCGCACGCATTGGCGCCTCGAAGTGTTCGGCGGGACCAAGGACATCCAGAGTATCGAGTCCTATGTGTGGCTGTTTCCGCTCGTGATGGTCGGCGGGCCGTTCCTGCTCAGGTCGATCGGTTTCTACAACCGTCCCTTTCTGCCGTCGCGCCGGCTGACGGCGTGGCAGTTGATCAAGGGCTGCGTGTACGCGACTATTGGCTTGATCATCGTGATTTTCGTGGTGCGGCAGGGGGGTGAGATTGGCCGCTCCGTCATCATTCTCTTCGGGCTGATCAGTTTCGGGGTCATCTCGATCAAGGAGGAGGCCGTTCTGCAGTGGCGCACGGGGCGTTTGGGGGGCGCCCCGCTCGAGATGCGACTGATCCTGGTGGGAACGACCGAGGATACGGCACGCTTGCGGCAGGAGCTTTCGCGCAGTCAGCGCGAGGAGTTAAACATTGTGGCGCAATTGAGCATCAACGAACGCCCCGTCAGCGACCTGGTCGAGCTCATGCACGTGCATTCGGCCAACGGCGTGGTCCTGACGGCCAAGCACACCTACCTGGGCCAAATCGAGCAGGCGATCGAGCTGTGCGAGCGCGAAGGCGTCGAGGTCTGGTTGCTCGCCGACTTTTTCAAGACCCAGATTTCCCGCACGGGTGTGGATGATTTCTACGGACGTCCCATGCTCGTGTTCCGTTCCGGGCCCGACACCTCCTGGCCCCTGGCGGTCAAGAGGCTCATCGATTTCTGGGGGTCGCTCCTGCTCCTGGTCCTGCTGGGAATCCCGATGCTCTTGGTCGGCCTGATCATCAAGCTCGGCTCCCCAGGCCCCGCCCTGTTTCGACAGCAACGCAGCGGGCTCAACGGGCGGCCGTTCACAATGCTGAAATTCCGATCGATGGTGACCGACGCCGAGCAGCGCAAGCAGGAGTTGGCGTTGCTCAACGAAATGAGCGGCCCGGTCTTCAAAGTCACGAATGATCCCCGCGTGACACGGGTGGGGCGTTTGATCCGCAAGTGGAGCATCGACGAACTGCCGCAGCTCATCAACGTGCTCCGGGGCGAGATGAGCCTGGTGGGCCCGCGCCCCCTGCCGGTTGCCGAAGTCGCCCGGTTCGACGACCTGGCCCACCGGCGGCGCCTGAGCGTGCGGCCGGGGCTCACCTGTCTTTGGCAGGTGAACGGGCGCAACGAGGTCCGGGATTTCCGGGATTGGGTGCGGCTGGATCTCGAGTATATCGACAACTGGTCGCTCTGGCTGGACATCAAGATTCTGCTTCGGACCATACCCGCGGTTCTGACCGCCGCGGGTGCAAAATGACCATGCAGCCGACTTTTGTGTTTGACCGGCTTGATCATTTCCAGTAACCACAGCGCGCTTTCTCGGTTTTGGCCCGATACTGGCTATCATAAACCCGGAATCGATGGAACCATGATCGACGAAATCACATGTTAGGTGCGAAATCATTCCTCTGTATCGATTTCGGCGCAGGCAGCCTGAAGCTGGCCGAATTCGACGTGGGTGACTCCGGCGCTCTGCGCCTGGTCCGGTATGCCCTCAAGCCGCTCGGGTTGGCCGGCGCTCAGGACGCCGCGCGCGAAGGTGTCGTGTTGCGAGGCCTCCAGGAGCTGTTGTCCGACAAGTCGATTGCAGCCCGGACCTGCAACGTCTGCGCCCCGGGTTTCCACGTCTTCTCGAAGTTCGTCAAGCTGCCTCCCGTCGACTCGTCCAAGATCGGCCAGATCATCCAGTACGAGGCGCAGCAGAACGTCCCCTTCCCGCTCGAGGAAGTGGTGTGGGATTACCAAATCCTGGGCACATTGCCCTCGGGCGAACTCGAAGTGCTCCTGGTCGCCATCAAGTCGGACGTTGTCGAGTCCCTCTTTCGGTCGGCGGAAGGCGTGGGGCTGCGGCTCGAATTGGTGGATGCCTCGCCGGCGGCCCTGTGCAACGCCTTCCGTTACAACTACGGCGACCTGGAAGGGTGCTCGATGCTGCTGGACATCGGGGCAAAGACCAGCAACGTGCTGTTCTTCGACAAGGGCAAGGTCTTCTCCCGCAGCATCAACATCGGCGCCAACTCGATCACTCAGGAGTTCGCGGCCGAGGCCAAGCTCCCGTTCGTCGAGGCGGAGAAACTCAAGATCGCGGAGGGCTTTGTCAGTCTGGGCGGCGCGTACGAGGAGCCCGACAACCCGCGTCAGGCCGCCATCTCGAAAATCGCCCGGCAGGTGATGACGCGGCTTCATATCCAGGTCAATCAGACGATCCAGTTCTTCCGCAGCCAACAGGGCGGAACGGCGCCTCAGCGGGTCTACCTGGCAGGCGGCGCGTCGATCATGCCCTACACGCGCGAGTTCTTTCAGGAAAAGCTCAACATCACCGTCGAGTACTTCAACCCGTTCCGCAATATCGAGATCGATCCGGGCGTCAACCTCGAGGAGTTGGCCAAGGTCGCCCACGCCTACGGCGAGGTGGTGGGACTCGGATTGCGCAATCCGACTCAGTGCCCCGTCGAACTCAATCTCATCCCCAAGAGCATCCTCAAGCGCCAGGAACTCAACCAGAAGAAGCCGTATTTCATCGCCGCCGCCGCCAGCCTGATCCTCGTCGTCTTCATCTTTGGCTGGTTCTTCGACAAGCTGGCCAAGGAGAAACAGGGGGCCATCGATGCCCGCGCCCCGAAGGTCGAGGGGCTGCGGATGAAGAAGCAGGCCCTCGATACGGCGATCTCGAGCAAGGACAAGTCGTTCAAGGAGGCCGAGCAGTATGCCGAGTGGATGTCCGAGCGCTTCCGCTGGGCCGATATCATGGCCGCGTTGGACCAGGCGCTCCGGAACACCGAGAACAGGACCCGCCGTCCCAACATGCGCACGGCGGTTTGGATCGAG
>Ga0116157_10005722_pt1 | contig 11383 bp, 11 predicted proteins | sample AD_UKC048_MetaG_FD_89882 | JGI IMG/M metagenome (GOLD analysis project Ga0116157, IMG submission 89882) | Active sludge microbial communities of municipal wastewater-treating anaerobic digesters from USA - AD_UKC048_MetaG | ecosystem: Engineered > Bioreactor > Anaerobic > Digestate | place: USA... | reverse complement strand
ACCCAGAGCTTCTCTTTTCCCTTTACAATAGAATATAGGGGTGGTTGAGCAATATAAACGTGACCCTGGTTTATAAGGTCCGGAAAGTTTCTGAAAAAGAAGGTGAGAAGCAAAGTTCGTATATGAGCACCGTCCACATCAGCATCAGTCATAAGTATGACTCTGTCATAACGAAGCTTGTCATAATTGACTTCTTCTCCGATGCCAATTCCGAGTGCAACAATAAGCGCCTTGATTTCATCAGAAGAGAGCATGCGATCGAGTCTTGCTCTTTCAACATTGAGAATCTTTCCGCGAAGAGGTAAAATTGCCTGAAATGCTCTGTCCCTCCCTTGCTTAGCCGAACCTCCGGCAGAGTCACCCTCAACAATATATATCTCTGATCTTTTAGGGTCTTTAGACGAACAATCAGCAAGTTTTCCCGGCAATGTCATTCCGTCGAGGGCGCCTTTCCGGATAATAGTGTCCCTTGCAGCCCGGGCTGCAAGACGAGCCTTTGCCGAAAGAGAGCATTTTTCAACTATTTTTTTACTCTCTGAAGGATGCTCATCTAGATAAATTGAAAGTGCTTCAGCAGTGACAGCTTCGACAACTGTTCTGACTTCAGTATTACCAAGCTTGGCTTTAGTCTGTCCTTCAAATTGCGGATTTGGGAGTTTGACAGATAAAACTGCAGTCAAACCTTCGCGTACGTCCTCGCCACTCAAAACATCTTTAGTAAGGTTGTTTTTCTTGGCGTAATCATTGATCGCTCTGGTGAGTGCGGTCTTAAATCCAGTGAGGTGGGTGCCACCCTCGGGGGTATTAATATTATTAGCAAATGTATAGAGATGCTCCTTGAAATCATCGGTGTACGCCAATGACAACTCGACAATGATTCCGTTTGATTCTTTCTCAACATACATTGGGGGATCATTGAGAGGAGATCGGTTCTTGTTGAGATGGAGGACGTAAGAAGATATCCCTCCCTCAAAGTAGAAGGAGTAGTGCTGTGGACCCTTTGTCTCAATAACTGCTTCATCATCATCTCCACCCGAACGACCAGTTCTGACTTCTTCGTCATCATCTCCCTCTTCGACCACACCATCGGCCCTGGGGGACATGGGCTTTAATTTTTTTTCACGCTCATCAATAACACTAATCATCACTCCCTTAGTCAAGTATGCCTGCTGCCTTGAGCGATTGAGAATTGTTTGGAAAGAAAAAGTTGTTCCGGATGTAAATATCTCCGAATCAGGCCAAAAACGAATTATGCTGCCAGTTCCCTCTGCTGCACCGATTGACTTAACATCGCTTAGTGGCTTGCCCCGCTCGTATTCCTGACGATATAATTTCCCGTTCTTTTTAATGGTGGCCTCCAGGCGAACACTCAAAGCATTTACGACGGAAGCGCCGACCCCATGTAAACCACCAGAGATCTTGTACCCGCCATCACCAAACTTACCACCGGCATGAAGCGTGGTGAGGATGGTCTCAAGGGCAGACTTTCCTGTAGACTTATGTGTATCAACAGGAATTCCTCGGCCGTTATCATCAACTGAAACCGATCCGTCCTCATGAAGAGTTACCGTTATACGGTTGCAATGTCCTGCCATCGCTTCATCGATTGCATTGTCGAGCACCTCCCAAACGAGATGGTGAAGTCCGTCCACTCCAGTACCACCAATGTACATTCCGGGGCGCTTTCTAACCGGATCGAGACCTTCTAGAACTGTTATCTGCGAGGCATCATAAGACTCTGTTGTTTGTGTCTTGTCGGTCATCTTTTCCTTCTCCTTTATGGTGATCCTGTCGAATCACTCGTGGTGAGTGAAGTCACCCATTAACATGAAAAACTGATGCATTTTAGTTGCACATGCACATTGTATCTCTTTTTGCCGAGCTGGGCAAGTAAAAAATCTAGCGCTTCATATTTCTAGCAACAAGATTGGAAAGAGAACCCAAAACCAGCACCAGGGCTATGAATATTACTAACCCCCCTAGCCGAGGAATTAAAGAAATTAGACCGGCGACAACACCGCCGATGACAACCTCTACCCAAGAAACGGTTTTGGCATTGAAGCGGGTAATATATTTTGTCACCAGTGTTCCAAATAGTAGAGGAACAAAGATACTCGAGAGAATTAGTGAGGCCGCATAAAGCAAGCCGATGATAAGACCGATTTTCCACAAGACCATCGAGACAAGCAAAATGACCGCAATAATAGGTGTCACAATTAGTGCAACCAATCCCCATCCAAGATTTTCGATCTTCCAAAAATCATCTGCAACATACTGAGCAAGTCTTGGGAACAAAAGAACCAGGAGCAAAAGCATGATCATTCCTGTCAGTGTGTTCCACAGAACAGTTTTCCATGCTATGCCCTCTCCATAACTCGATCTTGCCATTTGCTCGAATTCAACCCCGTCCCTTATCTGAGCACCGCCTGCTATCGATGCTTCTTTTTCAGAGACATAATCAAGTTTTCCACCAATTACAGCACCGTCCTTTATAGTAACGCTTTTAGCTCCCTTGATAGTGACATTGCCACCTACTTGGCCCGATATTATAATGTTCTCACCTATAGCATAGACATTGCCACCTACTTTTCCGGCTACATCGGAATCAGTCGCCGCAAGGACTAGATCCCCGTTTATATTTGCTGAAGAAGAAATGCGAATGTTGCCAGAACCAACGATCAAGTCATCGCCAATCGTATTTTCAACAACGATTGTCCCGCCAGCAATTCTAGCATTGCCACCAACAGGACCCCGCAGAAATATATTACCGCCGGCAGCTATAAGATCATCTTCGACTGATCCGTTCATAGAGATGTTCGCCCCGCCGGCCACCAGGTCCTTCACCGTTTTTCCATTTATATCGACATTTCCGCCTGCAATATAAAGATTTCTCGCGGTCTCATCAGCCCCTAGTGTCACAGTATTGTTCTGGTCTCCCCTAAACTCAGCCGCAAAAATTGTAGTGGGCAACAGGAGTAAAGCTATTGCCAGCAATCTGATTACACCTTTCATGGTCTCCTTAGTTAAAGTTTAATTGTTTAATACGCTTGAAATATATTTAGCAAGTTCATGCTTGAAACGAGTTTTTGAATATTTCTTCGATAATTCGACGAGTGTCTCCTGACAAAACAAATCGGATTTAAAGCTTTTTACTGCACTGACCAGACTCTTTACAGTTTGGGAGTCAAACAGTACCCCGGTCTTGCCTTCTTCTACCACCTCAGCAGCGCCACCTTCTTTGTATGCAACTACAGGCCGTCCGGAGGCGAGCGCTTCGACTGCGACTATTCCAAAATCTTCCTCGGCAGGAAAGACAAAGGCCTGTGCCCCCGCGTAGCAATCACTCAGCTCACTATCTGATAAATATCCTAAAAATTCTATGTTCTTTTTAGCAATTTTTTGTAAATGCGGACGCATCGGACCACTCCCAATAATCTTGAGCGGGAGTTCAAGCTCGTTAAAGGCCTGAACGACAAGCTCCGGGTGTTTGTAGTCCACCAGACGGCTCACGAAGAGGTAGTAGTTCCCAATTACAGAAGCCGGCTTGAACCGTTCCAGGTCAACAGGAGGGTAAATTACGACAGAATCACGCTGGTAGTATTTGGCAATCCTTTTTTGTATATACTTTGAGTTGGCGACGAAATAATCAACGCGGTCCGCAGCCACTCGATCCCATATCCGCATCTGGTGGGCAACCTTGCGGCGCAGTGAGGAAAACCTACCGCTGCTCGCCCTGATGTCGAGATTGGGTTCCCAGAGGTATCTTGAGGGTGTGTGGCAATAACAAACATGGGTGCATCCGGGGTTGGTGATCACCCCCTTTGCTGCCATCGAGCTACTGGAGACCACTAAATCATACGGGGACATGTCAAATTGCTCGAAGGCGATAGGCGAAAAAGGAACCACTAATTCCCGTTGTTTTTTTGCCATCGGCATCTTTTGGAGAAACGAAGTCCTTACATCGCGGTCTTTGAATGCAAGCACTTTTTGTTCATTAAAAACCGTGGTGTAGATTGGGGCTTTCGTAAAGATTTCAGAGATTGCCAGCAATGTACGCTCGCCGCCGGCCATTACTGTCAGCCAATCATGAACGAGAGCGGTATTCAAATTTTCCAAAGAGTGTTTCATACCCTACCAGAAATATCGTTTTCAAAATTATTTTTGCATCAAGCCAAAGCGACCAGTTCTCTATATAATAAATGTCATATTTTACCCTCTCAGCGATAGATGTATCCCCCTTGAGCCCGTTAACTTGGGCCCAACCTGTCAGACCGACCTTAACCTTGTGTCTTCTAAAATAATCAGGAATCTCTTGTTCAAACTTTTTTACATGTTTGGGAAGTTCTGGCCGAGGACCAACAAAACTCATCTCGCCTTTTAAAATATTAAAAAGCTGTGGCAACTCGTCTAAGTTAGTTTTCCTTAGAACTCTACCGAGGGGGGTTACTCTTACTTTGTCATCTGATTGGGTTGTCCAAGCAACACCACCCTCATAATCACATTTATCGTGATACATTGATCGAAATTTATAAAAATCAAAAACTGAACCATCCCTGCCGATACGCTGATGTAAATAAAGGATTGGCCCTGGAGATGTAATTTTTTGCAGAAAAGAGATAATTAACATGATCGGTGACGCAATTATTAACCCAACTATTGCGAATACGATATCTAAAAATCTTTTAGTAATTCTTCCCCACCCGTCAAGGGGAATGGATTTAAGCTCCATTACCGGCATTGACCCAATTAGGACAGGTTTAAAGTTGGCCGAAACAAGAGAAAATGCATCTGGAACGTATCTCAGTCGCACATGCATGTCATAACAGCTTTGCATCACTGAGAGCATTTTGTTTCTTGATATCTCCGTATCGGTCAATATCAACTCGTCGGGTCGTTCTTTCAAGATGATTTTCTCGAGATCCTTTATGTCTCCTAAGTCCTTAATATCCTTCTCGAGATCCTTGTTGTCAGAAACCATGCCAATAAAATCGTATTCATTTTTTTCTTTTGTTTTGATGTATTCAAGTATATCTTTTAGTGCTTTATTGTTTCCGACCAGCATAAGTCGTTCTCTGCCATGTCCCCTGCGCAACAGAATCTTGCGAAATAAATCGTGAACAACCCTTGCAATATAAATTGTAAGAATACTGAAAGTCCAGGTCAGCACAAGGATAAATCGAGAAAAGAAAAAGGACTTTGTTAGGAAGATTAGTACTATAAAGAAAAGCATTGCCGTAGAAGAAGAGATTAGTATCTTGGAAAATCTACTGGAAGAGCGCTTAATTGTAGCAAGATCATACAACCCATTTAACGCAAACAAACCAATCCAGACAGGAATAATATAGAGACAATAGCGCAAATATTCTTGAAGGCCAATGTTAAAAAAATCAGTAGCAAGAACTAGATGCGATCGAAAGTAGTATGACAAAACAAAGGCAACTACAATCGCCAAAATATCGAATGGTATAAGCAGAAAAGCAAAAAATAATTCAAACCGTCTCATCTGATCTATAATAGCACATTTGGTTAGCCAATTGAATATATTGTATTAAATGCAAAATTTGCTTTTTATTACACTATTGCCTATATTCCAATTAAGCACCCGGCAAAGCGCCATACGGTGCCCAGAGAACCAAAGAGGTCCTCGAATCGTTTCAAGCGGAACAGGAGAAGGTTTGATGACAACCTCACCAGTTGTGACCGGGTTCATTACCGGTCTCAAGAGTGTCAGGAGAAGTGACGAGGAAGAAAGCGACCGCAGGCGAATCGAACTCCTTTTGGATCTCGTCTGCTACCAGTCGCTCGATCTCGATGATCACACTCTCCACCAACTCATATCCAGCATGCGAACGTTCTACTTTTCGGGGGGCTCGGGCTCACTCTGGATAGGCACCAGACTCCGGGAAGTGCTGGAAAATCCGAGTACGCGCATCGAGTATCCGCGCGAAAAGACGCTGCCCCTGCTGTGCGCTTTTGGGAAGGAGGTCTGTCGCGACTTGGACAACTCCTCCACCCCCCTCCACCAGATCACAGCCAGGTTCGCGAGGTTCATCCTCTGGCTGGCCGGTGAAATTCGCCACACCGACCCCATCCTGGCATCTCGACTGATGCGAACGTGCGGAAAGCGCATGAAGGGCTTCCACATCGACGAGTTCTTCTGGGAGCTCAAAGGCATGGAGGGCTGCGAGAGACACAAGTGGAGCTGGGCGCTCGTGCCTCTCTCCGAGGGAATGCTCTTCAGAGAGAATCTGGTCGACATCTTGACCAATCACCTGCTCCACCAGGATCGGGGACCGGAAATCGATGAAGACAGATCCATGGAAGAGCGCCCCCAGTCCCAGGACTAACCATGTCCGAGCGAAAAGTCCAAGCGGCATGTTCAGAATGCCGGCATCTGGGCAAACTGCTCGGACTTTTCGTTTTTATACAACTCTGTGCAAAATGAGACGATCGTTCAGTTTTGCACTGAGCAACAATGAGTTTGTCTTATATAAACAAAAATGCCACCGATTTCTCGGCGACATTTTTGCAATCAAAAACAAAAAGTCTGACTAGCCCTTGATGAATTTGTACATGCCAGCACCACAATCCGGGCAAGTACCCTTAAGGGCCTTGCGGTTGTTCTTAGTAGTTACTGTGGTCTCGTCCTTGATCTCCTTTTGCGTTTTGCAACGTACACAATAAGCCTGCGTCATATCTCTCACCTCCTTCCGCAAATTTTCCCCTCCTACCTCCAGCTATATTTAGCTTGAAATATTCCGGGTTAAGTTTACATTTATCATTTTATGCTCCGCAGATCACGGCTGTCAAGGCAAATCAGGTTCAAAACAAAACCTTCTTATGCTAAGCACAAATTAGCAAGCCCTGTATTGCTAAAATTTAGCAATATTAGCCTTGCCCCAGAGATCAATGCCCGTGTTATCCGCAGGGCAATACTTAAGGTTTGGCAAATCCGACCAATTCCGCCAGCTGAGCAAAAGACTTAAGGCCTGGATATTGTTTTCCTTCATAAATCTAGGTTGGATATGATTTTATATCCACTGCTTCGCATTCGTCCGGATTAGAGTTAGTCCACTTAACATCACACTCAACGTAATCTATATACTTGAAAGCTTGCCCAAAAAGCTCCTTTTGCTCCTGGCAATGAGGACACCAATAAGCGCCGTATAAAACGGCTCCTTTTTCTGAAAGGAACTTAGCAAGCTTTTCAATGTATTCATTGCTATAGCTTGACGCCGGGACAGTTTCATCTTCAGACGTAACCCCCGCAACCCTATCGTCGTTTGTATTGCCTGTCTTTTTGTTTTTAGAAAAAACAAATATTAGCCCTCCGGCGAGTATAACCACAACAATGACAACAACCAGAAAAGCCCTGCTTTCCTTTGACATTTTCTCCTTTCATTACCATTTTTCTAAAACCATGGTATGTGATTGATCGGCTTTTGTCAAAGTTGGCCCCTAGCTCAATTTGGCAACTTCCATCTTGAGCTATTACAAGTTAGAACTTTCCATCCAGCACAAGCTCTCCTGGGCTTTCAGGAGCGCTCCCAGACTCACGGGATACCACGATGCGATAGTACTGATCAAGATTATCCTTGGACTGGTAAACCAAGAAAAAATCGCCGTCATAGTATGTAAGCTGGCCAAGATTAACAAAAGAGGCTTGATCGCTCTCCGGCAGTATCGCCCAAACAAAGTAATGTTCCGGACTATCTAGTTTCGGCAAAGTAGCACTGACTGTCAAAATGAAGTCACTGTTTGTAAATATTCTTCTTGAAATTCCAAATCCCTCGTTATCACCACTTGCATAAAGATACATCTTTTCCGGTTCAATTCCCTGGTCGAGGATCTCGGCTGTTATCAAGCCATCATTGGCTTTAGATCTGGCAGTATCTTTTTCTCCTGGCAGCTGGAGCACCACAGCTGCCACAACAAGACAAGCGCTTACAAGTACTTGGAAAAAGTACTTGCCAAGCCTAGTCTTAAAAAAGCTTTCCAACATTCATTCCTCACTTTTGTATTTAGTGTAAATTTCCAAAACCAAAGTCTTTGCTCTGAGAGCGGATACATTAATTATCTAAATATCAATAAAATACACCCATTTCCATGTGTGTTTTTCCAGAGAACTTACCCAAAACCTGTTCAAAAGGTCTTTATTTTGTCAGCAACTTCTTCCACAATTTCCGGTGGGGCGGACGTTCCTGAGACAATGAGCACACTCTTGGCTCCCAAGAAGTCTTCTTTGTGCAGGTCAGCAGCATTATCCAGCATTATCGTTTGCCTAACCTCATGAACCTTTTTCGCCAACAGTTTGGTGTTGCTACTTGTGGTTGATCCTACCACTACAACCATGTCAACCTGTTTTTCCTTAGCATAGGTGACAATATCGTGCACGCGTCGTTTAACAATCGGGCAAACCGTATTTCTAACCACAATCTCTATTGCGGAAAATTTCTTGCGAAGGTACTCTACTATCTGGTCAAATTCCTCGTCTGAAAATGTGGTTTGGCATGCAATACTGGTTGCCTTATCAAGCTCAAGCTCTTTCGCTTCTTCGAACGATTTTATCACTATCGCAGAGTGATTGATCGAACCATTGACTCCCTCTATCTCCGGATGGCCTACTTTTCCAAAGATGATAACTAGATAGCCCGCCTTATAATCAGCCACAACCTGACGCTGAAGCTTGTTTACTATCGGACAGGTTGCGTCCTGGACGATGTAATTTTTTTTACTAAGATCGTCAATCTTTGCCGTGCTTGCTCCGTGCGCGGAAACCAAAAAATAATTGTTTTCGCCATCTTCCACATCAGTAAGATCGATTTTTTTCATTCCCTTCTTGTCCAATTTCTCTGTCGCATCCACATTGTGTGTTAGGGGAACATCATAATAAATAACTTTGTTCTCACTGCTGGATTTGTTCAGCAATGCATTAGCAAAGCTTAACGACCGATCAAGTCCAGGGCAATGACCATAAAAACGTTTATCTAAAATTACCTTCATATGTCTCCCAAGTCAATTTATTTACCAACTCAATCAAGCTGAATTTACGAATGGGTCATTCGTCTATTCGTTAATTAGAATAATCCGTAATCCGTTTTTGGTCTAGTACTCTCTGTGGATCATATAGTCAGCGATATTAACCATAAAATCCTTGCCCTCTTTTTTTAAGCGCATTGAGCTTATGGAATCAATCGAATTTTGCACTAGATTGGTGGCTAATCTCTTTGCCTCGGCAAGGGACCAGGTATCTTCGATAACTTTCCTGACAGCCAGCAAGCTATTTAGCCCAGCTCTCTTGTTTCCCAAGTTAGAATTAATTGTTTCCTGCTGCTTCTTGTTAGCCTTCTCAAGTGCATTCAAAATAAGTAAAGTTTTTTTACCTTCGCGCAAATCCGATGTTATTGGCTTGCCTAGTTTTTCCTCTGATCCAAAAATTCCAAGGATGTCATCCTGAATCTGAAAAGCGGTTCCAAGTGGGACTGAGTAGCCTTCGAGTCTTTTAATGTCTCTCTCACTAGCTCCTGCTAGTATCGCTCCAATTTTCACAGGACCATCAAATGTATATGGAACGGTTTTAAGTTGGTGGACAAGAATAACATCATCTTTATTAATATCGTCTCGAACCTGACAAAGAAGATCCAGCATCTGGCCATAATTTTCTACCACATAAACTTTATTCAGTTCAAGAATCGCCCGCATCCGGAATTCCGGCTTAAAAGACGAGCATGCAATTATTTCATTGCTTAGTTCACTGGCAATATTTCCCGCTAAAATTGCGATGGATTCACCAAACTTTCGTGGGTTTATTTTACTATGAAATTTTTCATCCCCGATATTGCTATAAGCCTCATTTATCGTAATGCCGCCACGGCGCAAGATATCATTATCAATAATATCGTCGTGTATCAGCAGGAAGGTCTCAGACATCTCCATCGCCATTGACGTCACAAGGGCCTCTTTCAGGTTTTTGCCGCCATGTGCGACATAGCTGTAATAAAATAAAGCGGCCCGAATTCTTTTTCCTCCCCGAAGAGTTAGATCAGAAATGTGTTCCATCATTTCCTTGGCATAGGGAGAGATTTTCGCAGCTTCTTCAGTTTTATAGTCCAGGTATTTCTTTAACTCTGCATCAAGCGCTTTTTTGAATGTTCTTAATTGATCTTTGGCGTTCATTCGATTTCCTGTTTATGACTAAACTTCATATTATAACACCTAATGCTAATTAAGTCAATGGACAAAAGCAACAAAAAAGGCTTGAGAAAACTATAGGCAAGATATCGAGACAACACGAACTTTGTTCATACCTTTTATGATAAAAATCTGCATTGCTCCATTAGTATAAGTTTGTTACCGAGCATCGTCAATCTCTAAACTGAGGTTTTCCATACAGTTGTATCTCGATCTTATTTAAGTCATTGGCACCAAGTATCTTTATTCTAGAGTCAGGGAACTTGGCTCTGGCAAAGTCTTGCTTAGAGGCAAGATAAATAATTGAATCAGGGTTATCATCGCCCGCGATCCTGTTGATAGAAATCTTTGCACATTTTTGACAGCGGTGAATGATCATAAGCTCGCCGGTTCGTTCTCGCCCATACTTGTCACACCCCTCGTCCTTTTCTGTTAGCCCGATCGGTTCCATCAAAGATTTACACAACGACATTCTATCACCAGGCGCAAGGCTGTCTAGGTGCAAAGACCACAAACATTTTGGACAGTGGTTCCTGTTTTTTGTACCAATAGCACCGCCCTCAGAAAATTGTTCATGACAATTTTTGCAAGTAATCATTTTTTCTTGAATTATTTTTTGAATTCTTGTATCATATTAACATAAATTAGGAAAAGCGTCATAGTTCAAATCAAGAACAAGTCTGAAAAGACACGCTGAGAGAAGAAACCGTTTAGGCAGTAGACCTCTCCGCATGCCCGGCGTAATGGGCAAAATTAAGCACTCTCAAGCGCTGGTACCTCGAAGATTTCTTCGGCGCATGACCAGTATTTTTCTGTTAATAATTCGAAAATCTTACCCTCTAAATAGGAGCAAATAATGAAAAAAGTTGACAGTCAAATGAGCCTGCCCCGGCTCGAAAACGAGGTACTGGACTACTGGGACAAGGAAGCGATATTTCAAAAAAGCTTCGGCGCAAGGGAAAAGTCGCCCAACTACAGCTTTTACGATGGTCCCCCTTTTGCTACCGGCTCTCCGCACTATGGCCATATTCTACAGAGCATCACCAAAGATGTTGTTCCTCGGTACTGGACCATGCGGGTGTATGGTTGACGCCACGGCGCCGATTTTGTTCATCGCGTAGACCATCAAAATCACGCTGGGGCAATTGGGTAGGCAAATCGTGACGCAATCGTCTTCGGTTATACCTTCCTT
>Ga0116157_10005716_pt1 | contig 11392 bp, 7 predicted proteins | sample AD_UKC048_MetaG_FD_89882 | JGI IMG/M metagenome (GOLD analysis project Ga0116157, IMG submission 89882) | Active sludge microbial communities of municipal wastewater-treating anaerobic digesters from USA - AD_UKC048_MetaG | ecosystem: Engineered > Bioreactor > Anaerobic > Digestate | place: USA... | reverse complement strand
CTCTTCGCTGGGATACAAGACTCCGGATGCCGTATACTCAACCCGGAAAACCGGAAACCATGAAGCCGCCTGAGTTTAACACAAAACGCCCCTCGAGCTGTCTACAAAACCGGGGCCACTTCACAGCGCACTTCCGCGCGCTGCAACTTCAGACGATAGAGCAGGGGAGACATCGCTAGGGCTAGTCTCAATAGAGCAGCGCACTTCCGCGCGCTGCAACAAGTTAAGATAGCACGAGTCACGCGTGGAGAACCTCAAATGTCTCAATAGAGCAGCGCACTTCCGCGCGCTGCAACCACAACAAAATCTGCGAGACCATTCACAAACACGAGGAGTCTCAATAGAGCAGCGCACTTCCGCGCGCTGCAACGGAAAAATTTCATGGAGACGGTCCAGGAGATGTTCAGTCTCAATAGAGCAGCGCACTTCCGCGCGCTGCAACTTCAGACGATAGAGCAGGGGAGACATCGCTAGGGCTAGTCTCAATAGAGCAGCGCACTTCCGCGCGCTGCAACCACAACAAAATCTGCGAGACCATTCACAAACACGAGGAGTCTCAATAGAGCAGCGCACTTCCGCGCGCTGCAACGGGTCGGAGTCCTTGACAAGCTCCGCATCTATTGGGAGTCTCAATAGAGCAGCGCACTTCCGCGCGCTGCAACCGACGGCTGCGGCGGGCTAGGCAGTCCACCGCCCTGTAAGTCTCAATAGAGCAGCGCACTTCCGCGCGCTGCAACCTCTGTTACTCAACCAGGCTGGAGGGGTTAATCTCGTCTCAATAGAGCAGCGCACTTCCGCGCGCTGCAACCGGGAGGAGGTCCCCATTGACCTCCCGTGGTGGTGGGTCTCAATAGAGCAGCGCACTTCCGCGCGCTGCAACCCGGTGAGTATGAGTTCAGGCGCTTCTGGGCTAGCCGCGGTCTCAATAGAGCAGCGCACTTCCGCGCGCTGCAACCGACCACCGTTGCCCCGGGGAGTGGGAGGGGCTCGGGAGTCTCAATAGAGCAGCGCACTTCCGCGCGCTGCAACTGCTCCATCGAAGGATCGCCCACTGCCTCCTCAACAGGGTCTCAATAGAGCAGCGCACTTCCGCGCGCTGCAACTGACCAGCCCTACGAGCGGGAGAAGGTTCTCTCCCAGCGTCTCAATAGAGCAGCGCACTTCCGCGCGCTGCAACGACCCGCACCTTCAAAATAATAGTGTTTGTCCTCTGGAGTCTCAATAGAGCAGCGCACTTCCGCGCGCTGCAACATGAATCTCCAATCACCGCTGTCTTCTCCTTGGATGGATGTCTCAATAGAGCAGCGCACTTCCGCGCGCTGCAACCCTAACACTCGAGCGTGACGATGTCGAATGCTTCCTGGAGTCTCAATAGAGCAGCGCACTTCCGCGCGCTGCAACCGGCAGGAGTGCGCCGCCACCACGCGCGCCAGCACGTCCCGTCTCAATAGAGCAGCGCACTTCCGCGCGCTGCAACGGAGCCTCGCCAGGACCCCCGGGATCCTGGCCGAGAGGGGTCTCAATAGAGCAGCGCACTTCCGCGCGCTGCAACGCGACTCCGACGAGCCCTGCCGCGACAGGGTCTCGGAGGTCTCAATAGAGCAGCGCACTTCCGCGCGCTGCAACACAATGTGCTTGCCAGCGTGACGGGCGTAGCCTGCATTGTCTCAATAGAGCAGCGCACTTCCGCGCGCTGCAACATGCGATGAAGAAGAGGATGAGGAAGATGGCTGCCCGTCTCAATAGAGCAGCGCACTTCCGCGCGCTGCAACCTACGCGATAAGTCGGCTATCGCCGGCTTCAAGAGGTCTCAATAGAGCAGCGCACTTCCGCGCGCTGCAACCACGCTGATGCCCGGCTTTACGTCTCCGAACATCTCCATGTCTCAATAGAGCAGCGCACTTCCGCGCGCTGCAACTCGGCATCCCACTGCAAGGCATACATGAGGCCGTCGTGTCTCAATAGAGCAGCGCACTTCCGCGCGCTGCAACTCGAAGGCTGCGGGCTGCGGCTCGCAGCTTTCAGCGTTGTCTCAATAGAGCAGCGCACTTCCGCGCGCTGCAACTTACAGAAGGAAGGCCCCCACCACCTTCCAGCAGACTCGTCTCAATAGAGCAGCGCACTTCCGCGCGCTGCAACACAAGGTATACTAGTTAAGAGACCGTCCGTCGTGTGGTCTCAATAGAGCAGCGCACTTCCGCGCGCTGCAACGTATAAATATATTGTGGGGAGCAAGTCGCAGCTCGCCCAGTCTCAATAGAGCAGCGCACTTCCGCGCGCTGCAACTTGGCGTTAAGCAGCGCCATTACCGCAGCCCCTATGGTCTCAATAGAGCAGCGCACTTCCGCGCGCTGCAACGCCGACCTGGGCGCACGTCGCCCTCTGGGTGGCCAGCGGTCTCAATAGAGCAGCGCACTTCCGCGCGCTGCAACGGGATCCTGGCTGGTGGCCCGAGGAGCAAGACGCTCCAGTCTCAATAGAGCAGCGCACTTCCGCGCGCTGCAACGGCCTGACGTCGTGGCTCTGGCCACAGGCCATCCCGGTCTCAATAGAGCAGCGCACTTCCGCGCGCTGCAACCCGAGCCACGGATTCTGCGACGAATCTGTCCATGCGTGGTCTCAATAGAGCAGCGCACTTCCGCGCGCTGCAACCGTAAGAATAACGTCGTTCGAGAGTGTTCCCACCCTGTCTCAATAGAGCAGCGCACTTCCGCGCGCTGCAACCTTCCCGTAGAACGTGGGGACGCCCTTCGATTCGGAGAGTCTCAATAGAGCAGCGCACTTCCGCGCGCTGCAACCGGTGCGGAAAACACCGAGCCATGGGATGGGCTCCTCGTCTCAATAGAGCAGCGCACTTCCGCGCGCTGCAACTAAGGGCCCGCAGGGACGCCCCGCGGGGGGCATTCATGTCTCAATAGAGCAGCGCACTTCCGCGCGCTGCAACGGGTCCATCCACGGGTACATGCAAAATCAGTATGTGCGTCTCAATAGAGCAGCGCACTTCCGCGCGCTGCAACCATCGAAGGCTCTTATGGCTATCTCGATGGCCTTCCTCAGGTCTCAATAGAGCAGCGCACTTCCGCGCGCTGCAACCGGATGAAGCCTACGCGGAAGGTGGTCGTAAGTAATGAGTCTCAATAGAGCAGCGCACTTCCGCGCGCTGCAACTTGTCTCTCCCGGCGTGTCGTGGGTGACCATTCCTGCTGGTCTCAATAGAGCAGCGCACTTCCGCGCGCTGCAACCATCTCGTCCTTGTCCCCCACGGACATGCCGGCCTGGCCGTCTCAATAGAGCAGCGCACTTCCGCGCGCTGCAACGAGGCGCTCTTCGTCAGGAGAGAGGCGTCGCGGGTCTCAATAGAGCAGCGCACTTCCGCGCGCTGCAACCTGCGGCTACTTAGACAGCCGCAACGTCTGCCCGGAGTGGTCTCAATAGAGCAGCGCACTTCCGCGCGCTGCAACAGTCGTAAAATGATAGTATGGTTTGATTCGGCCAAGAATGTCTCAATAGAGCAGCGCACTTCCGCGCGCTGCAACATAGCCGCAACGTCTGCCTCCGTTGCGCCACCCTCCTGTCTCAATAGAGCAGCGCACTTCCGCGCGCTGCAACTGAAGTCGACGTCGATTGGGGGCCCAAGGCGTCTCAGTCTCAATAGAGCAGCGCACTTCCGCGCGCTGCAACACGATCCGGACAGGACATCCGACGACCGCCTGGCAGAGTCTCAATAGAGCAGCGCACTTCCGCGCGCTGCAACCCTACTATCACTCTCACTCATGAAAGGAGGTGAAGTGAGTCTCAATAGAGCAGCGCACTTCCGCGCGCTGCAACCGAAATGTGCCTGGAGGAGGTGGACTGCGGCTACCTAGAGTCTCAATAGAGCAGCGCACTTCCGCGCGCTGCAACCGTCGCCTATCTCGGACAGGTAGCCGACGAGACCTGGGAGTCTCAATAGAGCAGCGCACTTCCGCGCGCTGCAACCCTTCGGTGGCCGCCCGATTCCGCCGGGCGCGGTCGGGTCTCAATAGAGCAGCGCACTTCCGCGCGCTGCAACGGCAGGAGTGCACCACCACCACGCGAGCCAGCACGCCCCGTCTCAATAGAGCAGCGCACTTCCGCGCGCTGCAACTCTATCGCCCTCGCGCCGGCTTTCCAGTCGCCTAGGCGGTCTCAATAGAGCAGCGCACTTCCGCGCGCTGCAACGGGCCAGAAGGAGGATCGCATGAACGCGACCAAGCTGGTCTCAATAGAGCAGCGCACTTCCGCGCGCTGCAACATGTTGATCCGCCCCGTCTTAATGCGAATCCCGGGAGGTCTCAATAGAGCAGCGCACTTCCGCGCGCTGCAACTTTCGAGATCGTCCCACCACTTCATAGACGACCTCCTTTGTCTCAATAGAGCAGCGCACTTCCGCGCGCTGCAACGAGGAGAGATGCCTGATCTATGGCAGGAATGTACCTGTGTCTCAATAGAGCAGCGCACTTCCGCGCGCTGCAACAGAAGGACACCGGGGAGGTCACATTTTGAGTTCGACTTCGTCTCAATAGAGCAGCGCACTTCCGCGCGCTGCAACCTCCCCCGGGGGCCCTGAGGGGGTAGAAATAAAGCCCGTCTCAATAGAGCAGCGCACTTCCGCGCGCTGCAACTTGTTCTCCCGGACGGGAGGACGGGTTTCCTCGCCCCCTTGTCTCAATAGAGCAGCGCACTTCCGCGCGCTGCAACTGGCTCTCCTGCGAAGTAGATGACGCAGGAGATGAGTGTCTCAATAGAGCAGCGCACTTCCGCGCGCTGCAACGCCCTCAGCCGTACTCCTGGTGGAGTCCGAGGGCTTTTGTCTCAATAGAGCAGCGCACTTCCGCGCGCTGCAACAGAGGACCCCGAACTCGTTCTCGATCTACAGCTCCAACGTCTCAATAGAGCAGCGCACTTCCGCGCGCTGCAACCGTCATGTCCTGCTGCTGAGCGTTCATCTGCTGCACCATGTCTCAATAGAGCAGCGCACTTCCGCGCGCTGCAACACTCAGGGGCGGGAAGTGTAAGCCCCTATGCTTCAGAAAGTCTCAATAGAGCAGCGCACTTCCGCGCGCTGCAACCGAGGAGTTCATTGACTCCACGATATCATGGCTCCACTTGTCTCAATAGAGCAGCGCACTTCCGCGCGCTGCAACTTAAAATCCGCCCGTCGGAGTTTTCGTACATTAAGATGTCTCAATAGAGCAGCGCACTTCCGCGCGCTGCAACGAAGAAGAGCCTGTCGAGGTCGAGCCTGTCGAGGCCGGTCTCAATAGAGCAGCGCACTTCCGCGCGCTGCAACAGCTCGAGGCTCAAGCGGGAAATCGCTCCGGCATCCGCTTGTCTCAATAGAGCAGCGCACTTCCGCGCGCTGCAACGCCATCCTGGGCCTTGCGTGGCGCACGGGAGCCACGCGGGTCTCAATAGAGCAGCGCACTTCCGCGCGCTGCAACACATCCTGGATGACGCTGTCAGGGTGACAGCGGCTATGAGTCTCAATAGAGCAGCGCACTTCCGCGCGCTGCAACGGCAGGAGACCTCCTTGCAGGAGGCGGTAAACCTCGGCCTGTCTCAATAGAGCAGCGCACTTCCGCGCGCTGCAACGCACCGGGGCGGTCGCATTTCGAGTATGACTTCATCGGTCTCAATAGAGCAGCGCACTTCCGCGCGCTGCAACCCATTTGGGGGCTGCTACCGGTATGACGGCGCCGTGTCTCAATAGAGCAGCGCACTTCCGCGCGCTGCAACCTCCTCTCCCCGGGGAGGGAGTTCAGGCTCATCCGTCTCAATAGAGCAGCGCACTTCCGCGCGCTGCAACCACTCCTGGACGGCGGCTGGGTTTCCCCACCCGCCATTGTCTCAATAGAGCAGCGCACTTCCGCGCGCTGCAACTTGCGCAAGGGCATCCCCTCGTGCATGGCCATTACGCGGGCCGTCTCAATAGAGCAGCGCACTTCCGCGCGCTGCAACATGATGGATATCACCAATTGATTGAGTGGGCCCTCGTCGTCTCAATAGAGCAGCGCACTTCCGCGCGCTGCAACATAGCCTGCCTCGACCAGTCGTCGAGTTTCTGCTGGCTGTCTCAATAGAGCAGCGCACTTCCGCGCGCTGCAACTTGCGTCTGGATGCATTTAGGTCCGGTGGGTCATACCTGTCTCAATAGAGCAGCGCACTTCCGCGCGCTGCAACAGAAGGCTGGTCTACTGGATCAAGTCCAAGAAGGGGTCTCAATAGAGCAGCGCACTTCCGCGCGCTGCAACTCAGCAAAGCTAACACAGTTCGAATCTGTCCCCACCCTGTCTCAATAGAGCAGCGCACTTCCGCGCGCTGCAACTCAGAAGGGAGAGTAATGGACCAGTCGGCGAATACGTCTCAATAGAGCAGCGCACTTCCGCGCGCTGCAACGATAGTACTCGAGGATGGGCGGAAGGGATATCTAGCCGTCTCAATAGAGCAGCGCACTTCCGCGCGCTGCAACATGCCGGGCGTGCTGGCAACCTTGTGCAAGCCTTCGGCGGTCTCAATAGAGCAGCGCACTTCCGCGCGCTGCAACACGAGGAGCTTCATCCCTGCTCCTCCTTTCCGTTGCGGGTCTCAATAGAGCAGCGCACTTCCGCGCGCTGCAACAGTGATACATCGGGTCTCCCTCCCGTACTGGTGAGAGTCTCAATAGAGCAGCGCACTTCCGCGCGCTGCAACAAAGGTTGACGACATCTCTACGCAGCTTGCTACCGTGCTGTCTCAATAGAGCAGCGCACTTCCGCGCGCTGCAACCCGGCGGTGCATTAAAGGCCACCCGCATCGGTCTTCCGGCGTCTCAATAGAGCAGCGCACTTCCGCGCGCTGCAACTTTCGGAGAAGGAGGAGTTTAGCGCTCCTCCTTCTCCTGTCTCAATAGAGCAGCGCACTTCCGCGCGCTGCAACCGGCGGCGGCGAGGAGGGCCAGCATGGGGGCTAGTCTCGGGTCTCAATAGAGCAGCGCACTTCCGCGCGCTGCAACTCTAGTATTGGCAATCGCTCCGTATCCGCCCCCCTCTTGTCTCAATAGAGCAGCGCACTTCCGCGCGCTGCAACCCGGGGCCTCTCTGCGGCCCCGAGGATCCTGGCCGAGTCTCAATAGAGCAGCGCACTTCCGCGCGCTGCAACGCCCCGGGGGCCACCCGGATCCCGACTTGGTTCTTGGGTCTCAATAGAGCAGCGCACTTCCGCGCGCTGCAACTTGGGGCCGGAAAGGAGGGTCGCATGAACGCGACCAAGCTGTCTCAATAGAGCAGCGCACTTCCGCGCGCTGCAACCGACGCACAGTGTAGCCGGGTTGGCCATGGACTAGGGTGTCTCAATAGAGCAGCGCACTTCCGCGCGCTGCAACGCAAGGGCTATGCGGCGGGCGGTAGCCCAGTAGCGCCGTCTCAATAGAGCAGCGCACTTCCGCGCGCTGCAACGCACTCTCCAACAGCCTGCGCTGCCACGCGGGCTAATCGTCTCAATAGAGCAGCGCACTTCCGCGCGCTGCAACCCCTGAGGATTTTTTACTCGAAGCTCCGGGGGTAGTAAGGTCTCAATAGAGCAGCGCACTTCCGCGCGCTGCAACTTCACGAGCATCCACGCCATCCATGGACCGATGAGGTGTCTCAATAGAGCAGCGCACTTCCGCGCGCTGCAACGGCAGAGGCGGAAAGGAGTTCAAAATGGCCGTAAAAATGTCTCAATAGAGCAGCGCACTTCCGCGCGCTGCAACAGCCCCCTCAGGGGGCTATGGCCGGCAACAGGTTAAGCGGCCTGTTGCGCAGACCTGACCTGGAAGGACGCCGATTCGAGAGCCTGCCGCGGCAGGCTTCGGCATGATGCTGTCAGTAAACCTCTTATGGCTGCGCATACCTTCCAGGCCCCGTTCTCCTGTCAGAAAAACCGCCAGTTTGTCGTTAATATCAGTATGAATCAATTCAGTGCCATCCCCCAGAGGCGAGATGTCGAACGCGGCCGTGCCGCCCCTTCCGGCATCATCCCGCTTCGAAGCGGCCTGCCGATCATCACTGTGAGCAGTCTTGACACCTTCATGGACTGCCCTCTGCAGTTCTACCTCAAGCTCCAGTACACCGGGAAGCACCCGCGACAGCGCAGCGACAGGAGACAGGAGCGGCCCGCACGACAGCCTCCCGTCGCTCCCGCTCCAACCACCGCGCCCAGGTTCCGCAGCAAGGATCTTTTCAGCGACAGTCTGGGCATCAAGGGCAGATGCAGGATTCTCGAGCGCAGCGGGCAATGCATCCCGGTGCTCATGAGAAACCGCAGGGCAACAACCGTGGCGATGTCCGAACTCGTTCTGCTCGGCGCCTATTCCCTCCTGCTGTCCGTCTCCGGCGAGAGGATCGGCAGGGGCATCCTCTGGTGCCCCGGCGACGATTCGCAGCTCGAGGTGAGCATCGACGAAGGGCTCCTCCGCCGGACCATTGAGGTGATCACAGAAGCACGGAAGACTGCCGGAGCATCCACAAAGCCTGCGGCCCAGCCGGGAGCGTGGTGCTCCTCCTGCTGCTACCGGACTCACTGCGATACCAGGACGGCAGCCGCCTCGGAATCCGTGAAGCTGGACGACCTCGTATCCGGATTCATCGAAGCCGGCCTCAGCGATCCCCCGGGCGAAGCTGCCGAAATCAGGCTGCCGGAGGGCCTTCCCATGTACGTTCAGGATCAGGGGGCTTCCGTCAGTCTTGACGGCGCGTGCCTGAAGATCGCCACTGGCGAGGGCAGGCAGTCCACAACACGCCTTGCGGACATTTCCGAAATCTGCCTCATGGGCAACGTGCAGATAACGGTACAGGCTCTCCGTATGGCTCTGAGACGCGACATCCCGGTGCTCTTCTTCAGCAGCAGGGGCAGGTTCGAGGGTATCGCCCAGGGGTTCTCGGGGAACAATGCCGCGATCAGGAAGGCTCAGTTCGCCGCGATCGAGGATCCCCTGCTGAAGAACAGATTCTCCTGCGCCATCGTCAACTCGAAGATCCGCAACAGTCGAACCCTGATGCGGCGCAACCTGGGCGACGGATCGCTCGAAGAAACAAGGCAGCTTACGCATCTCGCCGCCCGGGCGACGACTGCCGAGGGACTGGACGCTCTCAGGGGAATCGAGGGCGCCGCCGCCTCCATCTACTTCGGCAGGTTCGGGGAGATGATCGGGAAGCAGGGCAGCGAGCGTGGTCTGTCGTTCGAGACCAGGAACAGGAGACCGCCGAGGGATCCGGTGAACGCCATGCTGTCCTTCTCATACGGACTCCTGGTCAAGGACTGCGTCGTCGCCCTGATGGGAAACGGCCTCGACCCGATGCACGGCCTCTACCACACAAGCAGGCCGCGGAGACCCGGCCTCGCGCTGGACCTGATGGAGCCCTTCAGACCGATGGTCTGCGAGGGGACGGTGCTGTCCCTCGTAAACAGAGGCGAGCTGACCTCGGACGACTTCGAGAACTCCGAAACTGCGGTGATGATGGCTCCGGAGGCCAGGAGGAAGCTTCTCCATGCCTATGAAAGGCGCCTGGGGGCGAAGGTGACCGACCCCGCGTCGGGCAGGGAGACCTGTCTCAGGACGCTGCTCTACAGAGCCGCCTCGTCCGTTGCGGCATTTCTGCTGAGGAGGACGGAAGTGCTGGACCTCCCGGTGTGGAGATAGCATGCGCGTAGTCTACATCGTGTGCTACGACATCTCGGACCCCAGGAGGCTCAGAAAGGTATTCCGCGCCATGAAGGGCGCGGGGGATCACCTGCAGCTCTCCGTATTCCTCTGCAGGCTCAGCGACAGGCAGAAGGCCCGGCTTCAGGCCCATCTCCGGGAGATAGTCGACCCAGAATCCGACCAGGTGCTGTTCGTGCCCGTCTGCTCGGAGGACAACCTTTCCAGCCTGCCCACCGAGACGGTCGGGCTGCCGATGATCGTACACCCGAGGCAGGCCGCGATCTTCTAGCGCCAAGCCTCGTTCCCCCGGCTTGCGCCCGGCCGGCGGGGTTGCGATCTTGATCACATGGAAGTCGAACCGAACTTCGATCCCATCTCCCTCGAGCCCGTACAGGCGGTGCGGTACCGGATCGCAGGCAACCAGCCGCGGATCACGGATGCAGTGCGTGTCGGCGAGGCTATGCGCACCGCTGTTCTTTCCGTCGCCGGCAGCATGTTCGGATTCGACGGAATCCCGACGGCATTCAGCGGCAAGGACAGGGATGGCATCCGCCGGGATGACGACCACATGCATGCCTTCTACCTCTGCGAGCCGGATCTTTCCTCCGGGACAGTGACGCATCTCTGCGTCCATGTCCCTGCAGGGCTGCAGCCGGATCATCTCGCCGTCCTCGCCGGCGTGACGAGGTTCTGGGTGCGTGGACCCGAAGGTTTCTGGCTCGAGCCCGACGAAGCCGACCCCTTCGCCGTATCCCCCGCTTTCGGCGAGGCGTGCGAGTGGTTTTCCCTGACCCCCTTCGTTCCGGGACGGCATCCTCACGTGAAGAGGAGCGAGAAGCACAACCGGTCCGATTATGCTTCAGGCCTGGCGCGAGAACTGGGGAAGCAGGTTCGCGCCGAGCTGTCCGCCCGGGCGCTTCCGGAACCAGTCGGAGTCGAGATAGGATGGAGAGGGGGGCTCGTAACGGATGCCGGTGCGATCCCATGGAGCGACTTCACGAGATGGAGAAGCGCAGATGCCGCCCAGCCCGCCGTCAGATACGGACACGGGATAAGACTTCGATTCGCCGCACCTGTGCGCGGACCGATCGCCCTGGGCTATGCCAGCCACTTCGGCCTGGGAATGTTCTACCCGAAGCGCTGAGTCCGGTGTCAGAGGGAAAAACGTCAAATACTCAAAAATCGCGGGTATTTTCCTTTTGAGAATACGGTAACGCGATAGAGATAGATGACGATCAGGTGCTGAATACTGGAATCACCTGCCGGTTGATAGTCGCGCAATCTTGATCGAAAACCGGATCGTAAGTCCGTCAAGCTGAGTTTTTGACGTTTTTTCCTCTGACACCGATCTGGTAGAGGGAGTGGTAGAAGCCTTTCGCTGCGAGAAGGGATGCGTGCGTGCCGCGCTCCACTATGCGGCCGCCGTCCAGCACCAGCACCAGGTCCGCATCCCTGATCGTAGCCAGCCTGTGCGCGATCACGATGCTCGTCCTGCCCGCCCGAAGACGGGTCAGGGCCTTCTGGATCCTTCTCTCCGTCCTCGTATCCACGCTGCTCGTGGCCTCGTCCAGCACCAGCACCTCGGGGTCCGCCAGGATCGCCCTCGAGATCGACAATAGCTGCCTCTGCCCCTGGCTCAGGTTCGATGCGCCCTCCGAGAGGTCGGTTTCGTACCCCCTGGGAAGCTGTCTGATGAAGTGGTCGGCCTGG
>Ga0116157_10005709_pt1 | contig 11402 bp, 7 predicted proteins | sample AD_UKC048_MetaG_FD_89882 | JGI IMG/M metagenome (GOLD analysis project Ga0116157, IMG submission 89882) | Active sludge microbial communities of municipal wastewater-treating anaerobic digesters from USA - AD_UKC048_MetaG | ecosystem: Engineered > Bioreactor > Anaerobic > Digestate | place: USA... | reverse complement strand
TTCCGTTGCTGCGATGGCCATGTCCGCCGTGACCGCCGCCGCCTCCGGCGTAATTGCCCTTCGAGCCTGCGCCCGGCGAGTCGGCTTGGGCATAGCCCTTGCCGGTCGCATCAATCCGCGAAGCCGCATCCACAGTCAAATTGCCCGTCACGGTGAGGCGCACGGCACGCTCGGGTTCGCCTGCGGCGGCCGGCTCATGGGTCAGGACCGCACTGTTCACAAGCTGCAGGCTGGAAAAGGTGTGTGGCCCCTCGACCGTTAGCGTCGCGTGGTCCACCACAATGTCCTGTCCGTCGAGCGACGTGTCGCCCGCGGCAACGAATGTGTCGGTTGCGATTGTGATCTGGGCCAGGCCGGCGGGCGCCATTGTCCACAACCAGAGCGAGCCGAGGAGGGAGAGGAGCAAGGTCCTTTTCATGGGTGAGCTATTTTGCAGGTGGAGAGGAGGGGCAATCGCGGAGGCCTTCGCATCTGTTCAGTGCGTGGTTCACACGAGGCATAAACAGCCCTGCTTCTACCGGTCGCGCCCGGCGCTGACAAGTGGAATGTAATATTTACCTTACAGTCGAACCCATGCCGTGACGTTTCATGCGTCTACTGCCAACTTTGATTATGCGACGGCTGGTTCGTACATTGCATGGCAAACAAACATGAACACAAAGCATTATTGATTAACGCATTATGCATGCAACTCAAGCCATCCAGAGGGTGCGAGAGGTCATCCGCCGACAGCACAAGGCACTGGCCACCGAGTAGAAGCTCGAACGATTCCTGACTCGACTGGCCCTCACGGGAGACGTCGCCGCCATCACCCAAAACCAAGCCATTGGTCCAGCAACCGGGGTGGGTAGCAGCCTGCATGAGTCCTCCCCGGCCCTGCAACCGCACACAGGGAGTCCCCGACACCGGGGTTAGCTTGGTGTCGCCGCGTTGTGTCCGGTGCTCCGCGTCAATCGGCCTTCGGCAGTTGGTCTTTCTTGAAACTGTCGAGATTGGACTGGAGCTGTTTCTTGAGGTCCTCGTCTTCGGCGAGTTCCACCGCTTTCTGCTGCAGTTCGATCGCCTTGGCTTTGTCGCCTTTCATGTAGGTGGCGCGCGCCAGGGTGTCCAGGGTGGATGCGTCCTTGCCGCCCGCGGCGTCGTTGGCTTTGACGGCGATTGCGTGAGCGGTCGCCAGGGCCTTGCCGCTCAGGTTCTCCTGGCTGAGCAACTGCCACGCGAGTCTGTTCTGCATCGCGCCGTTGCCCTTGGCCCGCTCGCTGATCTGCTCGGCCAGACTGGCGGCGGCTTCGGTGTCGCCCTTGCCCAGGAGAATCTGAAGCCGCGCGGCGGCGACGGAGTCCTTTTGCCCGTCGGGCATGAGTTTGGCGATTTCACTCAAGGCGGCATCGGCCTCGTCCCACTTCTTGTCCTTCATGGCCTCGCCGAACTGGCGGGATAACCGCGTCATCTCGGTGCGCGATTCGCGCTGTTTCTTGAACTCCGCCGCGGCCTTGGCGACGTCGAACGTGCCGGCGAGCACCTCCTCGACGACCGAGTCCTTCAGCGACATCGGGTGTCCGATCCAGGCGATCTTGCCATCCTTTCCCACCAGGAAGGCAGCCGGGATACCGTTCTGGCCCGCCGCCTGCATCCACGTCTCGGCCATCGCGCCCTTCTCCTTTTCGCTCTTGTCGTCCATGACCACGCGATAGGTCATCTTGTCGCCCATCTTCGCGATGAACGGTTTGACAAGGGTTTCGTCCCGCTCCCAGACGTTCTGGCCGATGACGACCAAGCCTTTGTCTTTGAACTTCGTGTGAATCTCGTTCAGGTGCGGAATCGAGGTGCGGCAGGGCCCGCACCATGTCGCCCAGAACTCGACAATGTAAATCTTGTCTTTCTGGAACTCCTTGACGGGCTCGCCTTGCACCCACTCTCCCACGGCCAGCTTGGGGGCGGGATCGCCGATCCCCAGCGTTGCTTCAGCGGCGGTTGCGGAGAAAGCGCCGGCGAGGAGAGCGGCGGTCAGGTTGAACAGGGATGTGCGTTTCATGAACTTGAGAGGGTTGCGTTCGTCAAATGAGGCTTCGTATGCCGATCAAGAATGCCAGGATAGCCTCGATCGACCGGAATAACAAGCGGGATCGAACGAATGCACAGGACCGCCACTCTTGGGGACTGTCGGCCCTGTGGCTCAACCCAACTCGGCCAACAGCCGCTCCTCGGCCTGTTCGTTGGTCAATCCGTGGCGCTGGCGCATGACAGCCAGACCCACCACGGGCGGATAGGCCTTGTCGGCTTTCCAGCGCGGCTCGACATATTCGACCACTTCGAACAGGAGCCGGTTGGCGTCCGTGTATTCGAGGCCGGTCAACCGCTGGATGTAACGCGTGGCCCGGTCGATCAGCTTGAGGTTGCTGGCGACGACCCAGATCATGAAGTTGCCCATGACCCGGCCCAACCGGACCATGGTGCAGGTCGAAAGGGCGTTGAGCAGGAGCTTCAATCCCACCCGTGCCGCTCCATCGAGCAGGAGCCGGCTCTCGGGCGCCGGCACCAGAACCGCGAGGCAGTCCGCGGCCCAGTCGTCGCGCACCGCCGCTCTCACGGTTTCCAACGCCGGAGGCTGGGCCAGGCAAATCAAGCCGATCCTGCCTCCCGCACGGCGCGTCGCCTCGAGTTGCTGTCGGCAGAACCCGCCGACAGCCAGCGCCGACAGGGCATCGGTCCCGCCCAGAATCGCCACCGCGCTGCCGCCCGACTGCGGCAGGCGCAGCCCCAAACCGTCCCGACCGACCTTGAACCGCATCAGTTCCGGTGTGCTGATTCTGCGGATCACCTCCATCGTCTGGAAGAACTTCTCGTCCCCGACCAGGGCCCTGACCTCGGCCTCGCTCCACTCGACGCACCGGGGCGCGCGTTTGAGGATATGCTCCCAGGCTTGAGGGGTCGCCTCGCAAGGAACGTACAGATACGCCCATGATTCGGCGGCGGTCGTGTCGTCCCCCTTGCGGAACGGGGGCGTGCAGAAGGTGGGCGACCGCTCCGTGGTGTCGGTGAGCACGTCGATGCCGAACCGGTCGGCGAAGTAGTTGTTGCGCCGGCCGGCGCGGTAGACCGCTTCCTCGAGTGCGACGAGCCCGGCCAGGGGCTCGAGAACCTCGGGCGTTTTCAGGGTCGCATGCATCCGGGTCAGTTGGTCCAGGAATTCCGACGGCACCGTGGATGGGTCCAGGGCGGCGGGGCCGTCCGGATCCAGGCGGCACATCAAGTCGCGCAGCACCATCTCGAGCACGGTCAGCATCACAGCCAATTGGATGCTGGTCGCCTGCATGCGGGTGGAGCCGGTGATCGCCATCGGGCCCGTGGTCAGATTGATCTTCTCGATCCGCGGATCGCGGATGACTTCGCGGCTGCGCTGCACGTGTTGGCAGAGGATGTCGTCGGGGTTGTTATAGACGAAGAAGACGCGCGCCCCCGCCTCGACCCCGCGCCAGGCCGTGCCGATGACAAACGAGGTTTCGCCTCCCTCGGTAATGGCGAAAACCACGTCGCCCTTCGCCACTCCGAGATCGCCGATCTGTTTCTTGCCGAAAGCCGTGAAATCCTCGAAGCCTTCGACGGCCTTGATGAGGGCGAAGTCGCCGCCTGCCATCACACTCGAGGCCCGGTTCTCCCAATCCAAGGGTTCGGGGTGGCAGGCCAGCCCCCGGGCGCGCTGTCGCTGCCAGAAATCGCGCCAGATCGAGACGAGTTGAATGCTCAGACGCCCTGTCGAGCCACAGCCGGTGAAGAACAGCTTGCCCCCCTGTTCCAGGGCTCGCAACACGCTCTGCGCGATGCTGGCCGCCCTGCCCGACCGCACGAACTCGAGGTACTTCCGGACCACGTCGTCATCGACATCGAACAACTGCCTCAGCCCGGCCTTGATGTCGTTGCGGCTCGCGTCGCTCAGATTGGCCGTCACCGGGTGGGACGATTCGGTCACGAGAACGCCCAGCTTGAATTGATCCGCGATCTTCAGAAACTCCGCCGACCGGTTCGTGGCATGGTTGCTCATGGCGGGCAAGATGGCCAATGGCATCGCTCAAGGCAATGCCGCATTCGGGGCACTCGACCACGATGCCGCTCTGGATGGGGTTTCCGGGCGCGGATGCTGCAGCCGCGAACCAATCTCATTTTGGCCTGGGCCCCCGGCGAGAACCGGCTGAAGCCGGGACACACAACCCCGTCGGAGGCTTCGGCGCGGTGTTCAGTGCACCGCCTCAGGCGGCTGGTGGCACAACTGAGACTTCCCCCATTTTTAAGGGCGCGTTGCGCCCTCGAACCGGTTCGTAGCCGCCGACGTGAGTCGGCGCTGTTCCTTCTCTTCGGCGGAGCGAGATGGCGCGGACTGATCCCGCGACGGCGGGACGGCTACGAGGTTCATGGGCAGAACCGCTGGCCGCGGGTTTGTGGTTTACCGGCGGTGCAAGAACGTCTAGAGTGTATCGCGATGCACCAAGCCCTTGTCACTGTCGTTGAGGACATTTGTGGGCGTTATGGTTTCGACCGGACCCGGATGACGGACATTGTCATTGCGGTCCAGCAGAGATTGGGGTGTGTCTCGACGGAGGCGATGGAGATCATCGCCAGCAAGGTGAACTCCCATCGCGTCGAGGTTGAGAGCGTGGTGACCTTCTACGCGTTCCTGTCCGTCAAACCCCGCGGGCGAGTCATCATCCGCCTCTGCAAGGACATCGTGGACTGGATGAAGGGGTACGACACGGTGGCCGACGCCATGGCGAAGGAGTTGGGGGTGACGATGGGCGAGACCACTGCCGACGGCGGGATCACCCTGACCCGCACGCCCTGCATCGGGATGAGCGACCAGGCCCCGGCGGCGCTTGTCAACGATGTCGTCGTCCCCAACCTGACACCCGAACGCGGGCGCCAGGTCATTCGCGACCTGCGCCGGCATCTCGACCCGCCCCAGCTCATCACAATGGTGGGCGATGGCAACAACGCGCACCCACTCGTCCACTCGATGGTCCGCAACAACATCCGCCGCAGGGGCCCGGTGCATTTCGACGGCTTCGAGTCCGGGTGCGCACTCGAACGCACCATCGACCAAACGCCGGAAAACGTGATCGCCGCCATCCGGGCCTCGAGGCTTCGCGGGCGCGGCGGGGCCGGATTCGCCACGGGACAGAAGTGGGAATTTGCGCGCAACGCGCCGGGCGGGCGCAGGCACGTGTTGTGCAACGCGGACGAAGGGGAACCGGGCACGTTCAAGGACCGCGTGCTGCTCACCGAATGCCCGGACCAGGTGTTCGAGGGGATGACCGTCGCCGGCTACGCGCTGGGCAGCGACTCGGGCATCGTCTACCTGCGCGGCGAGTACGCCTACCTGCGGGCTTTCCTCGAGGCTGTGCTCGAGACCCGTCGCCGGCAGGGCCTGCTCGGCAAAGCGATTCTGGGAAAACCCGGTTTCGATTTCGACATCCGCATCCAACTGGGGGCGGGGGCCTACGTGTGCGGCGAGGAAACGGCATTGATCAGTTCGTGCGAAGGCCTGCGCGGCGATCCGAAAAACCGGCCGCCGTTCCCGGCCCAGAAGGGCTACATGGGCTGTCCGACCATCGTGAACAACGTCGAGACCTTCAGCGCCGCCGCCCGGATCATGCAGCGAGGCGCCGAGTGGTTTGCGGAGATGGGATCGGGCCGCACGACCGGGACGAAGGTGCTCTCGATCTGCGGCGACTGCCGCAAACCCGGCGTCTATGAGGTCCCCTTCGGGATCACGGCCCGCGAACTGCTCGATATGGCCGACGCCGATAATCCGGGAGCCATGCTCATCGGCGGGCCCTGCCGCCAGATGATCGGCCCGGAGCGCTTCGGCGGGCAGATTTGCTACGACGACCTCGCCACCGGCGGCGCCATTCTCATCTTCAACCGCGCCCGGAACAAACTCGAGATCGCGGAGCATTACCTGGATTTCTTCATCGAGGAGAGCTGCGGCCATTGCACCCCCTGCCGCGTCGGCCTGGTCCTGCTCAAACAGGTCGTCCACAAGGTCGTCAGCGGCGCGGGCGAACCGTCCGATCTGGATTACATGCGCCGCCTGGCCAACGTCATCGGCCAGACGAGCCGATGCGGCCTCGGCCAGGCCGCCCCCAATCCCGTTCTGGGCGCCCTCCAGAACTTCCACACCCTCTATGCCGACATGGTGAGCGATCGCAAACCGGGGCTGCTCTCGACCTTCGATTTGTCCAAGGCGGTCGCCGACGCCGAGTTGCGGGTCGGACGGATGTCCCAGTACGTGTGAACGGGCAGACCAGCCATGAGCAACGTCACATTCACCATCGACGAACACGAGGTGTCGGGCCGGGCCGGACAGACCATCCTCAAGGCGGCGGAAGCGGCCGGCGTCTATATCCCCCGCCTCTGCGCCTACAAGAACCTCGTCCCACACGGCAGTTGCCGCGTCTGCTCCGTCCGCGTCAACGGTCGCATCCAGGCCGCCTGTGTGCAGACGATCTCCGACGGCATGGTGGTGGAGAACGACACCGCGGAGATTCGCGAGTTCCGCACGGCGATCCTCGACATGCTCTTCGTCGAGGGCAACCACTACTGCATGTTCTGCGAGAAGAGCGGGCTCTGCGAACTCCAGGCGCTGGCCTATCGCTTCGGGATCACCGTGCCGCAATACCCCTACCTCAATCCCGACCGCCCCGTCGATCTCTCGCATCCGGATGTCTATCTGGACCACAACCGATGTATCCTGTGCGGACGGTGTGTGCGCGTCTCGCAGGAACTCGATCACAAGAACGTCTTCCAGTTTGTCGACCGGGGCTACCGCAAGCGGCTTCAGGTCAACGGAGAGGCGCTGGCCGCCACCGGCCTGGCCGTGACCGACGAGGTCACCGCGTCGTGTCCGACCGGCGCGCTGATGAGAAAACGGGTTGGCTATGCCGTGCCGATCGGGCAGCGGCCCTTCGACGCGCAGCCCATCGGAGCGGGAAATGTCCAGACGGAGGACTCCCCATGAACCGAACCTTGGAGGGGGGACGGCTCGTCCCCCGGCGAAGAGTGTTATTGAAGGAGTTTGGGGCGACGAGGCCGTCGCCGCTCCGCACCGGTTCAAGGTCCCCGTGCGCATTCAACCGTTGAATGACAACGCTCCCCATGAACCGTGGTTCCGTAGCCGCCGTCGTCAGACGGCGCCATCTCGGTCCGTCAAGAGCAGGAATCAGCGCCAACTCATCCCGCGATGCGGGGCGGCTACAAATCGGTTCACGGTCCCCGTGCGCATTCAACCGTTGAATCTCCGCGCCACCCATGAGCACCTTATCCAAACCACGCGTGGCGACGACGAGCCTTTGCGGGTGCTTCGGCTGCCACATGTCGATCCTGGACATCGACGAACGCCTCTTCGCGCTGGCCGATCTGGTCGAGTTCGCCCGTTCGCCGATCAACGATTTCAAGGAGTTCGACGGCCGGTGCGCGGTGGGGATCATCGAGGGCGGCTGCTGCAACGAGGAAAACGTCCACGTGCTCGAGGACTTTCGGAAGCATTGCGACATCCTCGTCTCGATGGGCGAATGCGCCATCAACGGCGGGGTCCCGGCCATGCGCAACAATCTGCCCCTGCGGGAATGCCTCGAGGAGGCGTACCTGAAGTCTCCAGGGGTCTGGAATCCCGGGGGCATTCTCCCGAACGACATCGAGATTCCGTTGTTGTTGCACCGCGTCTACCCCTGTCACGAGGTGGTCAAGATCGACTATTTCATTCCCGGCTGTCCGCCTCCCGCCAACGCGATCTGGGACACGGTCGTCGCTCTGCTGACTGGCAAGCCGGTCACGCTGGCTTACGATCGGTTGAAGTACGATTGAGGAATCGTCACGCATGACCACCACGACCCAATCCGCACGCCCGGGCCCGACCCGAAAGCTCACCATCCACCCGGTGACTCGAGTCGAGGGTCACGGCAAGGTGACGATCCACCTCGATGCGCGCAACAACGTCACCGAGGCCCGGCTCCACATCGTCGAGTTCCGGGGGTTCGAGCGGTTCATCCTCGGGCGGCCCTACTGGGAGGTGCCGGTCATCGTCCAGCGCCTGTGCGGCATCTGCCCGGTGAGCCACCACGTGGCGGCCGCCAAGGCCATGGACCGGATCGTCGGGGGCGAGCAACTGACGCCGACGGCGGAGAAGATGCGGCGCCTGATGCACTACGGCCAGGTTTTCCAGAGCCACGCGCTGCACTTCTTCCACCTGGCCAGCCCGGATTTGCTCTTCGGCACCGACGGCACCGTGCGGAGCGCGTTCGGGGCGCCGCCTGCTCAGCGCAACATTTTGGCCGTGGCTGCCAGGTATCCCGAGCTGGCGCGCCAGGGGGTCATGATGCGCAAGTTCGGCCAGGAGGTCATCCGCGTCACCGCGGGCAAGAGAATCCACGGCACCGGCGCGATTCCGGGCGGGGTGAACAAGAGCCTCTCGATCGCAGAGCGGGATGCTCTTCTCGAGGATGTGCCCCGGATGCTCGAATGGAGCCGGCACGCCGTCGGCATCATCCGCGACTTCACGATGGCGCATCTGGACGAACTGCGACCGTTCGGCTCGTTCGAGTCCAATCACCTGTCGCTGGTGCGCCAGGACGACGGCGCGTTGGATTTGTACCACGGCGTTCTGCGGGCTGTGGACTCCCAGGGGCGGCGCATTGTCAACGATGTGGATTACCAGCGCTACATCGATGTCGTGGGCGAGGAGGTCCGGTCGTGGTCGTATATGAAGTTCCCGTTCCTCAAATCGCTCGGTCCCCAGGCCGGGTGGTACCGCGTGGGGCCGCTGGCGCGGCTCAACACCTGCGCTTTCATTCCCTCGCCCGAAGCCGAGGCGGCCCGGCAGGAGTTCTTCGCCCTCACGCAGGAGCGCCCGAACAACGTCACGATGTGCTATCACTGGGCCCGCATCATCGAACTGCTCCACGCGATCGAGGTGATCGGCACGCTGCTCGACGATCCCGATCTTCAAGGAGACGACCTCCTCGCCCGCGGTCCGCGGCGCGAGGAAACCGTCGGGGTGGTCGAGGCGCCGCGCGGCACCCTCTTCCACCATTACCGTGTCAACCGAAACGACGAGGTCACTCTCTGCAACCTCATCGTCTCGACCACCAACAACAACGAGCCGATGAACCGCGCGATCACCCGGGTGGCCCGGGACGTCCTCGCCGGGCGAGCCGAAATCAGCGAGGGTCTTCTCAACCACATCGAGGTCGCCATCCGCGCCTACGACCCCTGCCTTTCCTGCGCCACGCACGCCACAGGACAAATGGCGCTCTCGGTCTGCCTCATCGGACCGAGCGGCGAGTTGCTCGAAGAGCGGGCGCGGTGTTGAGTGTCCCCCCGATCGTCGCCTGAGCCCGGATGTTTCGCAGAGCTTCGCGGAGTCTGACATCCCGGCTCTGGCAAAACCGCGGCCCGAGAGGATCGCGGAACCTCGTGTCGGTTCTCTCAGTCCCGTGCACGAAAGAACAAGACGCCCTCACCGGCTTCGAGAATCCACGGACTTGTCGGTTGAGGCGCTAAGTCCGTCCAGGTCTTGGAATCCGGGCTGGATTGGAGGATGCCTTCGAATGTCACCTGGACTTTCGAGGCTTCCTGGGGGTCCGAGGCGATTTTGAGAATCTGGACAAAGGGATTCGCAGATGGCGGCTGGATGAAACGCGCCCAGACGTCGGAAGCCGAGTCGAACGCGTTCCTGTTGACCACCGCCAGCACCTGGCGATCCGCCGCGCTGAGCCCCACACCCAGGACGCCGGGTGCGGCGGGTTCGATGATGAACGGAACCCCCGCCGGCACGCCGTCCTGACTCCAATAACGCCCGAACACCGTGCCTGTGGCGGTGGCGGGGCTTCCCGCGTAATCCGTCCACACGACAAGGAAGTCCTTGCCGTCAAAGACGACGTTGTTGGCCCAGATGATCTCCTCGCTCGCCTCCGCCGCCAGAGCGATTTCGCCGCCTCCAAAGGTCCCGTCGGGCAGCACCACCCGCCCGCGCAGGTCCCAGTCGTCATCTTCACCCGCGTTGTGTGACCAGACCACCATGAATCGCCCGCCGCCATAGGCCACGCTGAGGGGGTTGAAATGGTATGAGTCATTCTGGCTGACCACGAATGCAGGGCCGAGTTCGCCAGAGGCGGAGAGCAATCGGCCTTTGGTTGCGTGAGCCCCATCGCTGCCTTCCACCCAGACGACAAGGCACAGGCCGCCGCCACACGCCACGGCTGCCGGCTCCTCGACATCCTGCGTCGTGAACACGATTTCATTGCCCAACAACTCGCCCGTCGCGGAGACCCGCCGTCCGCGCACGCCGTTCCCGGCTGCCCAAATGACCAGGAAACGGGTTCCATCGTGCGCCACGCCTCTGGCATATTGGTCCCCCGAGGCCTTGGTTACGACAAACGGGCTCCCGACCAGATCGCCGGCAGGGCTGATGAATTGCGCGTAAATGTCGTTGCCGGTCAATCGGTGCTGGGAACTGGCATCAGTCCAGACCATGAGGTAGTTGGCGCTCCCCATTGCGACACGCGGCCCGTCCAAGAATCCATCCATCACACGCCCAGTCTCGATCAACGAGCCAACACGGGCGCCCGTGGGCGACAGCACTTGGGCGCCAACGGTGTCGGGATTGCCGGCCGCTCCGCGGATGCCCACCAGGAAGTTGGCGCCGTCAAAGGCCGAGGACAGGCCAAATTCCGCCTGGGGGGCATTCGTCGCGACGGACCAGGCCGGGCTGATGCTCGGGGTGAATGCGGCGTCGGAAGTGGGGGCGGTCGAGTCCTGCGCGGAAACGACTGGGACCAGGAGAGTGACGACGATTGCCTTGAATAGGATGTCAAACGCACGAGTTGTCATAGGGTTTGTATTCCGGTCAGTTCCGTGAGAGGTCAGGCGTCATGGGTTCGATTCGGACGGCAGAACGCGGCGGGCCTGGATGAGCGTGCGGATGCGATGCTCGTCGCGAATCGGGGACGCGGGATCGAGGCTGTTGATGCGCACGCGTTCGGAGGCATGAATGAACAGTCGATCGCCCAGGTAGATGCCCGTGTGGGTTACGCGTGCGGACCGGCCGTCGCCGACGCGGCGTCCGAAAAACAGCAGGTCCCCTTTCTGGATCGCGCTCAGGCTCGGGTCAAGCCGGATCGCCGCGCCCTGGCGGGCCTGGTGGCTCGCGTTGCGGTCCAGGCTGATGCCGTTGAGAAAGAAGACAAGCTTGGTGAATCCCGAGCAGTCGAGTCCTTTGGGCGAGCTTCCTCCCCACAGATACGGGCGGCCCAACAGCGAACGCGCGGTCCGCTCGATGTCCTCCGGCGTGGCCCGGCGCGATTGCCTCCATGCGGCGTAGTCCTCAGCGGACTTCCTGGGCAGATAACCCC
>Ga0116157_10005707_pt1 | contig 11408 bp, 9 predicted proteins | sample AD_UKC048_MetaG_FD_89882 | JGI IMG/M metagenome (GOLD analysis project Ga0116157, IMG submission 89882) | Active sludge microbial communities of municipal wastewater-treating anaerobic digesters from USA - AD_UKC048_MetaG | ecosystem: Engineered > Bioreactor > Anaerobic > Digestate | place: USA... | reverse complement strand
GCGCTCTGATTGTGGCAAATTGATATTTGCACCATAAGCACCCGCCATTGGATCATACATAATTTCGTTATCTATGGTCATATTGAACAGGCTGTATTTTACATTGGCGACTTCGCCAGCCCACGCCACACCTGCTTCTTGTGAGTTGCTGGTTTGTACTTCCAAGAAATCGACGTTCGGCAATTTATAGCCATTTTCATCTGCATTCGCGAAACGGAAACCATCTGCAACGCGCGCGAAGGCTCTCCACTCCGGCGTTAATTGATAGCTAAAACCAAGCTCACCTGCATTCACAGAATCTTTGTGGGCGTTTTTCAGACCATGATTGGTGTCATCAACATTAGCATGACGCACGCCGAGCGTTGCGGCAAAAGCCTTTGTGATTGGATAAATCACTTGCGCATAAACAGCATCTTGAGCTTGGCTAATATCGGTATAACCGTCTTTGGTTTTATAATCTGCATCCACTTGATCATAACCCACAGTCACAATTGTATTACCCGCTGCAGTGGCTATATTACCCACAACGCGCGGCGTAATATTTTTCACACGCATGCCATAGGCAGATACATAGGGGTAATAACCGTCTGTTTTAACATAGTCATCAAAAAGTGCATAACCTGACTCATCGCGATCTGAATACTCACCCAAAAGTTTCCAATTTTCTAGAAAACTAAATTCGCCGCCTGCACGTTTTATATCAGTATCTTGATTAGAAAAATCATTGGGCTTAAGGCTTTGGCGTGGATTAACTGCGGCTTCCGATAAAAATAAAGCACCAGGAATTCGCAAATCATCATTAATTTTTTGCTGTTCAACAAATACTCGGCCAGCATCGAAATTAAAACCTATATTGCCTAGTACATTGGTCGCTTCGGAATTATTGTTATCGCGGTAATTATCAGTTAGTCGTTTTTGTGCGCTAATGTTGTAGTTCAAGCCATTGGAAAAAGCTTGGTTCAGATTAGCCGTGTAATTCTCCAAATCGTGCGAACCGCGTAGCGCACTCACGCTACCATTAAACTCACCTTCTTTGGCTTTGCGCATAACCACATTGATCACACCACCCACAGCCTGATCGCCGTACAAAACACCAGCACTACCCTCAATAATTTCGACACGTTCAATATCCTTGAGCGCAACGGTATTTAATGCCGGGCCAGAGAGACTTGGGTTATTTAATTTGCGGCCATCGACCAAGATTAAAATGTTATTAGACGCGTTAGCGGCAAAACCGCGCATAGAAACGCTCACGTTTCGGCTGCCACTGCCATCTGTATCTTGAATTTGAATGCCGCCTTGCAGGCGCAACACTTCCGTTAAGCTACTCGCGCCACTCAAACGAATTTCTTCTGCATCAATGACATTGATTTGTGTGGCTACAGGCACTTGTGCAGTTTCACTGCGGGTAGCACTGATATAAACCGTTTCGATTTTTTCATCTGCGGCATAAGCCGTTTGCGCAAGAGCAATAGAGAACAAGGCAGCACTAAGCGGGCTTAATGCAAAGGATTTGAAAGACATGATAATTCCTCAATTCAGTAAACGAATGAGGGAGGGAAAGCGGAATAATGCGCGCGATAGCCTGATAACGGCCATGCAAAACACAGAATTACCACTGATGTTGCCCTCCGCGACATCGGGTTAAGATTTTTGAGGCTGGTATCGGACTTATAAGCTGCAAAAAGCAGGCATATTTACCGTTGCGGGGGCAGTGTTGGCTTTGCTGTGGATAACAGCGCACCAAACTTCCCATTTAATTTGACCCTTGCACTTGCTGAAAAAAACAGCGGTTAGGCACGTCAAACACCTCGGCGCGCAGGGTATGGGGTTGCGGGGGATGAGTCAAGGGGGAATTATTTTACTTTCGCGGGTTTCAACTTCACATAAACTGTTTTATGTACACGCGCAACGAGATGTTGTTGCGCGTCATAAATTTCTACAGTGAATTCAGGTAAGCACTTCTCTCCATTCGTTGTTGCTGCACGAATCTCTTCAAGCTTCTCTGCGGTGAGTAAAAACTTAGCGGTTACTGTACCGCGACCGGGGGAGATAAATTCTATAGTGGCTTTTTTATCCCACACATAATAATCGCGCCCTAGGTTTTGCATGAGCATTAACATATACCAAGGATCCGTCATGGCAAAGAGATTGCCGCCAAAATGAACCCCTACATAATTTCGATTGTAAAAACGCAATTTAAGCGCGACATGAATCTCACGAAAATCTTTTGCGATATAAGTGGCACCAATGGAGTTAAAGAGAAAGGGTGGCCAAAAATTGACGAGTCTGCGCAACCAAGAAGATTTCATCTTGAATTCCTCCTAGACTTGAGCGACACGTTTAATCGGAATAATCACTACGCCATCCTCACGACAATCCACGTGAGCGCTAATGCCATAGACTTTTGCAAGGTTTTCGGGTGTTAGCACATTCACCGGCTCACCCTCAGCAACAAGCTTACCTTGATGCATCAATATCAAATGCGAACAAAATCGCGCCGCCAGACTTAAATCATGTAATGCCGCTATAACTGCCCCGCCTTGCTGGGCGTGGGCTTGCAGTAATTCCATAACATGCAATTGGTGATATACATCGAGTGCGGCTATAGGTTCGTCGGCAATAATTAATTTGGGGTTTCCGGCAAATACGCGCGCTAATAATGCGCGCTGCAATTCCCCTCCAGATAATTCCGTGACAGGTCGTTCAGCCAACGAATCTACATCTGTCATTGCCAAAGCATTGTGAATCGCAAGTTCATCATCTGAATTGGTATTTACCGATGAATTCCACGGCGAGCGACCAAGCGCGACTAAATTTTTTACGCTTAATGGCCAAGCTGGAGTTTCGTGCTGTGCAAGGTAAGCCATAAAGCGAGCACGCAATTGCGCGGGGATTTTTTCAATCGCAGTGGCGAGATTCTGCGGTGTTAATTCTACAAGGCCAGAATTAGGTTTTATTAATCCCGCCAAGATTCGCAGCAGTGAGCTTTTACCAGCGCCATTTGGGCCGATTAAACCGACAAACTCACCCACATTTACATGCACGTTCATTTTCTCGACAACATTTTTATGGCCGAGGCTTAGGGAAAGGTTTTTGGCGTTTAATAAATGCATTAAAGGTACTCGTGAATCATAAGGTAATTATTGCGAGACACGCCGCAAGTACATCCATGCAGGCTCGACGTCGGCTTCCTGCCTCCGACGGTCTCGCAACAATCACCTTATGATTAAATTAAATAGGGTGCTAGTAAATCAAATCCAACGCGAGCGTGTTTTTAAAATCAATATCAAAAAGAAGGGGCCGCCTAATAACGACGTTACTACACCTAACTTTAATTCGCGGGCGACATCTAACTGGCGCACAAAAATGTCAGCACATAACACTAAAAGTGCGCCGCCAAGTGCGCTAGCAAATAACAAGCGACTTGGTTTGTAACCCACTAAGGGGCGCAACAAATGGGGCACAACCAAACCTACAAAACCTATACTGCCACTGACTGCGACTGCTGCACCTACACACAAGGCCAAGCCTATTAATAGAAAATTACGTTCGCGCTGCGGGTTAAAACCTAGCGACGTTGCTGTTTCTTCGCCAAGACTTAAGGCATTTAAAAAGCGATAGCGGCTCAATAACAATACCCAGCCCATCACGATGAAAGGCGCAGCAATATATACATGATGCATATTACGATTGGAGAGCGAACCCATTAACCAAAATACAATTTCCTGAAGTGCAAAATAGCTGGGTGCAAAATTGAGCGCAACAGAAATTAATGCGCCCGCAATCGCATTAATAGCAACGCCCGCCAAAATTAATGACAGCACACTGCTACGAAAACCCGCCAACAAATACACTAACACTAAAGAAATTAAAGCGCCCGTAATAGCCGCAACAGGAAGCCAATACCACGCCGCTGCAGCAAAGCCAAAATACAACACAATTACCGCGCCTAATGCAGCGCCGCTAGAAACGCCCAAAATACCTGGTTCTGCCAATGGATTACGCAAAAAGCCCTGCATAGCCGCGCCCGCAAGCCCAAGCGTAGCGCCCACTAAAACGGCTAACAATACACGCGGTAAGCGAATTTCCCACACCACAGTTTGATGCAATGAAGGGCTATGACTTATTAAATCCTTTACAGCTTGCACTATAGAAATAGACGCATTGCCCATGCTAAGCGAAAACAAAAATACCGCTAGCACACCAAGACTTAGCAAGATCATTAATAGTGGGTATGAAATTTTTTGCACACAAATCCTTAAATCTAATTAATGAGTGTTTTTTTCTGCTGAATAAGATTTTCAATAACGTCCGCCGCAATAGGTGCAATACACACAGAGAGCGTTGCGGGCAGCTTTATAATTTGCATATTGTTTTTACGTAACGCCGGGTGCTCCACATATTCTCGCGCGAGTGAAAATGCCTGTACATCTGAGGCCTCCACAATAATTACTTTGGGCTGGGCGAGAATTAAATCTTCTAAATCCAACTGCGAAATTCCGCTGATATTTTTATCCAAGGCGAGATTATGAAAGCCAGCGCGAGTCATTAATTCGTTTTCTAAGGTATCGCCGCCCACTACATAACTGTTTGACGCATACCAAAAAGCGGGGATGGGCGTGCTTGGGTTTGCATCCAATTTTGCAAGCTGTGCTTCCAGCTCTTGTATCATTTTTTCAGCAGAATCTTGGCTGCCGGTTAGCTCACCAAAGCGACGAATATGGGAACTAATATCGGCCAAGGTACGCGGTAAAGAGAGCGTTTCAACTCGAAAGCCCAATTGCTTCAACAAGACTTTTGCATCACCTGCGCCAAAGTCACCAGCAATAATTAAATCAGGATTGCGCGGCACCAAATCCTCGGCAAGACCACGATTCAAATGAAATTTCTGTGCCTGTTTCGCAAACGGCGAAAACTGCGGGTTACCGGAAATGTAGGTCAGTGAATTAACACGCGCAGGCTCAACCAGCTTTAGCAGAAGCGCATCCAAGCATAAATTGAGCGAAGCAATACGCTGAGGTTTTGCCACATTATCGGCAATGGCAAATGATGAAAGCGCAGCGGTGAGGAGGATAAACAAAAATCTGCGCATAAGAAAACTTACAAAAAATCGGTTGCAAGTTAAAGGCCGTAAATTACGGCCTTTAACCAATGAGCGCCGATTATAGCGGATTCAACCAGGCCGCGCCTCGCACCCCACTCGAATCACCGTGAACAGCTTGTACGATGGGTGTATCACACTCAAAACCGAACACGTATTTACTTAAGAGTTCAGGTACAACGGTGTATATCTCAGCAATATTAGATGCACCGCCGCCAAGCACAATAATATCGGGGTCCATAACATTGATAACCGCTGCCAAGCCGCGTGCGAGTTGATCAAAGTAGGCATCCAATACTTGGCGCGCACGAATTTCGCCCTTGGCTGCACGCTCAACAATTTCATGCCCCTGAAGTTTTAAACCAGAATCCAGCTCGTAAGATTTACACAAACCCGTGCCAGATAAAAATGTCTCCTGACAACCAGATTTGCCGCAATAACAGGGGCGCTCTTCTAATTCTGCTTCACGCGTCCAAGGTAATGAATTGTGACCCCACTCCCCCGCTACGCCATTGGGGCCAACAATCGGTTGGCCTTTAAACGCAACGCCAGCACCGCAGCCAGTACCCAAAATGCCTGCAAATACCAAATCATAGCCGCGGCCAGCGCCATCGGTAGCTTCAGACACAGCGAGACAATTAGCATCGTTAGTGATTTTTACATCGCGATTTAAGTGCGCAGAAAGATCTTTTTGAAAGGGCTTGCCATTAAGCCATGTCGAGTTGGCATTTTTTACAAAACCCGTTTTGCGCGATACGGTGCCAGGAATACCAATGCCCACGGGCAAGTTGGACTGGCCAGCCGCAGCCTCCGCTTGGGCGACCAAACTCGCGATATCACGCAGAGTTGCCACGTAGTCATCGCGCACCGTAGGAATGCGGGTACGAAACAGCTCTTGGCTATCACCATTCAGCAAAATCACCTCAGTTTTAGTACCGCCAAGGTCTATTCCAATTCGAAAATCTGTCATTTTATGAAACCCGTTACATAAGAAAGGCGCGATTATAAGTTTGGGTCGCCACACAACGCAAATGGCGGATTAAATCATCTGAGCTACACTCAAAGGCATACAGTAAATTCCAGAACTCAATGAAGATACCCTATGACTCAAGAACGCCGCCGATTTAGCCGCATTGATTTTGATGCCCGTGTAGAAATTGCTCAGGGCGATAAAAACTGGCAAGCGCAACTTTTAGATATTTCGTTAAAAGGCCTGCTACTCGCCAAAATGGGGCCTTATCAGTTACAGCCTACCACACCGATTTTGGTAAAAATTATTTTATCGGATCAAACCAGTATCGCCATGTCGGCGCAAGTTGTTCATCAAACCTTGGAGCAACTAAACCTTGCCTGCGTGACTATAGATATCGACAGTATTAGTCATTTGCGCCGTTTAATTGAATTGAATATTGGCGATGCCAGTGCGGCTGAACGTGAACTATCTGAACTGCTTGCTGATTAATTCGTTTATTTGATAGAGGTAGCTTAACACCATGAATGACGATGACCGCCGAACATCCCCGCGTTACCCCTTGAGAGCCTTCGCAGAATTAGGCAACTCTGAGAAAGAGTGGGCAGCCCATGTGCTCGATATTTCCTATCACGGTGCACGCATTGCGTTGCTGGATGATTACCATTTGTGCGCAGGCGACTCTATTGATTTACGTTTAGAGATACCCGAAATGCAAGTGCCGGAAGGCATGCTTCCTTATTTGTACCTTAAAGGAACCTTAGTCCACCAACAAGAGCATATGCTGGGCATTCAATATGAACCCGCGAGTGCGCAAGACGCGGAACTACTCAAAACATTATTGAGTAATTTGAACAATTCCAATTAACTCACAAAGCTTCCAGCGCTTCTTGCAGATTTTTTACCGCGATAACTTCTATACCCAAATTCTTTTCACGCGGCGCATTGCCAATGGGCACAATGGCTTTTTTGAAGCCGTGTTTGGCAGCTTCACGCAAACGCTCTTGCCCACTGGGCACTGGGCGAATTTCGCCCGACAAACCTACCTCACCAAATACCATTAAATCTTGTGGTAAAATTTTATCGCGAAAGCTGGAGACGATCGCCAATAACACCGCGAGATCCGCACTGGTTTCCATGACACGCACACCGCCGACAACATTCACAAAAACATCTTGATCACCCACCATAATGCCACCGTGGCGATGCAAAACGGCGAGCAACATCGACAACCGATTTTGATCCATGCCCACCGCAACACGACGCGGATTACCGAGGTGGCTGTCATCCACCAGCGCTTGAATTTCAATTAATAATGGGCGAGTGCCTTCCCACATCACCATCACCACAGAACCGGGTGCGGGGTCTTCTGCGCGCTGTAAAAAAATCGCGGAGGGATTATTTACTTCACGCATGCCCTGCTCGGTCATGGCGAACACACCCAACTCATTCACTGCACCAAATCGATTTTTATTGCCACGCAAAGTACGGAAGCGCGAATCGTTATCGCCCTCTAATAAAATTGAGCAATCAATCATGTGCTCTAAAACTTTTGGCCCTGCAAGCGAACCATCTTTAGTCACATGCCCCACCAAAATAACCACAGTGCCAGTTTGTTTTGCAAAGCGCGTTAAATAAGCCGCACTCTCACGCACTTGAGAAACTGAACCGGGCGCAGATGAAATGTCTTCCATATGCACCACTTGAATAGAATCCACCACCATCACTTTGGGTGTAATCTGCTGTGCCGTTGCACAAATGGTTTCCACATTGGTTTCGCTCAGCATTTGCAACTTATCCGTCGGTAAACCTAAACGCTGGGCACGCATGGCAACTTGCTGCAGAGATTCTTCACCCGTCACATAAAGAGCGTTCATGTTGCGCGCTAAAAAACACAGCGTTTGTAACAACAAAGTACTTTTACCAGCACCAGGGTTACCGCCAATTAAAACCACCGAGCCCGGTACAAAACCGCCGCCAAGCACCCGATCAAATTCGCTAGTACCGCTGGAAAAGCGTGGAACATCACCCAGCGAAATTTCGGCTAGAGTTTGTACTTTATTACCCGATGCTCCACCCGCATAGCCCTCAAATTTTGCCGAGCGATTCGCCGGCGTAGGCCCAAGGCGAACTTCAACAATTGAATTCCATGCTCCACAATCCGCACACTGGCCTTGCCATTTTTTTGAATCAGCACCGCAATCGTTACAGAAAAATGCACTTTTTTGTTTTGTACTCACGGGATTCTCTTTTTAAAAATAGTGATGTGATTCAACTTATAAACTGTTCACGACTGAAAATCTATCTTAGCAAGTAGCACTTTATGATTCGAAACCCTAGAGTCATGGATGACGACAGGGAGCTACATGGATGTATTTACGCGTTTTCGGATCATAAAGTGGTACTTGCAACATGACAAATAAATCGAGTAATAACCTGCAGAAACTAAAAAGGCCTGATGATTCATCAAGCCTTTTGAGCGTTATTCAAAATTCAGTTATTTATCATCGGTGAGTTTTAGATAAACGCCCAAACCGACCAAGAGTGATACAGCTGCAACCAACATAAATACCGCTGAATTTAAATGGCTGGCATCACCCAACAGCGATTTAAACATCAGCAACAGCGATTCAATAGATACTGCAATGACAATCGCCGACATAAAACGGCTGATGGTGCGGCGCATTGAGCCTTCATGGTGAATATCTTTATGGAGCAACACTTCTTCTTCAATAATGGTTTTACCCAAATCAAAAACAGCCAAGCCTAAGGTAACTAAGATGACGACTTCAAATATTTGGGTAGTGGCGCTGATATGTTCTTCAAACACATTAAACATAGTTTTGCCGGCGTGATACAACAATAAGCCCGCCACTATCACTAGCATAAGACCAATTACAGCATAAACAGCTTGGAAGAACGGATGTACTCGGCGACGCAATTCATCGCCATTTAAAAAGGTGATCAACTTTTCTAAATTGAAATTGATGACCAGAAAACCAATTTTATCCTCTACTGTGGTATAGCGTTGCACCGCTGAAATAGCGAGCTGATGCGTGGCATTAGATAAATAGGGCGAAGTTACCGTAGATACCTTTTCATTCTTAACTGCTTTGGTGTAGTAAGCGCGGTTACTGCGATCTGAACGCATACCGGGCTCGGTTCGTTTGGAGTGATTAATATCTGGCGCGGCAGCAGAAACGGTAGTTTGCATACCATGTTCATCAAGACAATAAAGTAACTCTACAAATGGATAAGATTTGTGCAAGCGCTCAACGGTTTTATGTAATTGCTCTTCATCAGACTCTAATTTACGCGGCATAAGCGCGGTAACGATAGAATCCAGTAAGCGATCAATTTGCGGTTGATAATCTTCGTATTTACGTAACAGGTATAAATAATTGCGCGGTGTCATAGCAAAGTCTCAATTCAGAATCTGGTGCGATCTATAAACAGTAAGATGCATGCAAGCCATGATACACAAGCCTGTTTGCGATGACTGCATAATTCCCCAAAAAATTAATCTCTTGATTTAATCGGCTCAAAAAAAAGCCCGCCATGGATTGTGGCGGGCTCATTAACCAGAAAGCGGATTAAGGCGTTTCTATATTTTGTGGCGCGGCCGCACCTACAGCTACTCCACCTACATTCAATAAAAAGGTGACAACTTGAGTCTGCATTTCAGGCGTAATTTGCGGCGCTGATGTGCTTGGGCGCAAAAGTGACCCGTGGTCGCCCGCATTCATTTTCACAATGCCGGAAGTCACTATGCCGGTAGTAGCGTTTAAGCCTAGCTGCGTTTGCCCCAAGCCCAATTGGGTTGCACCCAACAATCTGGCGAACGCTTGGGTGCCCGCCAAAGGCGCGCTGTCTGCACTGTTTGGGATTACTGCATCGTTCTTAACTTGTTGTAGCAATACCGGAATTTTCAAACTGGGGAGCAGTTGGGCAAAGTTTACGGGATCGCCCGAGTCAACAGCACTTTGAGCTGCGTACATAAATTTCTCATAATTACTGGTGCCTACATTCACGCCAGCCTTAGCTAGGCCAGCATTTATTACGGGCGCAAAACTTGCCGAGTTCACCAGAATTTGCGAAACCTGAGTACCTGCCACTGAAGCAACTAAACTACGCACGGGATTCAGATTAGCCGTCATACCGATTTTGGCTTCATTCGAGATCGCCGCCTGATTCACGGCAGTGAACACAGACCCCAAAATACCGCCTAGAGAATGACCCACGATATTCACATTCCCCAGATTCAGCTTGGCGCCTTGCGCCTGTACAAAATCAGCATCCAAACCTTTTAAACTCGCATTCAAATTGAGTAGATCCATAACCGCTTGACGGTTGTTATCGCGCGTGTTGAGTAAATAGCCTAGGTTAGTAAAGTGCGCGCCAGAACCATCGTTAGCGGTAGGCGTAACAAAATTCATAGGTGCTGGTGCACCACCAGCGCCCGCTACATTAAAGTGACGCTCATGGGGAGCATCAGCACCATAAAGCGTAGCAAAGGGAATTAACTGACTTTTCTCAACGTTAAGTACGTTCACAAAGGCGTTATTAGCCGCTACACCGTGCACCGGCAAATCTATTGCCACAGTTGCGATACAGCGGCTCGCCAGCGTGTGTGCCAACGCCAAGCCGGAGGTGCGGTCACTGGTGATGCCATGAACGTAAATCACAACGGGATAGCCGCTAACCGCATAGATTTGCCCGCAGTTAGCAGAGCCCGCATAACCCGGAACCAAACCAGCTTCCGGTAAAGTCACCTGCAGGGGCACAGATTCATCCGTTGTTTTAGCCGCGAATGGGTAGCGATAAGTGCTGTTGTAAGATGTCTTATCGACATCCGCCGGCACCGTTGCATTAATCGCCTTCGCCAACACCAGATCCGGAGTCCAATTGCGGGTGAGGAAGGTGCCGAACGGCAAAGCGCCGGGTGCAGTTTGGTAATAAGGTAATTTGATATAACCGGTGTAGAGCTTGCCGATATTACCTGCGAGTGCACCGGCGCTAAGTATGCCCATATCCACCCCGGTAAGAGCCGATACTTTTAACGGGCGTTGCTTGGGGGTAGATAACAAACCGGCCGCTTCCAACTGGGAAACACCCGCAACAGCGGTAGCGGGCGCTACGCCTGCTGCAATTTGGGTAGAAGCCAAGGCAGCGCGCGGTGCAGCCATTGCCATCAAAGTCGCTTGAGGATCTGTTGTTGTGAAGGTATAGGTTAATACCAACTTATCGATCGCGGCCGCTGAAGTTGCCCCCGTCGTCGCTGCTAAAAAGCCTGAGGCCAATGTCTCCCAACCCACAATCGCAGCACGCACAGGC
>Ga0116157_10005705_pt1 | contig 11409 bp, 10 predicted proteins | sample AD_UKC048_MetaG_FD_89882 | JGI IMG/M metagenome (GOLD analysis project Ga0116157, IMG submission 89882) | Active sludge microbial communities of municipal wastewater-treating anaerobic digesters from USA - AD_UKC048_MetaG | ecosystem: Engineered > Bioreactor > Anaerobic > Digestate | place: USA... | reverse complement strand
TTTTGGTTAAATATAAAACATTACCGGATTTGTTAATTAAATCATTTGTTATTCCCGATTCAATTGAAGACGGGCAGAGTCAGAAATTATCATTTTCTGTTTACAATATATCTAAAGATACAATCTTCAATATAAATAATTTAATTTCAGCAACAAATACGAGAAATCAGCATACTGAAAGAAATGTGGACATTGAATTCATTCCTCCAATGACTTCAATCGATAAAAGTCTTATAACAAATTTCACAAACCTTACATCAACTAATAAATTTTCATTAAACATTAATAATAAAAATGAAATTCCAGAGGAAAATTATAAAAATAATGTTTCCAGTAGAACATTGCATAAACTAGAGGATAAAATCAATCCTATATTAAATGTATTATTTGATGGAGTTGAAATCTTAGACGGAGACATGGTATCCTCACATCCAAAAGTTACAATTAAATTGAAAGACAATAGTAGGTTCAACTTGTTGGATGATATAAATTTATTTGACCTTAAACTATTAAAAAATGGAGATTCTAAACCATTGGATGTAATGTTGACAGAACAAAACCTACTAACGTTTACCCCTGCCCAGGAAGGAAAAAATGAAACCATGCTTGAATTTTCCCCTACACTAGAAAATGGTACCTACAATTTGGCAGTTCAAGCTAGAGATAAATCTGGAAACTTATCTGGTGATAATGCATATAGTATAAATTTTATAATTGATAATCAAAAAGGATTCAAAAATCTGATGAATTATCCAAATCCTTTTAGTACATCTACACAATTTGTTTTTGAAATAACTGGTTCTGTTCCCAATACACTAAAACTTCAAATATTTAGTATTTCAGGAAAAATTGTTAGGGAATTCAATCAAGCAGAAATTGGCAATTTAAAAATTGGAAAAAACATAACGACCTTACATTGGGATGGTCGAGACCAATTTGAAGCTCCGCTTGCAAATGGTGTTTATCTCTACTCAATAACCTCATCAGATAGCGATTTTACACCTAATAAAAATTCAAAATTAAATTTTGGTAAAATTGTTATCATTAGGTAAACCTAACAATCCAGCAAAATTAAGTATTTTATCACATTGAGATTTCTCAGAATATTTTGAATAATAATTAAAAGAATTTTCACCTTTTCGTTTAAGATCATCCATATTATTAAACAATTCCTTTATGAATGAAGCTATTTGATGCTTATTATTAGATTCTAATAAAAAACCAGTATTGTATGATTTAATTATATCAATGTGTCCATTTCCAGAAGGCATAGATAATGTGGGAATACCCAACATAGCATGCTCAATGACAACATGAGGAAATGGGTCTTCTCTTGAACAGAGAAATAAAACATCATTTTTTAAATAAATATCTTGGGGAACAGAAGTTGCCATAAGTAAAATTATTCTTTCATTGTATCCAAAAAGAATTGAATTATAGAGCTCATCTATTTCAGCTTGATTAGTAAAACCCAGCCACACAAAATTGATATTGTTGCAAGCTTGAACAACCATTAAGGCAATATCCAAAAAAACATCAAACCCCTTGCGATGACTTGGACTTCCCACAGATCCTACCTGAAATACACCATTACTTTTAAAAACCTTCTCTGACATTTTATTATTAAATTTTTCAGAATAAAAGCCTTCCACAAGTTTCGCTCGAACTCCAAATTGATTATTTAGAAAACTTATAATAACAGGATTTGTACCAATGACTACTGAGAAATATGACATGTACTTATCAGGAGATTTAAATAATTTAGTACACCTATTAAACATATTTTTGTCTTCAAGGATGAAGGCCGCCTTATTTGAAGCTTTAATTTTAGCAGCAAAATCCAAAACACAACTTGTTTGGAAAAATGCATTATCGTAGCGTGTATACATCAAGGATATAAAAACTCTCCATTTCATAAGCTTATTTCTTAAAAAATTCATTTTAGCGAATGGTAAATGGTATTTATTTAATATATAAACTGAGCAATAATTTAAAAGATTATTTTCAATAATACCATCATAGTTTGCTATAACTGTTATGTCAACATCTTTATCAACATCTTTAAGCCTTTTAATGATGGCCTCCATATACAGTGGAGCTCCACTTAAACCAAGATCATTTATCACAAACACAACTTTTCTTGGCATAAATTAATATTTAAATAATTCATAATCTTTTGCATAGTAATCTTGGAGTAAGGCCTGAGAATTAATAGAAAGTTGGCTCTTCTCAAACTTCTTTATTGATTGATTAAGGTAAGGTAGTTGTATATTTACATTAATCAATTTAGATAATAATTTAGTGTCTTCAAGAATATTCTCATATTTGCCAACGAAATCATAAAATTCAGTTCCAATTTCTCCATTTAAACTAAACCAATTTGATTGTGGTAAGAACTGAGAATTTCGAAAAATAAATGCATTGGATGGATCCACCAAGTACTCAATAAATTGTTCTACCGACATTTGATGACATGTCTCATAAAATGGGTGCTTTCCTGCCATTGATGTATTTGGGTATTTGGAAGAATGATAATAACTTTCTTCCATCCTTACATAATTATAGAGGGATATAAATCTTGACAAAGGATTTCTTACAAAGGCAAATTTGATAAATCTTTTAAACTCAAAATTATAATTATCATGAAAATATTGTGCTGTAAAATGATCAAATGGAAGCATATTTAAAGCAACACGCAAAGAAGTACCAGCGGTTTTAGGTATATGAATAAAGATAAATTTCTTATCATAGTTGATATTATTTATTGATATATTTGCGACACTATAGGTCCTGTATTTTTTTAGTATGTTGTAAAAAGTCATATTGCTCCAAATTCACTTAATGAAGAATCTACCAAAGATAATAGCTTTTTACTTACCTCAGTTTCACAATGTGATTGAAAATAATAAATGGTGGGGAGAAGGCTTTACAGAATGGACAACAGTAAAAAATGCAAAGAAATATTTCAAAAAACACAATCAACCAATAATACCAGGTGAACTAGGGTATTACGATCTCAGCGATAATGCTATCATTGCAAAACAAATTGCATTGGCAAAAAAAAACCAAATTGATGCATTTTGCTTATATCACTACTGGTTTGGCAATTCTAAGGTATTACTTGAAAAACCTGCCAAAAATTATATAGAAGATAAAAGTTTAGAATACCCTATTATGTTCTGCTGGGCTAATCAATCATGGGAAAGAAATTGGTATGGCCAAAAAAATGAGGTACTACTTAGGCAAGAATATCCTGGAGAATTTGATGTAAAAAAACATCTAGACTATTTAGCTCCCTATTTTAATGACCATCGATATCTCAAACTAGACGAGAAACCTATATTTATGATTCATGAAATCATTGAAGTAGGAAACACCCATAATTATTTAGAACTATACAAAAAAAATGCTAAAGAAATAACAGGCAAAGAAATATATTTAATGGCAGGGTATAATAGTCGAGAAAACCAATTGAACAATCAATTGGAAATATTACTACCGTTTGATGCAAAAATAGGAAGTTCATTTTCAGAATCAATATCATCAATTAATCTAACTTTAAAAAATCGAATATTAGATAAATTAAACCTTAGAAAAAAGCCTTTGGTTTACCAATCTCAAATGATTGTTGAAAACATATTACTTCATTTAAAAAACAATCCTCAAAGAATTCCAATGATTGTTCCAAATTGGGATAATACGCCTAGAAAACTAGAAGAGGGATTTGTAATTTCACCAATGTCGACTGAATTGTTAAAAGTATTATTTCTTGCGGCATTTGAAGTTGCTAATAATAATGGTTTACCATTCATTTTTATTAAATCGTGGAATGAGTGGTCTGAAGGTAACTATCTCGAACCAGACGACGAATTTGGGGACCTATTATTGATGAATATTAATAATTCCATTACTTATGCAAAGGACATGCTATAAACTGGAATCCCACTTTGGAATAAGTAAAACACCTTCCTTTAGTAAAGGTTCTGAACTTAGAATTGAAAAGTTATCAATTATAAAGTAATATAAACAAGGTGCATGATAAAATTCCATCTGATTGTGAGTTATTGTTAAATCAACAGAATAATTCCCTGAAAGAAAAGGCAAATTTGCTAATTTACATTTTACATACGTAATAACATTTGGTCTCACCGAATAGTATTTATCTTGTAACTCACTGTTCAATATTGTCATAACTCTATCCTGTTCATCTCTAATTACTAACCTAATAGACAAATTTTCAATTAAAAAATCTGATTCCATTTCAAAGTAAATTTCTGCAGGACTCAATGCAGAAAGAGAAGTATTTAATAAACTTTTGCATCCAAATTTAGATATTGAAATTTTAGAATAGTTATTAATAACATTTTTATTTATTGCTGATTGTATATAACTGTTGATAATAGCATTAGATGGACCAAAATCAATAATTTTACCATTATTTAACCATATTGCTTTATCCGTTATGTTGAGCAAGGAGGTTAAATTATGGCTTACAGAAATAATGGTTTTATCATTTCGTTTACGAAGATCATTTATAGATTTAACAACCATCTTCCTAAATTGAAGATCACCTACACTCATAATTTCATCTAAAAAGAGTATATCGAAAGGGAGAAAATAAGCTGTTGCAAAAGCGAGTCTAATGTACATACCTGAGGAGTAATTCTTAACTGGAAAATTTTGAAATTCTTCTACTCCACTAAATTCAAATATTGAATTCATAATCGAAGTCAAAAAAGATTTTGAGTATCCATTCAATCCACCATAAAAATAAACATTTTCCTTTCCGGTAAGTTCAGGATGAAATCCTGTGCCTAATTCTAACAATGATACTACCTTACCTTTTACTTCAACTGATCCACCACTTGGCTTTGTAATTTGTGAGAGTACTTTCAATAATGTGCTTTTCCCTGCACCGTTTGGCCCAATGAGAGCTAGAGAATCTCCTCGTTTTAAATCAAACGTAATATCGTTAAGGGCAATTACTTCATCCTCATTTTTGTTAGATTTAAAGGTTTTTGTTAAGTGATTTACCTGTATTATTGTGTCAGCAACTATCATTATACTTTGTCGATTATATAAGATTCAGATTTCTTAAAAGTTATATATCCTATTACTAATATAAATAGCGCAAAACAAAAAGCATAAAATAATCCTTCACTTTCGTAATTCGTTATAAAAGCTGATCGCATTCCGTTCATTATTCCAGTTATGGGGTTGTATTGGATCAATGCTTTGTATTTTACATCAATATCCTTTAGATTATACCCTATAGGAACTGCAAAAATACCAACTCGCAACAATACTGGTAAGACATAAACCAAATCCCTATATATTATAGACACCGTAGATATAATTAATGCAAGACCCAAACTAAAAATCAGTAGGGTAATTATGGTAGGAATCAAAATTATTAATGATTTCAAACTTATAAAATCCATAAAGCTGGAATAAATAAAAATGATGATCAACGTTGGTAAAAACTCAAGGCACGCAAACAAAACTTTAGAGAAAGGAAGAGCCATTTTAGGAAATCCCACTTTATTTATCACGTCACGATTATTCAATAAAAGAGCAGAACACTCACTAACAATATTTGCAACAAAATTCCAAATAATTACACCACACAAAACATAAAGTAAAAAATCTGATTGAATGGTAGAATTTACCAATTTCCCAAAAACAAGGTAGATCAAACCCGTATTTATTAAAGGATTAAACAATAGCCAGTAATATCCAATGCTTGAAGCCCTAAACCTGATGCTTAAGTCCCTATTAAAAAAGGCAAGTATTGGCAGAAAAAATTGTTTACTTCTCAATTTAATATTTCTTTATAATTCGACCTCAAACCCTATTAAACCTATTAGGTAGTAAGATTAAATAAAGTAATTTAGGATGTTTCCATATTTCTTTAATAATAGCATATGTTTTCGAATAATAAGGAATTATCACCTTATTTTTATGGCATTCATGTGATGCTTTTCTATACAACATAATCAAAGTCTGATAAGGAGATAATTCACCTTTTAAAGCTTTATGAAACCATTTTTCCATAATATAAAACCTATTTTCGCCATTTGTTGAAAGTATAGATGTTGTATTTGAACTATGCAATCTTCTCATGATAAAAATTTGTCCATCAATTTTTGATAATCGCAACTTTTTCACAACTGCATATATAAAATCTATGTCCTCACCTAGCTTTAAAGAAACGTCAAAATTTATATTAGAATTTAATAACCTATCTTTTCTCAAAACTAAAGAATGAATGGAGAAAAATGGTTTATTATCTTTCAAGACAAAATCAGCTAATTTTTCAGGTAATATGTCCTGTTCCAAATCTATAATATTCCTTTCAAATTCTGTAGAATATTTTGCATCCTTTTCTATAATATTTTTCACTGCACCATATGTACCATCTATATTTTGGTTCATTGTCAACAAATGTATGTCGAGCTGAAATCTTCCTTTCAAATAATAATCATCAGCATCTAAAAATGATATTAATTCACACGAGGCATTAAAAATTCCAAAATTTCTGGCATTTGAAACACCCATGTTTTTTTCAAGTGTAAAGACTAATACCCTATTGAAATTAAATTTAAAAGATGCCAGAATATCAGCTGTCCCGTCTATGGATGCATCATCAATGATTATCACCTCACCTACCTCTTCCTGAATGAGACATGACTCAATCGCCTGGCTTATATATTTTTCTCCATTATAAACAGGAATAATGACACTTACTTTCATTAAATTCTAAGCAAATTTTTTACAAACATACCATAATGCTTCCATAACTTAAGAAAACAACCTTTCTTCAGTGATGCAACTAAAAGTTTAAATTTTAAATTTGGAGTGATATTTTTTACTAAAAAAGTTCTGTTAGCGTATTCAATATATTTCTCTGCTAATAAAAACCTATAAATTGAATTTGAAAGTTTAACAGGTCCAGTGTTATAATTTTCAAAATAATCAGAGATAGCAAGTACATTTAACTTCAATCTTTCTTCAAAAAAAGATTCAGAATCTTGTATTAATGTAGTGCCCATTTGGTCATGCATCCTATAAAAATAACTGTAAAAAGGTAACTGAACCAAGGATGATTTTTGAAATATCCTCAATATTAAGTGTGTATCCTGCCAATGTGGAAACCTTGTATCAAATTTTTCAGAAATAAGTAGATTAGATGGTATTGCTAAAGTACAAACACTACAGAATTGTAAAGCTGCAAATTCCAAAGCAGATTTATGGCTATTAATTGAATAATTTGGCATTTGTGCAGTCGATCCTTTAGAATCCATTTTAATGAATCCTGTGCGGAATATTACATCATTAGGATAATTTTGCTTAGATATTGTATCATAAAAATTTTGCAAAAAATCATCTTTTATCCAGTCATCGTCATCAACAAAGCAAATATATTTTCCTTTAACATAGTTTAATCCCGTATTCCGAGCACTACTTCTTTCAATTCCTTCATTTTGAAAAATTTTAACCCTTGAATCTGAAAAAGATGACAACCAATTCCATGTTCCATCACAACTTCCATCATCAATAACCAATAATTCAAAATCACCATATTTTTGATTCAAAATGGAAGTTATACATATTTGCAATAGGGCAAGTCTATTTTTGGTAGGAATGATGATGCTAAAAAAAGGAGATGTAGTTGCCAATAGGTACTATGATTTTTGCATAAACATGAAATTTAACAAAATTGACTTTTTTAACCAATGATGCAAAGAGTTCTAACTATTTTTTATCATAAATAGCGTTAAATTACAAATATTGATTTATGTTATTTGCACCAAATGCCAAATTTGAGTTCATTTGGAAATCAAAGGCAAATATGCCATGATATTTTGCCACTTGGAAAAATAACAGCTTTGGCGATTCAACCTTTTACACAGAGGTATTGTCTATTGAAACATTCAGTGTTTCTTTAAAATTTTGATATCTTTACGAATAATATATTGCCAAGAAATGGATCTTAGAAAAGTGTATTTACTTTCAATTATAGGGTTGGTATTAAACATTAACTCATTTGTAGGATGTCGCACCACAAAGACTGAAGTATTATCAGAACCATCCGTTATATCAGATCAAGAGCCCACCATCCTCTTTATCAATCTCAGATTTTTCAATCCAAAAAACAATCAGGCTGAAATATTGAAGGTTATACATTCAAAGGGAACACTCAAACAAGCACCAGAAAAAGAAGTAGATGTTCCTTTAAATGGTTACCGATGTAGTTTTGTGGATAAAAATGGTCAGATATATGGGCAATACTCCATCGTTTCTCCACTGGAAGAATATATGGAAAAGGTAAATCAAGATGGTTCGCTTGAGAAAGTCCTTGTGAAAAAGGAGGAAGCCTTTATCCCTTTAAGAATCACGGATGATGGGAAAATTACGCACCTTTTGATCGAGCAAAATATAAATGGAAATTTTATGGAATTTGCAAAGTTTGATTTAACAGCAAAGCACTAAAATATGAAAAAAGCCTTTACACTCTATTCTTTACTTCTGGGGTTAAATGTATTATGCGCGCAGAATTTTCCAGTATCAAAAATTATGAATAATGGATCCGATGACAAACGCATCAATTTTGTGCTGATGGGTGATGGATACCAATCTTCGGAGATGAAAAAATATAAGGACGATGCCAATGCGCTTTCCAATTATTTTTTCACTAAGAGTCCATTCAAAGAATATCGCAACTTTTTTAATTTTCATATCATCGAGGTTCCTTCCAAAGATAGTGGCGCAGACCACCCTGGTAATGCAAGTGACGAAGGAAGCAATCCACCGCCAATAAAAATGGTTGACACCTACTTGGGGTCAACCTTTGATTATGCTGGTATACATAGACTTTTAGTTCCTACCAGCCCCAATATCATCAATGTTCTGGCTTCAAACTTTCCAGACTATGATCAAGCATTGGTATTAGTAAATTCCAATATTTATGGTGGATCAGGTGGGTGGTTGGCAACTGCATCTACCGATTTATCCTCATCAGAAGTAATGATTCATGAAGTGGGGCATTCCTTTGCCAACTTGGGTGATGAGTATTGGTTTAATTGTGACGAAAGGCCCAATAGAACGGCTATCAAGGAGCCAACATCGATCAGGTGGAAAAACTGGTTGATAAATAGCGACATTGGCATTCACAATATGGAAGGAAATAATTGTTATAGACCACATAACGATTGCGAAATGCGGTATCTAAATCGGGAGTTTTGTTCGGTTTGTAAAGAGGCCATTGTCAATCAAATATATCGACTTGTTTCGCCTATTGAAAGTAGTCTACCTAAAGCAAATATCATCACATTTGCAAACGATCCAATGGAATTTACGCTCAACCTTATTTTACCCCAGCCAAATACTTTAAAAATTGAATGGAAACTGGATGAGACGTTAATCAGCACAAAGAATGCAAAATTCACCTTAGATAGAAGTGTGATATCTAAAGAAAAACACACCTTGACAGCCATTGTTACGGACACCACAAACTTATCCAGGACGCATCTCACGGGAGAGAAAGGGCTCAGTTTCCAACGTTCATGGACCATCAATAGCGAATCACCTGTTGGAACCATTCCAACTGAAAATTTTTCATATAATGTTTATCCAAATCCTGCTTACGATGAATTAAATGTAGCGGTATTTACCAAAGGAAAGTTGAACTATACCATTATCAATTCTACAGGACAAGTTTTAAAGAACGATGTCATTTCCGAAAATGCATCAGAAAAATCTTTTCAAATTGACATAAATGATATACCCAAAGGATGGTATCAGCTAAGCTTAAAAACCGACCAATATCATAAAAACGTTGGCTTCATAAAAATGTAATCATCTATTCCATTTACCATTAACATTCCTACTTTCCCAAATTGCTGAATAATAACTATATTTGAAAAAGTTCAAATCAAAAAAGTGTAAGAAATAACTTTCAGCCAGGTTAATTGGCTATATAAAGTTATGAGAAAAGCTTCATTAAAGTAAAAACCAGGGCCGTGATGCAAATATGGGAATGGATACAGCTACATATTATACAACTGATTGTTGTATTTATCATTTTATACGTTGTTATTTCAATATTGGTTTATTTTTTCCAAGACAGGTTACTTTTCAGACCAGAGAAACTTCCCGAAGAATTTAAATTTGTGTATGACAATTTGACCTTTGATGAATACAAAGTGAAGGTAAAAGATGGAGTAGAATTATCAGGACTACACTTCAAATCTGTGAAACCAAAGGGAGTGGTATTTTACCTTAAAGGCAATAGTCGCAGCATAAAAGGATGGGGCAAATTTGCCATTGACTTTATCAGATACCAGTATGACGTCATCATGGTTGATTATCGCGGATTTGGTAAGAGTAACGGGAAAAGAAATCAAGAAGAAATCAAAAAAGACCTCCAATTTATATACAACGCCATTAAAGAAAGAGTGGATGAGTCACACATCATTTTATATGGAAGATCAATGGGCTCTGGATTTGCAACCAAGCTGGCATCCACCAATAATCCAAGAATGCTCATATTAGACGCTCCATATTATAGCATGAAACAAGTTGCAAAAAGATATATGCCCTTCATGCCACTTTCTTGGTTGCTTCGATTCCCCATACCAACCTATAAATGGATAAAATATGTAAAATGTCCCATTCACATCATACATGGCACCAGTGACAGGCTCATTCCTTTTCAATCAAGTATCAACCTTTCAAAAATTAATGCACCATTGAGCCGATTGCATAGCATCATCGGAGGTGGACACAACAATCTCCATACATTTGAGTCTTATCATGAAATCCTGGACCAAATCCTTACCAAAGACAAGATTGAATTTGATAAAGAGCAAAGCAGCATTGGTTTTACCAAAAAACAGAAAAAAGCTTGATATTAAGAAGAGTAAAATGGTTTTTGGCTATCATGGCCATCCTTATCGTACTGCTTTGGGCTAATTTATCTCGGGTGATTCGCTTATTTGTTTTGCAACCTGAGACTTTAGAAAAAGACTATACATTCCATTTAAATTATCCATTTGAAGAAATCAATATAAAAACCCCTGATGGTGCTGAGTTGAATGGTTTGTGGATGCCCATACAAAATGCAACGGCAACGATTCTATACTTTCATGGAAACAGAGACAATTTAGTAAGGTGGGTAGAAATTGCGCAACAATATAAAAAGTATGGCACCAATGTTTTGGTTGTTGATTACCGAAGCTATGGTAAAAGTACAGGTAAGGTAACGGAAGAAAACTTGCTTCAAGATGCCATTCTTTGGTATGATAAAGCGATCATGTTGGGTGATAACAAAAAAATCATCCTCTTTGGCAGGTCCTTGGGTACTGGGTTTGCAATTTATGTGGCCCATCAAAAAAAAGTAGGGGCTTT
>Ga0116157_10005701_pt1 | contig 11412 bp, 13 predicted proteins | sample AD_UKC048_MetaG_FD_89882 | JGI IMG/M metagenome (GOLD analysis project Ga0116157, IMG submission 89882) | Active sludge microbial communities of municipal wastewater-treating anaerobic digesters from USA - AD_UKC048_MetaG | ecosystem: Engineered > Bioreactor > Anaerobic > Digestate | place: USA... | reverse complement strand
TTAATAGTATCAATAAATACTTTACCAAAAAATATTCCTCTTTTTATTTCAAAGTCATTTAACATATCTGGTGTTATTGATGTATAAAAATATCCTGGTACAATTCTTTTTTTAGCTACTAACATTCTCTTATTAGTAAATACAACCACACAAGAAGAAAATATGCTTAAACTTGTTGATGATTTTTGCCCTGCAAAAACATATGATACTTCTTCACCTTCATTTAAATGTTTTTGAATTACTTTTGAATGTCTTTTAACTCTAAAACATACAGTAAAGGGATACTTTCTAAGAAATTCTTTACACTTTTCGTATACACATAGTTTCATACTATTCTCCTAAGTTATTATCTTCAAAAAACTTTGTTATTTCTGTTTCTTCTACATCTCCACTTATTACATCAATTACTGTTTTATTTTTAACAAGTATTACTAGTGGTGTTCCCCAATCATCTGTTGAAAGAACACTGTTTGATTTTTTAAACTCATCAAATGTAGTTTGATCTGTTATTTGATCTAGATTGAAATAATTTACTAAAACCTTTAATTCTGTTGAAACTTTTTGTATTTTTGGTGAAAAAGCTACACAATGACTACATGTTGGTCTTCCAATGAATATTACTGCAGGTGTATCACCTTCATTTAATTCATAAAACTCACTTAATGTTATATCCTTCCAATAACTTTTTTCCTTACTATTTACTGTAGCAAATGCTGATATACCTACTATTACACCAACTACTGCAACAATACCAGTTATTTTTAATATTTTCTTGATAAGATTACCCATTTTTGTATACTTTGTTAATATTATTAAAATTAATAATAAAAAGAATGAACATAAAAATAAGAATGATGTATTTAATATACTTAATACTTTATCCATAATACCCTCCTTTATACCTATTGATTATACTACAACTAAATAAAAATAACAATTATTTAGTATATCTTTCTGCTTCACTAAATATACATCCACAGTATTTCTGCATATATAGTTTTTCTTCTCTTGCTTCTTCTTGCCCTTGTCTAAAATACTCTCTAAAATCTTTATAAATAAACTTAATATCATATTCTTTAGCAAGTTTTTCACAAATATCTTTTATTAACTCATGTTTTTGGTATTTACTTACAAGAAGTGTAGTTGAAAAAGAATCATAATTGTTATCTTTAGCATATTTGACTGTTTCTTCTAATCTTTTTCTATAACAATATGTACATCTGTCATTAATATCAATATTATTAATAAATTCTTTAACATCATATTTATCTTTATAGATCATATCTAAACCTATTTTATTAGCGTATTCTTTTAAACACTCTAATCTGTTCTTATATTCAATATATGGGTGAATATTTATGTTATACCAGAATCCTGTAATATCATAATCCTTTTTTAATATTTTTATTGGATAAATACTACAAGGAGCACAACATATATGTAATAATAATTTCATAATATCTCCTCTTTCGAAGATATTATAGCATAAAAAAACTGAATAATTCAGTTTTAATTATGGTTGCATTACTCCGAAGAATACTAACCACGCTAATATTGATTTGGCTACTAAACTTAATATTATATATATTCTTTCACCATATAAATAATCTTTCCATTTACCAATTCTTTTATATTGTAATATCATGTTAATTGGGAATAAATTAAAGAATATAAAATATGAACCAAATATTGCATATACAAACCAAGGTACTTCTGCTGGATTAGAATTACCAAATGCATACATAAATAACACTATCCAAGGAAGAATACCTGCTATTGAACCATATATAAATGGTAACCAACTAACTTTCTTATTATCAAGATTAATCTTTTCCATAAGTAATCCAAATAGATTCATTGATGCATTTAATCCAAATATTAATATTAATGCTCCTATATCATAAACACCCATTAATACTGCTATTAATACAATCATAATTGAAGAACTAAGTGCATATTCATACCATCTGAACTCATTAATATGATTTTTTAATCCATCCATATACTTATTTTTATATTTCTTTGATGATATTATAAAATGAAATGCTGCTGATAAGAATAAGAATGATGCTACTAAAATACCAAATGGTAAGTTAAATACTGTTTTAGTAACAGTAATTAGTCTGTCTAGTACTTTGTTATACTCTAAAAAGTTTGATACAATTACTGGCTTAAAATCTATTACCTTTTCTACAGTAAGAGCTACAATTAGCATAAATACTGCCTGTATTAAGTGAAATAATCCCATGAACTTATTAAATTTGATTAAATCTTTTAATTTATCTTTCATATCTATCCTCCTATTATTTATATTATATCACAATTATATTATTTAAAAAACCAAGAATATTATTTCTTGGTTTTTTGAATACCTTTGTTTTCTTTATGAGGTTTAACATCTAGTTCATATATTGAATCACATATTTTATAATAGTAGAAAGTATATAGTTCATTAAAATCATCATTTAAAAGTGCTTTTTCCAGTGCATTAAAGTATACATTTTTTTCTTCATAACTAACATATACTGGCGGTAATCCAACATTTTTAAATAATAAATTCATTAATCCTCTTGATGTTCTTTTATTGCCATCATCAAATGGATGAGTTTTAATAATTTCACATTTATATCTTATACATTTATTAATATATTCAATAATATTTATATCTGGTCCTTCTGATTTTTTTATTTCTGCTACGTCTTGCATATATTTTACCATGCTATTAAATATCTTATCTAATCTACGATATATTTCACTTGTTTGAGAAACATCAACTGCAAAGCTTTTTATATATGCCCCTGTAGCTCTGAATTGGCCTCCAAATTCTGGATGAGGGCATTTAGAGAAAAGTAATCTATGCAACTCTTTAATTATTATCCAATAATAATTAATATTTTCTAGTTTATCAAAGTCATTAAAGTTTTTAATATAGTCATATATTTCACCTAAACCTGCTTTTTCACATCTTCTTGCTTCTTCTAATTCAGATTCATTAGAAATGTATTTATTTTTAAATCTATTTATTATATTGTCATAGTCAGAAACTGTAATATATTTATAATAAGCAGATATTATACCTTTTGGTACAATATCATCTTCTACATATAAAGCACCATTGTCCTTTAATCTTTCATATTCTTCAAATATAATATTAATAAAATTTCTTGCTTCGTTATCTTTCATACTATTTCCCCCAAAAAATTCTTCCTCATTTGACTAAGTATTATACATTTTTACTAAATATTGTCAATATTTGTACCAAACTTGACTTTTCTCTACTTTTATACTATTATATTGTGCATCAAAAAGGGGTGTTATTATGATTCATAAAAGGGAATTTGAATATGTAGGTAGATGGGCAAGAGATGTTGACTATCCACCAAATGATTATATTTTACGTACTCAAGAAGAATTAGAAAGAGTTGCAAAATTGTTTGATGAACAATATAAGAAAATAAAATATAGTATATGTTTTAGTAACTCTACAGAATTAGAACTAGAAATACTAGAAAAGAATGTTGCACATATGTTAGGAATTGACTATAAAAACTTAAATTCTGCTTATCATTCAAGATTTAGACAAGAAGTTTTAGATATCGATCCTAGTCAACACATTAAATCTTATACAATGCTTAAAAAGATGGTGGAAACATTTAGTAAGATGGTGGATTTTGAGAGAAGAACAGGTATAAAAATATTAAATTATTATACTGTACAAATAAAATGTGCAATATTTGAGAAAATACTAGATTTATCAAAATTTAATTATGGTTGTATTAATTTTGATAAAGAGGAGTTTAATAGAAATAGTTCTAAACCTTTTAGTGGTAATTCTGAAAAATTCTTATTTGTAGAAAGCGGAGAAACAAATGCTCCTTACTTTCTTATGGGTATTTTACCTAATAATGAATCCTTCCGTTATGGTGATAGTGAAAATGGTAATGGAACAGAAAATGGCGATATATCAGAGGAAGAAGTTAATAATGAATATAAGAGCATATCATATGCTGTTGAAACATTAATTGCTCCATTAAATCCAGAATGTTTTATAAAAAATCAAGAAGTAATTATACCAACTCACTTACTGTATAGTAAAAATAATCAATTTACAAAGTTAGAAGCATCTCCAGAACAAAAATTAGCATTATTAAAAATGTATAGATGTTTGATTGAAAACTATGGATTTGAAAATAAAATAAACATTTTAGGTGATTACTCACTAATATTAAGTGATCAAGTAAATAAAATTAAAAAACTAGTGTAAACTAGTTTTTTTAATGTATAACTCCACCCCACTCAACTACTATAGATCCTTTTCTAATAAATTTTGTAAGTTATTATATTTCTATTTTTATATATCTTCTATATAAATTTGTCATAACCTAATACTCTTGAATATATTTATTTAATTTCTTAGTATTTAAATCATATACATATTGATAACTTGTACTTTCATCTATATTACCATCTTCTTCTTCATCAAAAGTCTCTTCAATATTAAATATTACTGTTTTTAAAAACTCATCATATGTGTAATAAGCAAAAAATTCCATGTTTGATTTATATTCAAAGAATTTTTTTACAACTACACCATTATCATCTATTAATTTTAAATAATTATCAGTATCAACAACTATTAAGTATTTATTAAATATATTTTTTATATCGTTATATTCTTTGCTTGTTTTAATTAATTTACCACTCGATGTATATGTACTAAAAGCTTTACCATTTTCTAATATTAAATTACCAACTTCATTTATACCGACAAAACTAAACATTTTACCATTAAATAGTAATTTATAATTCTCATTATATATCTTATAAAATTCTTCTCCACTATAATTACCTTCATCATCATTAATATTAATATAAATTGATTTCAAGTAATATATTGTATTACTATTACCAATTACAGAAAAAATCCCATATGTGCCATTCTTACTAGTAATTTTTACTGAACCTGTTTTATAATTTACTATATATTCATCATAAGTATAATTATTATCTGCGTCTTCATTTTTATTTCTAACTATTACATTGCCTTTTGTTAATAATATATCACCATAGTAATCTTCGTTTAAATTTATCTCTTCATATTCTTTATTTAAATATATTTTTTTGTCATCCAATGAATAAAATATATTATCTCCAAAAACTATACCATATATTGTATCTTTATAATATGCAATATTTGCCTTCTTATATTTTGTTTCTATCTTAATTTCTTTTATTTTATTACTAATATAATCATAAATATAGTAATATGTTCCATCCTTTACTAATGCATATCTATAATTTGCATCATACCCAGTACATTTTGAATATTTACAATTGTATACTTCTACTTTTTTTACATCTTCATATTCAATAAGATGTTCGCTATTTGCAGCTACTGAAAAGCACTCTTCGTCCGCATAATTATATATATATAGCTTTTTTGCATTACCTGTTGGGGTATACCAAGATGTATCTTTAGTAGTAGTTACTTTTGTTGTAGTTGTTGTTGTATTAGAACTTCCAAAATTAAATAATTTTTTTAAATATGACTGATTATAAAATGCTACTACTGCTAATAAAATAACTGCTAATATTATAATTATTATTATTAATATCTTTTTATTATTATTCCCTTTCTTAATTACTACTTCTTCTTCATTACTGTTTTCATTACTTTCCAAATCTATCAACACTCCTTCTATTATGATTTTATTATACATTATATAAATTATTTGTCTAGATTAAAAAAAGAATTTTAATTAATAAAATTCTTATATTTTTTCAACTAGTTTATAATATGTTTCACGTATTTTAGTTTTATCTTTTGGAGTCATATGTACAAAGTTTATTTTAAATTGATATCCACTATTCATTGTTATAAATATAACAACTTTCCTATAGTTAAATAATATTGCTGTTGATGATATGTTTTTATATGGGAAAAAGTGTATTTTTTTAGGCATCATTTTATTCTCAAAAAGACCAAACTTATCAAATAATATAATCTTTTTATCAGAAAAAAGACATCTATCTAATCTATTGCTATATACAGCCTCAATAGTTTCATCTTTAGATACATATTGACAAATATATTCTGGTAGTTTATCTATATCTAATTCCTTATAAAAATTAAAATAATGGGTTAATTCTTTAAATTTAATATATGCCATAAATCCTCCTATTTCACTAACTTAATTTTATTAAATGGGAATAGTCTTATTACTATTTTACCAATAATATCTTCTTTTGATATAAATCCAATTGTACGACTATCCAGTGAGTTATTTCTATTATCTCCTAATACAAAGTATTTATCATCAGGTACTTTACCATAATCATGATTAATTGGTACACTATTTGAACCTATATACTCTTCTTTAGTTAGGTTACCATTAATATATAATTTACCAAATACAAACTCTATTTTATCTCCAGGAATAGCTATTACTCTTTTAATTAAATATTTTGTATCTTTATATTTAAATGATATTATATTTCCTCTTTTTATATCAAATACTTTATAATGTATTTTTGATATTAGTACAATATCTTTATCACTTAATGTGTTTTCCATTGAAGAACCAATTACTTGAGTAAAACTTATTAAGTATATTATTATTAGAAATACTACTATAAATATTATTATATAAATAATACTATCTTTTATGAATTCTTTAATATCTAACCAATCCATAAATACCTCACTATTTTCAATTAAATTATATCACATATAATAAAAAAAGAGAATAAATTCTCTTTTATGATTCAGATATAGCGTCAAATGTATTTGAATTAGAATTATATCTAAATATTATTGTATAGTCTCTAAATAACCATTCATATGTAATACTTACTTTATCTATAACTGGTGGCATAATATTATGATCATTATACCAACCTATTCTTACTGATGTAAATAAGTCATCTAGTCCTCTCCACTCTACATTATCAATTGATTCATATGTTAGTGCATCCTCGTATTTTATACTAACATCTTTAACAGATATTGGTAATATAAAGTGTTCTCTTATTTCTAAGAAGTCATAGTCAGTTGTACAATCTATTAAACAATGTGGTTTATGTGTACTTCCATTATATGATAAATTAAATTTTGTTTGATATACAGTTTCATTTTTTACTGTATACTTAATATCACTAAATGTATAACTATCTTGTGTTATTAATAGTGTAATATCATCTCCTACTGTTTGTGTTGAAAAATCAGTTGTATAATTTGTTGTTAAATGTTTACTACTATCTGCATATACATTATATACATCAATATAATCAGATATATTCTTTGTTGTTGGTGTTTCTTTAGTAAATACTAATTGTACATTAGGTTTAACTTCTGCAAATATACCTACTTGTACTTCAGAAAGTGGAGTATTAATCACATAATCAATATTTACTGTACTTGTTATTAAATCTTTAGTATAACTTACAGTCATTGTTTTACTACCCACTGTACTTGAATCAAATGGTGTAACTACTATATAATCTCCTGATGCTAGTATTGTTGCTGTTCCAAAGTTGTCCCATGCAGTTACAGTAAGTATACCCATTGAGCTATCTCTATAATATGTTGTTGGATTTAATTCTGCTGTTATTTCTTTAAATTTTAAATCATTAGAGTTTTTTACAACTTCATAATTAATATTTACTGTGCTAGTTATTAAATCTTTAGTATAACTTACAGTCATTGTTTTGCTACCTACTGTACTTGAATCAAATGGTGTTACTACTATATAATCTCCTGAATTTAATAGTATTGCTGTTCCATAGTTATCATATGCTGTTACAGTAAGTGTACCCATAGGATCTAACCTATTATATGTTGTTGGATTTAACTCTGCTGTTATATGATTAAATAATAAATCATTTGAATTCTCTTCAACAATAAGTTGTCTTGTTTCTGTTGCAGTTTGACCTTTTCTATCAGGACCTACTGTATATGTTATTGTGTATGTACCTACTGCAAGTGTAGTAGTATCTGTTATGTCTGCAGCAAGTGCAACCATATCAAAGTCATCACTTATTGTTATTCCAGTATATACATTATAGTTATCTAATCTATCTATTGTTACTGTTACTGGATCTACTGTTATTGTTGGTACTAAATCTACTGGATAATCATTTGGATCATCATAATCCGTATTATTATTTAATTCCTCTAAATTAGTATATCCATCATTATCTTCATCTGCATCTGGATTAAGCATTTTAATTGTTCTTGTAACAGTATCTGCTATATTTCCATTTGCATCTGTATAATCATAATTAATTGTATAGTTTCCTACAACTAGTGGATCTCCAACTACTTGTCCTAACTTAGTTATTGAAGCATCATAATTATCAGTTACATTTGCACCTTCATCAGTATAAGTTTCATAACCTAAGATTCTCTTATAACTAGAGTTTCCTATTAATGTAATAACGGGTTTAGTTGGATCAACTACATTAAAGCTTCTTGTAATTACTTTATTATTTCCTAATGAATCAGTTGCAGTAAATGTTACTGTATAAGTTCCTACTACATCTTTATCAATATTATGTGTAATAATTACTGGTACGCTTCCATCAGCAGTATCATTTGCTAATGCTTTAAATTCTGGAATTATACCATGGACTTCCATTACATAATTGTTATTTTCATCAATTGTTATTGTTGGAGCTTTATCATAATCTGGGTAATCATTTGGATCATCATAATCAGTATCATTATTAAATTCTTCTAGATTAGAATATCCATCATTATCTTCATCTGCATATGGATCTAGCATTTGTATTGTTCTAATAACTTGTCTTGCATCATTTCCATTTGCATCTTCATGATTATATATAATAGTGTATCTTCCTAATGCTGATACATTACCACTGATTGTCCCATTAATAGTATCTGTTTCATCATAGTTATCAGTTACCCTTGCTCCTTCATCATTATATACTTCATAACCTAAGATTCTCTTATAACTAGAATCTCCTATTAATGTAATTACTGGTCTTGTAGTATCTACTACATTAAACTTTCTATTTATTACTTGTTTATTACCATAGGCATCAGTTGCAGTAAATGTTACCGTATATTCTCCAACTACATGTCTATTAATATTGTTTGTAATAACTACATTAATACTTTCAGCAGTAAAACTTTCTGCTGTTGCTTTAAATTCTGGTACTTCACTATGTACTTCCATTACATATGTATTACTTTCACTTAGTACTATACTTGGTAATACTTCATCTCCATTTGGATTATCCGATGGATTTGCAAAAGTAAACATAAATAAGCTTAACAATAAAAATAATATTATTGCAGCAATTTTCTTTTTACTAATCATTTTATCTACCTCCTAAATCTTTTTTTTACTGAACAGTACGCATTTTGCCCCATAGAGGAGTAACTTCTACCCCTTTACCCATGGACTGCCTTTGGTAATGATAAACTTTATACCCTAAGCCAATACAACGAGTTACTTTTCCATCTTTATACTTATATTCTTTATTTTGAATACAAAAAACAGGTCCTTTATCTTGCAATGCCATAATAAAATCAATTGACCAAGTTAGCATAAAAATTGCAAAAACAACCCAGAAAACAACATTAAGTATCTTCTTTATCATCTTTCCACCACCTTTCATAAGCTTTTGCCTTATAAAAACATATATTGATGTATAAAAATCAAGTATTCTTAAAAATAAGACTTGTCCTTTATGGTAGCACTTTAAATATAAAAAGTAAATATATATTTATTAATTCTAACTTATATATAAGTATTTGTTAGTGTTCTCGTATAATTATATTATAGCACTTTTGGGAATAAAAAACAAACTATATAAATTAATATATAATGTTTTTTACCCTTACTTTTATATTTTTATTAATTCTAAATCTTCAACATAATCTTGTCTTTCATTAACAAAATTTGTAGAACCAATTTTACTTTCAGGATATCTTGGTATTAATTGAATATGAAAGTGATTGGGTTCTCCATCACACATAGTACACAGATATACTCTTTCAACATCTAATGCCTCTTTTAATACATTCATCATCTTTTTTGCAAATATATATGCTTTTGCACAGACATCATCTGGTAAAAAAGACATATCTTGATAATGCTCTTTTATTAAAATAATAATATGTCCTTTAGCTCTTGGTTTTGATTCAAAAAAGCACATTAGAAATTCATCTTCATATAATAACTTATTACCTAAATTTGGATATACTCCTCCATATTTAAAATTATAACATGTTGGACAAATACCTTTAGAACGTAATCCTTCTATATCCATATTATTAACCCCCAAAACATTAATTTCTACTTATATTATATAATATTTTAAACAAAAAACAAACTTTATATTGGAATTCGTTTTGTTTTTTTAATAAAACTATATTTTAATAGTATAAAATGTTTATATACATGTTTTAGAACTATAATTCATATTCTAGTAATTCTGCATTATCAGGTAAATAAGCCCCTAATTTACTATCGTTGGAATTCTTGCTATCAGGATGAAAATATAATTCAATTATTTTACATATTCCTCCATGAGTAGATAACAATATGGTTTTTTCAGAATACTTATTTTTCAATTCTTCAATAAAACTAACCACGCGATTGTAAAAACTTTTTATGTTTTCTGCTCTTTCATATCTATTATCTAAATTATAATCCCAAAATCCAAAATAATCAAAATCAGCTTTTTTTACACCTTCAAATTCTCCATAGTTTCTTTCGGCCAATCTATCATCAATAATAATTCTTTTTTTAAATTTTTTATTTACTATTTCTGCTGTCTCTTTTGCTCGTAATAATGGTGAACTAATTATTAAGTCAAAATGTCTATTATTTAATAATTTTTGTAATTTCTTTGCTTGCTTTTTGCCTTGCTCATTTAATGGAATATCAACTGAACCTTGCATTACTTTCAAATAATTCCATTCTGTTTCCCCATGTCTAATAACATACAATTTCATATTTCTACCTCAATATAATTATATATTATTTTATATTAAAAACAAACCCCATATTGGAGTTTATTTTATTTCTTTATGTGTTTTTCTTGCAATAAGCACTAAACCTTATTATTTTACAGTTCTACCTCTAACTATTTCTATTTTCTTCATAATCACCATAATATAATAGTTTTAGTTCTTCTGTTTTACCTTTAAATATAATTATATGAGGTACTATTAACTCTATATTGGTTAGTGGTATAGTTATTAATTTCCCACTCTGATATAAAATATCTAAATTGCTATTTTTCATATACTCAAGTTTATCCCTCATATAACTTGGAAACTCTATTACTTTTTCTTTTAATTTCATAGACACCTTCTAACATATAAAAATCCCTAAGATTTGTATTAAACCTTAGGGATTATATTTTAACAAGAACATGTAG
>Ga0116157_10005698_pt1 | contig 11417 bp, 9 predicted proteins | sample AD_UKC048_MetaG_FD_89882 | JGI IMG/M metagenome (GOLD analysis project Ga0116157, IMG submission 89882) | Active sludge microbial communities of municipal wastewater-treating anaerobic digesters from USA - AD_UKC048_MetaG | ecosystem: Engineered > Bioreactor > Anaerobic > Digestate | place: USA... | reverse complement strand
TGCCGCAGGCAACGATGCCGCAGGCAACGATGCCGCAGGCAACGATGCCGCAGGCAACGGAGCCGCGGGCGTGGCCCAGGACGTCGAAGCCGCGACGAGGCTGTGCGAGAAAGCCGTGGCGTCGGGCAAGGCGCTCGAGCTGTTCATGCGCAACGTAAGGACCCAGGGCGGCGACGTCGACCGCATGATGAAGATGCGCGGCTCGTTCCGCTCCCGGCATGTCCGCGAGCTGCGGGCCCCCGCCGCCGGTTATGTGCGCTCGATAGACGCGTACAAGATCGGCCTGGCCGGCGTCTACCTCGGCGTCGGGCGCAACAAGACGAGCGACCCGGTCGCGCCGGATGTCGGCTTCGTCTTCGAGCGCAGGAAGGGCGCCGCCGTCGCGAAGGGCGACCTGGTCGCCACGGTCTACGGCAAGGACGAGGCCTCGCTCGACGCGGCCTGGCCCCTGGTGGCCGAGGCTCTGTCCGTCGGGCCCGAAGCCCCGGCCGCCTCGCCCCTCGTGATAAAGGAAATCACCGCGCTATGAGGTGGAAGAAGCGCGACGTCTCCCCGCAAGCCATCCGCGAGCTGGCGGAGCGCTTCGGCCTCGACCTCCTGTCTGCCTCCGTCCTGGCCAGGCGCGGCGTCCTGTCGCCCGAGGAGGTGCTGTACTACCTCGAGGACGACCTGCGCTTCCAGCGCAATCCCTTCCTATTCTCGCAGATGGAGGACGCGGTCGACCGTATCCTGCTCGCCGCCGACGAAGGCGAGAAGGTCCTCGTCTTCGGCGACCGCGACGCCGACGGCGTCTCCGCTACGACCCTGATGATGGAGGCCCTCGCCTCGCTCGGCGTCGACGCGCGTTACCGCCTGCCGACCGAGGACGAGAAGTACGGGCTGTCGCGGGCGGCCGTCGATGAGTTCGCCGCCGACTACGGCAGCCTCATCGTCACCGTCGACTGCGGCATATCGAACCATGCCGAGATGGCCTATGCCGCCGAGAAGGGCGTCGACGTGATCGTCGTCGACCATCACGTGCTGCAGGCCGACGAGCCGCCGCCGGCGCTGGCCGTCATCGACCCCAAGCTCGAGTCGTCCGGCTACCCCTTCCGCGACCTGTCGGGTTGCGGCGTAGCCTATAAGCTGGCCTGGGCCTTGCGTTTCGCCAAGAGCGGCCTCTATAAGCAGCAGGTCGCCCTCCTCAACGTCAGGCCGGTCAAGGACGCCTACGTGATCGAGGCGCTCCGCCTGTCCAACCTGGTGGAAACCGGCCGCGTGGTCGAGACCATCGTGCCGGGCATGGTCGAGCTGGAGCGCACGAGGCTCGTGCCCTTCCTCAAGGACCGGCAGATCTTCGTCTGGGACGGGGAAATCCAGAAGCGCCTCCTGGCCAAGGCCCTCGGCAAGGCGGCCGAGGTTAACTTCTACGACGTCAGGCCCGACGTCGCTCGCGTCATACCGCAGGCCGCCGGGGCTAGCCTCGTCCGCCTGGCCGAGATGTCCAAGGTCGGCAAGTACTCCGACCGGCCGTCTGGCGAGCTCGACGCCTTCGCGAATCTCTTCGTATCGTTCGCGCTACGCAAGGCCGGCTGCCAAGGCGAAAGCGACGCCGACGCCCTGCAGCTCGTCGCCCTGTCGACGATAGCCGACCTGATGCCTCTGCGCGACGAGAACCGGCTCCTGGTGCGCCAGGGACTGGCCGCCCTGAATCGCAAACCGCGGAAGGGCTTGGCCGAGCTCGTCGCCAGGCAGAACCTGACCGGTAAGCGCGTCGGCTCGACCGACGCCGCCTGGCAGCTGACTCCCGTGATCAACGCGGCCGGGCGCATGGGCAAGCCGGAGGTGGCTACGAGGATGCTGCTGTCCGACGACGCGGCCGAGCGAGGGGCCCAGGCCGACGCGCTGCTCGAATTGAACCAGGAGCGGCGAAGGCTCGGCGCCGAGTGCTGGGACGCCGTCTACCCGGCCGCCCGCGAGGCCGCCGAGGCGTCCGGCGGCAAGTACGTGATCATCGGCCGAGACGACCTCTTCCGCGGCATCACCGGCATCGTCGCCAGCCGCCTGGCCGACACCTTCAAGGCGCCGGCGGTCGCCGGTACCTTCATGGCCGACGGCACGGCCGTGGCCTCGGTGCGCAGCGCCCGCGGCTTCAACGTGAAGGGCCTCCTCGAGTACTGCTCCGAGCTGTTCTACGACTACGGCGGCCACGACGCGGCCGCGGGCTTCAGCCTGCCGGTAGGCAAGTGGCCGGATTTCGAGCGTATGGCCGCCGAGTACCTGTCGGCGGTCGACCTCGAGGAGGTCGAGGAGACCGTCGAAATAGACGCCGAGCTGCCGCACGAGTACCTGGCGCCGTCGTTGGCCGGGCTCGTCGAGCGCATGGAGCCGTTCGGCGAGGGCAACCCGGCCCTCGTATTCATGGCCAGGTCGGTGGCCATCCTGCAAGTCGACATAGTCGGCAAGCAGGAAAAGAGCCATCTCAAGCTGCTCCTCGACTTCGGCGCCCACCGATGGCCGGCGCTCTGGTGGAACGCCGCCGAGCGTTACGGAAAGGACTTCGACGAGTCGGACCGGCTCGACCTGGCCTTCCGCCTCCAGAAGAACTACTGGAACGGCCAGGAAACCCCGCAGCTCGTTATCGTTGACGCCAGGAAGGCCGAGTAAGCGGCTCGGTCCAGGCGCCCGCGCCTCATTTTCCCTTGGTCGGCTCGTCGAAGACCACCACCGTCCCCGCCATGTCGATCACGTCGCCCGGTTCCAGCCGCTTGCGCTTGACCGGCCGGTTGTTGACGCGTAGCTCGGCGTCGGCGGCGATGGTGTACTCGCCGCGAAGCTCGTCGAACAGGATGGTCGCGTGGTCGGCGGCCATCGCGGGATTGCCCGCCAGGGTGATGTCGGCATCGGCCGAGCCGCCGATCACCGTCTTGGCGCCCGATAGCGCATAGACCTCGGTCCTGGCATCGCGCGGCCCGTAGAGGAGGCTGAGGCCAGCCCGGTCCATGGGACGCTCCAACTTGAGTAGCCAGAAGGCCAACCAGACGGCCGCCGCGAGGAGCAGCGGCACCAGGTCGAGCCAGCCGGGCGCCGAACGTGCCTGCCCGAACACGGCGCCGGCGTAGTAGTAGCGCGGCGCGCTCCAGTTCCCGCCATCGTCGAGGCTGACGCGCACGTAGCGGCGGTCGCCTGGCGCCATACCGGCCCGGTAGTCCACGGCCGCCTCCCTGAGTAGGTCGTTACGGATCGTCGCGTAGACCTCCGCCAGCTCCAGCCCGTCGGCCGCGTCGAAGGCCGCGCCGCCGGTCCGTTCAGCCATGGCGCCTATATCCGGGTCGCGGTCGGGGCCGAAGCGCACGGCGTAACAGGTGACGCCCTCGGCTATGGCTCGCTCCGCCGCCTCGTCCGGAGGTACCGCCGCTTCGCCGAACTCGGGGCTCGGGCTGCCGGTCCGGGCCGCGTAGGGGTAGTCCTCGCCGTCCGACAGGACGACGATGGCCTTGCGGCCCGGGTAGGCGGCCAACTCGAGGACGGCGCGGTCTATCGATTGGTACAGCTCGGTGAACGCGTCGTCGCGCGACGGTCTGGCTATCTCGTCGATGGCTGCCGATACGGCGGCACGGTCAGCCGTCGGCTCGGCCGCGCGCCAATACCTGGTGTTGAACACGGCTAAGCCCAGCCTGTCGGCCGGCCCGAGCCTCGCGATGAAGCGCCTGGCCGCGTCCTTGGCCTGGCCGATGCGCGAGCCGGCCTCGTCGACCCCAGCCTCGGACCACATCGATCCCGAGTCGTCCAGCAGGAAAAAGAACGTGACGCCCTCGTCGGCGTTCGCCGCCTCGGTCACCGCCTCGACGGGCCGGTCCTCCCAGTTCCGGCCGTCGGCGGACTCCTGTACGCGGACCGCGTCGGCCCCGTCGTCGATCCCGGCGACGTATAGCCTGACGCGCTGCCTGGCGAGGAGGCTCGCGCCGTCTATCTGGGTTATCGCGGCTACGGTCTGGCCCCAGGCGGGCGTCGCGCCAGCCGTTAGGCACGCCAATAGACAGGCCATCGAGACGGCCGCCAGCGTCGCTGGTCGGGTAATCGCTCGCGTAGTCATGGTTCGCTCCTTATCGTCGGCCCGCTTCATCCGAAGTACCCGTAGATGAATTTGGCCTTGCCGATCGCTATCACGTCTTCCTGGCGTAGAGGACGGTCGCCGAGGGGCTCGTCGTTGACGGCGACGCGCGGGGAGTCCGGCCCCGGTTCGAGGCGTGAGCCGTCCTTGCCGGCGCGGATCACCGCGTGGAGCGGCGCGACTCCCGGATAGCCCTTGAGCACGACGTCGCACGCGTCGTCCGAGCCAATCGTCAGCCGTCGGCTCGCGAGCAGGTATTCCTTGTTCTTGAGGGGGCCGTTGAGCAGCTTGAGCGCCCCGAAGGAGAAACGGTTCTCAAAGACGGCGTAGGACGCGCCTATGGCGAGGCCGAAGATAGCCAGCCCGGCGAGCAGGGCGGCTCCGTCATCGGGGCGCGCGTACGATAGCGCCGATAGGACGGCCCCGCCGAGTAGCCCACCCACAGTGCCGCCGGCGAGTCCGGCGGCCAGTTTGCGGGGAGATCGGGCGCGCAGGCCCTCGGTCAGCGCTATGGCCAGGCCGATGATGGCCCAGGCCACGCCGTTCGACAGCGCCAAGGCCGGCCCGAGCCTGGCGGAGGCCGACCTGAATAGCGTCTCGCCGGCAGCGAACATGGCCAACTGCCCGGCGGCGGCTCCCGCGGCGCCGGCGAGGGCGCCGTATAGGGCCCCGAACCCGAGTCCCCGCAGCGCCTTGGCGCGCGACGAGACGACGACGCCCTCGATCGAGCCGAGCATCGCGCCGAAAGCCAGACCGGCCGCGGCGCCCTGCGCCAACGTGAAAACCAGGTAGCCGGGGAAGCGCGGCTGTAGGAACCTGAGCGCCGACAGGGCCGGCCAGGCGACCAGCGCGCCGAGCAGGCCGAACAGGGCCATGAAGAGTCGCTTAAGCGTCAGGGACATGATTACTCCTTGGCGGACGGCGCCGCTCCGAACGGGGCCAGGGCCGCCTCGATTCGTAGCTCGTCCTGCCCGTTGCCTATCGATAGCGAGTAGACCGACGGTTCGTAGCCCTCGGCCTCTATCTGGAATTTATGTACCGATCCGGTCATCAGCGTGCCGGCCGGCAGCTCCGACAGCGGGACCCAGTAGCCGAAACGGTACAGCGATACCGTCGCCCGTCCGCTCAGGTCGGAGCCGTCCGTCAGGTCGCTCGCCGCGACCCTGACGGATAGCGGCTTGGCCGGCTCCTCGTCGAGCCTGAGCCTGAGCGCCGTCGACGGCTCTAAGGATATCGGCCTCAGCCTGAACGAGCGCCAGAGCACCCGCCCGTCGACGATCAGCTTGAGGCGGTAGTCGCCCGGAGCCAGGTACAACGGCCCCGACTCGAAGGCTACGGCCGGGTCTGATGCGGCCGGCTCGGAGAGGCCGAAGACGATGGCCGCGCCGGTCACTTCGGGCATCTCGTCGCCGTCGTCGACGAACAGGCGCGCCCGCACCGACGGGCCGTCGGGCGAGAGGCCGGCCTTCGGGACGCGCAGCGAGACGCGCAACTCGCCGTACCGCGACGGAATGAGCCAGCGGTAGGCGTAGCCCTCGCGGTAGGCGTACCAGCCCCCGGCGCAGGCCGCGGCCAGCGCTAGGAGGACCGTCGCCCAGGCGAGCCGCTTCTTGCGCCGCGGCCGGTAACGGGGCTCATCCTTCAGCGAACCGGTCATCAGCCCGACGAGCGCCTCGTCGAGCTCGGCCGCCTGGTAGCGTGCCAGGAAGCGCTCCACCACGCGTATGACCTCGGACATGTCCTGGTAGCGCCGCTTGGGATCGGGCCTGGCCAGCTTGCGCACCAGGCGGTCGACGATCGGCTTGACCGAGCGATTGACGGAGCTCGGCTTACGGTAGCGGCCTTTCTGGATCAGGTTGACCGTCTCGGGGCTGAAGCTACCGGGGAAGGGCTTCTTGCCGGTCGTCATCTCGTAGAGCATGATGCCCATGGCGTAGACGTCGGCCCGCTTGTCGACGTTCTTGGCGTTCTCGATCTGCTCCGGCGGCATGTACGACGGCGTGCCGAGCGTCATGCCCTCGCGGGTTAGGCCGCCGTCGTCCTCGTCGCCCGAGGAGGCGATGCCGAAGTCGGCGAGCTTCACCTCGCCCTTCTTCGATATCAGGATGTTGCCCGGCTTGATATCCCGGTGGACGACGCCGCGCTCGTGGGCATAGGCGAGCGCTCGGCAAGCCTTCAGGAAGATGGCCAGCGATAGCTCCGTCGACAGGAAGCGGCGACGGCGGATCAGCGCGTCGAGCGACTCGCCGTCGACGAACTCCATCACCATGTAGTGCGACGAACCTTCTTTAAAGTGGTCGAAGACTCGCACGATGTTGTCGTGCTTGAAGTCCATCAGGATCCTGGCCTCGCGCTTGAAGCGCTCCGCGATGGACGCGGAGCCGCGCATGGTCAGCTTCTTGAGGACGACGTGGCGCTTGAGCGTCGGGTGGGTCGCCTTGAACACGGCCCCCATGCCGCCCCTGGCGAGCAAGGCGTCTATAGGGTACTTACCGATCGATGCGGGTAGCTCCGCCATGCGTCCTCCTCTGTCCTCCCGCCTGGCGCGGGAGGCTCGACGAAATATCCGGTATGGCGCCCACGTCCAGCTCGGGCGCGAGGGCGCGGTCGGGCATGACCCACGCCACGTTGAACGAATCGGGAGCGTGGATCTGCAGGTGACGCCCGTCCGAGCGCTCCAGGTAGCGTAGCGGCGCAGGCACCGGCCGGTGGCCGGTGATGTAGCGGGCGTCGGGAACGTTCGGCAGGATACGGTCGAGCAGGGCGCCCACGGCGCCCGGCTCGGCGGCCCCGTTGTCGGTCCAGGTCAGGCCAAGGATGACCTCGGGCCGGTTCGGCGCGTCGACGAGCTCCTCGTCGGAGTAGGCGCGCGCCGGCTCGGCGTGCGAGGCGAGGAAGCGATCCCCGACCGCGAACAGCGGCAGGGCCTTCTCGAAGGCAGCGTACGACTCGGTCAGCTCCCGTCCGTAGGCCCCGAGCATGTACTCGGCGACCATCGCGCCCTCTTCGGCGAACTTGCCGAAGGAATGGTTGCCGTCACCTTCCTCGTCGAGCACGTTCTCGTGGTTGCCCTTGAGAAAGTGGAAGGCCCGCGGGAAGGCCGCCTTGAGGATCATAACCATCTCCATCAGCGACAGGCTCTCGCGCATCTCGTCGTCCATCGCCGTCGATTCCGTGTAACCGCCTAAAAACTCGCGGTACGCGTCGCGCCAGCGGCCCGCTGCCCTGGCCTCCGCGTGGAAGCCGTCGCCGAGGCATAGCACCTGGAGCGCGCCCTCGGCCAGCGCCCCGCAGATGTCTCCGCCATCGGGCAGAGGCATGGCCGCCAGGCTGAGGATGAAGGCGCCTCGCGCGTGCAGGTCGGGCACCACGATGGTCGGAACCCCTGACAGGAGCCGTACGAGACCCCCGGGCCGGCCGTCCGACGCCGGCGGCCGGCGCTCGGCAGGCTCAGCGGCCAGGGCGCCGGCAGCGGCCTCGACGACGGCGCGGAGCCGGTCCCTGTCGGGGCGGCCGGGCCTGAAGAACGATTCGCGCAGGCGCTCGCGCGCCTCGTCCGGGCCGGACGGCGCCATACCTCGGGTCATGTCGCCTACAGTACCACGGTCCGGTTGACGCGGGCGAAGTCCTCGGCCACGTCCCCGGCCACCTGGGTGAGCAACGTGGTTTCCTCGTCGAGCGGCAAGCGTTCCGCGGCCACGGCTATCTTGAAGACCGGCGAAGTCGACTTGACCGGGCCGCGGGAGAAGGCGATGGGGCCGTCGGTCTCGACGTCGGCGGACAGGGTCGATTCCGGCTCGGTCGCCGACTGGGGCACGTCGGCCCGTAGGCCTACCGAGGCGTACTCGCAGCGTCGCTTGCCGCCGTCGAGCGGCCCGATGGTCACGATCGAGCCGGAGTAGGTGAGGGCCAGCGCGCCACGCTCCTCTTCGGCCCCGAAGAACGAAACCTCTTCGAGGCCGTGCTCACGGGTGGCAGCCTCGAAGGCTTCCCGCTTCATGGTCCAGGCCTCGGCCAGCTTCTCGAGGCTCTCCTGGCCGTCCCGGAGGCCGGAGGTCTTGACGATCTGCCTGATGTGTCCCTGGATCACGGTGCCCAGGCCGTCGAACGCGCTCATAGTTCCTCCTCGCGCGCTGACCCTGAGGCGGCTCCATTGCCGCCTCGTCGTCAGCGCATATAAGCAATGTACTATCACTTTTGAATTTTTCACGGAAAAAGCCAAGAAAAAATGAAATATAATCCACGTTGGATTATACTACATTACGGAGGCCGATATGACGAAGAGCCATTACGACGAACTACCGAGCGAGATACGCAGGCAGTTGGACTCGATGATCCACGACTCGGGGCTACCGGATGGGCCGGACGCCAGGGAGCGTTTCGCGGCTCTGTGGGCCGAGAAATTCAGGCTGTTCAGCTCCCAGATCGAGTCGCTCGGCATGACGATGGAAGCATCCTTCGCCGAAGGCGACGCGCGGGCGGCTATACTCTTGACCTATTCCGGCTCCCTCGTCACCCTGGGGCCGCGGCGCGGCAAGGATCGCTGGATAGAGTACGCGTCGATCAAGATGCGTACCGACGTGCCCGACCTGGTGCGAGGCGACGGCGCTACGCAGGTAGGCCCTATCGTCCGCGGCGAGACGGCGTCGTTCTCCGGCTGTCCGGTCAAGAAGACCTCGGCGATCTACCGGATAGCCGTATGCCCGGCGGGCGCCAGCGCCGACGACCAGGAGCGCCGCGTCCGCGAGGCGACGATCTTTATCACCAACGGCTTCATCAGGCTGAACCGCAGCCTCTCCCTGGACGGCCAGGGAGACGTCGATCAGTTCACCACCAAGGCCATCATCGCCTATGTGGCCAGGAAGAACGGCCTGACCCAGGCGACGGCGCGGGCGGTCGTGGACGACTACCTGTCGATGATAGAGACCGGCATGCTGCTCGGCGAGCGGGTGCCCGTCGGCAAGCTGGGCAACGCCAGCCTGCGCTTCCAGGCCGCGCGCAAGGCCCGCATCGTCAAGAACCTCAAGACCGGCGATGACCTGCTCGTACCGGCCAAGCCGGCGAGCATGGCGCCGAAGTTCTCGTTCTCGCAGTCGGTCAAGGACAAGAGCCTGTCGGTCGACCCGACCATTCTGTCGCAGGGCGACGACGAGGAAGACGACTAGGCGGACGACGAGGATGACGACGAGGATGACGACTAGGCGGACGACGAGGATGACGACTAGGCGGACGACGAGGATGACGACGAGGATGACGACGAGGATGACGACGAGGATGACGACTAGGCGGGGCGCCGGCGGCCTCGCGCGCCGCAGTGACAAGCGGCCCGGCATTTGCTATACTTCGACGACGCGGCTCTTCGGCCGTCGTCCCGCCTACGATCACGGCCGCCGGTAGCGGCCATCAAGGAGCCATCATGCCCGAGACCAAGGTTCTCATCAACCTGTCCAACCATCACATCCATCTCTGCGCCGCCGACGTCGAGGCCCTGTTCGGCAAGGGCCACACGCTGACCAAGACCAAAGACCTGATGCAGCCCGGCCAGTTCGCCTGCGAGGAGCTCGTGACGATCAAGGGGCCCAAGGGTTCGATCGCCAAGGTCCGCGTGCTCGGCCCCGAGCGCAAGGAGACGCAGTGCGAGATCCTGGCCAGCGAGATGTTCAAGCTCGGCGTGCCCGATTGCCAGACCCGCGAGTCCGGCAAGCTCGATGGTTCCAGCCCCTTCGAGATCGAGGGGCCGGCCGGCTCGGTCAAGAAGGACAAGGGCCTGATCGTCGCCAAGCGCCATATCCACTTCGACCCGGCCTCAGGCGAGCGCTTCGGCGTCAAGGATTCCGAGATCGTCGACCTCAAGGTGCCGGGCGAGCGCGGCGCCGTGTTCCTCAACGTCGTCTGCCGCGTCAACCCGGCCTACGCCCTCGAGTGCCACCTCGACTTCGACGAGGGCAACGCCGTCGGTATCGGAAACGGCGCCATAGGCGAGATACTGCGCCGGTCCTGACGGCGTTCGGTTCGTAGTCGCGGGGCCACCTTCGCGGCGGCCGCCGCAATGATCGCCGCCGGCGCCGAGAGCGCCGGGCGGCCGGCCCCGGAGGAACGGATGAACAAGGTTGTGCTCAAGGCCCAGGATCTCGACGGCTACCTGACCGACGGCGACAGGGCGATGATAGAGCGTATGGACGGCCTCTACCGCAAGGCCATGCTGTCCTTCAGCATACTCTCCGCGGCGCGCGGGGACGGCGAGCGCAAGAAGGAGGAGTCTAACCTCATCGCGCTCTACAACGAGATGGGCGGCCTGATGCAGGAGATCTGCAAGGCCGAGCCCAGGATCCAGGTCTATTCCTTCGAGACGGCGCCCGAGCACCACGGCGAGGCCTCGAGGCTGATCGCCAAGCTGCGCGACATAGACACGCAGCGCCAGGAGTTCGTGTACTACACGCAGCGCGCCTACGAGCTGCTGTTCGGTCTGGCCTTCGGCGGCGCCAAGAGCGAGAACAAGAACTACCTGATCCCGCGTACGCCGGTGACCATGCCGGTGCAGAACTACGCGGTGCATAAGATCCCGAACATCGACGACCGTATCGACAACACGGTCATGTGCGTGATGCTGCGCGGCGCCCTCCTGCCGTCGATGATCGTGTCCAAGGAGATACAGGAATTCTCGTCCAAGGGCTACGTCACGCCGTTCGCGCTGTTCAAGATAAAGCGCGACGACACGAAGAACGAGTCGACGATGGAGTACGTGCTCGACCTGGACCGATCGTACTTCAGGCCGGAGGAGCTGGACGGCAAGGACCTCGTCTTCGCCGACCCGATGAACGCCACCGGCGGCAGCCTCGTCACCGTCGTCAAGTACATCCTCGACCTCGGCGTCAAGCCGCGGTCGGTCAAGTTCCTGACCATCATCTCGGCGCTCAAGGGCGCCCTCAGGGCCGTCCGCGCGGTCGACAACATGACCGTCTATACCTTGTGGATGGATCCGGCCCTCAACGAGATGGCTTACATCATGCCGGGCCTCGGCGACGCCGGGGACCGCATCAACGGACGCGACCTCGACGACACGCCGCGAGACATGATCCAGCTGATAGCCGACTACGGCGCCGGCATCGCCAGCCTCTATCGGGCGCAGATACGCACGATCGAGGAGACGGTGCTCAGGAGATGAGGCCGGCCGTCGTCGCCGCCTGGCTGGCCGCGTTGCTGGCGCTTCTCGCCTCGTCGTGCGCCACGGGCCAATCCAGGCGGCAGGCCGCGGGCTGGGCGGAGCTCGGCACCGCTTGGGCCGAGCTGGGCGAGTGGGACAAGGCCGGCGACGCCTGGTCGC
>Ga0116157_10005697_pt1 | contig 11418 bp, 7 predicted proteins | sample AD_UKC048_MetaG_FD_89882 | JGI IMG/M metagenome (GOLD analysis project Ga0116157, IMG submission 89882) | Active sludge microbial communities of municipal wastewater-treating anaerobic digesters from USA - AD_UKC048_MetaG | ecosystem: Engineered > Bioreactor > Anaerobic > Digestate | place: USA... | reverse complement strand
TTTTCCCTTCGATGCCAAATGTTTTCGATATCCGCAGTGTTTTTTTCGAGACGGTTTTATACAATCTGAGTAAATCGTCAAGCTCATCAGGCGGCAGAAAATTCCAATAGGCAATCTCGCCCCTAAGCCTTGCCTGATCTGGATGATCAGCAATGATCCGCTTCTCGATTTCCCCATTTAGCCTACGATCAACACGGCCGATGCGCTGCATAAGGCGCACTGGGTTCCAATGCAGATCATAATTAATAAGCCTTGTGGCATCCTGCAAGTTTAGCCCTTCAGAAAGCACGTCGGTGGAAATCAGCACCCGGATTTCCTGTTTCCCTCTGTTTGCAATCTCGGAACTTGAGGAGCCATTATAATAAGGAGAAAATCTGCGGATTACATCAACACGATCCGATTTACAGGCGCTATCAATTTCTTCTACTCCCGTGATCCCAGCTTCAACTAATTGTCTTTTTAAATATCTGGCTGTATCCATAAATTCGGTAAAAATAATTACCTTTTGCCGAGATAGCACGGAGTCATTTTTTAACAAGTTTTTCAAAGCGGCAAGTTTTTTGTCCTGAGTGGGTTTGAAATCTTGCAGCTCATACAGAAATCGCACCAGTTGTTCTAAATCCAGAAGAGTCTCATCGATAATTTCATCGATTTTAAAATCATCACGTGACAGTTTATTTTTTCGAATGTTTTCATAAATGACATCAGGAATCAATTCCTCTTCGATTTGAGCCTCTTCATCCTCCCAGATCTCCATTTGGTGCGTTTTCATGTACCCGATTAGACCGCTATGCTGGTTTTTCCATCTTTCGACCAGCCGCTTTTCATGATCCGTTTCAGCATGAATTTCTAGCCAGGCTAAAAGTTTCCTAAGCAGTGTCCATAAAGAGAGTGTAAAAGCTTCAACCGAACTCTCAAATCTTTTCAAGAAACTAGTGCGGACCAGTGATACGACTTGTCTCTGACGACCATGTTCCATTGGATCAATGCTAGCATCATCGCCCTTGTAGTAGGCATATGGATAATAAATCGCAAGTGAAAATAGAGGTTTCTCCTTACTAAATGCTTGCTCTATCATCCCCAGGAGCTTTCCATACGTCTGTTTGACAGAATACGGAACAACCTTTGGCTCCTTTGGTTTTGGGAAAAGGATATCCTGTCCGTTGCCTTGAGCGATACTCTTTTTTACATAGGACCGGCTGTGCTGGACGACCAATCGTCTAAATAGATCATCCTGATTCAGTACAAGTTCAGCTTCCAATGCATCAAAATCTGTGATGGCATCATTCGATCCCTGCCGTTGTTGTAAAAGACGTTCAAGGGCTTTTTCCATCCTTATGAAATGACCTTGAAGTGAATGTATCCCCAAGGGTGCATCACTAAAATAGTCTGGCTTTAGGCGAGAGAATAATTCAATCATGTGCTGCAAATCAGTCAATCGATTATTAATAGGTGTTGCCGTCAGCATAAAAACCGTTTTATCTTCACAAATATCAAATAGCCTCCAATAATGAGACAAACGTTCTTCAGGATCAGCGCCTCGAATTCCTCTGTTTCGAAAATGGTGGGCTTCGTCAATTATAATTACATCAGCTCTCTCTCGAACACTCTCCAAATCTTCTTGATAGCTTCCTTTTCGGAGCAAGTCAGTATGATTGAATATTTCCAGTTTGCTATATTTTCCAAAGAGATGGGGTAACCGTTTTTTTAATTCCATCTCCCAAACAGCCACACGAGCGGATTTAGGGACAAAGAGGGCAACATTTTTTCGATCATGAACGATTAAACGCTCAATCAGCATTAAGCCAACAAAGGTTTTTCCCAATCCAACGCCGTCGCACAAAAAAGCACCATTATATGCGGCAGCTCGTTTCATTAAGCCGTGATAGCCTTCTTTCTGATATTGTGCCAGTATTGGATAGATGATTGACTCGTTTCTTTCCCATTCAGAATCAGATAATTCATACCCTTTAAAAAATTCCTGTAGCGCTTTGGCATAAACATCTAATGGTGTGAAGCTCTGGATGTGCCGTTCGATTACTCTTAGAATATCGGGAGTAACATCCACACCCTGGTCCCAGTGCTCATCATACCATTCCTGCAAGACGGAAACTGGACGACCGGTGATCTGAACATTGAGCTCAATATTTTCGGTAAGTCCGGGGAAGGTAAAATTCGAGGATCCAACAAGTGCTGAGGCACCTACTACTTCAAGGCGAGCATGCGTGATATAGGCTTTTGCGTGGAATTTGTCCTTGCGGTAGACACGGCAAAGGAGCTTGCCAGCTCTGATCGCTTCGACAATAGCCGGAACACCCTGCAAAAAGTCGTTCTTCTCTTTTTCGGTTTCAATGCTATCATCAAGCCGTTTGGATACTTCCTGGAGGCCTAGCTCAAAAGCTTTCTGTGTCCTTTTAGATACTTCATCACCCATAAGGACTCGGATGAGGTCTACCTTTTGCCATTCATCCTTTAATGAAAGCAGTGAACCTATTTCAAAATACGCTGTGGCAATATCAAATTGTCTGGATATCTGGCACCAATCATGGAGGTATTTAAGCACTTTCCAATCTTGGTCGCTGTTATCAACTATGAATAATTCGCTGCCGGTTGGGCTTTGGCGGTTCGGCATGCCGGAATTTCTCCAGTTAGATGTGGTAACAAAACAATGTTTTATCAAGGGCCAGAAAGATCTTGTGCAGTAATCATCTTAATCTGGTGTATTAGCTTTAATACTAGTTAGTAACTTTGCGAGTGCTTCTGTGAAGGAAGACTTGGTGATTTTAAGGCTGCCACTTTTATTTCTCACTTCAACAAAGGGCGGATACCCATCCTCAGAATTTAATTTTGCGGTCAGACTTGGATTGTCGCCAAGTCCAGTTATTTTATGAGCTATTGGCCCAATCAGTATACCTGAGAACGGGGAATTATATCTTATGTTTTCAATATTGTATCTCTTATTTTCTTGATAATCATTATGAATTTCCAATTGATTCTTGGCAACACCATGGTCTCGTGCAATTCCATAGATGACATTTACATTAATTGCATTGGCTCCAAGGACAAGAATTTTAACATTGGGTAGTTCGGCTCTAACTGGAACAGTCTGCTGAATATCAGCAATTTGTTTAATTTGCTCGGCATATTGAATATCTTTGTCCTTTAATAGCTTTTGAAAGTAGTCAATACTTTCAGTTTGTGCTTCATTTTTGGCTCTTAACTGCACTATCTCTTTGTTAGAATTATCGAGGAGATATTTTAAAAATTCAATATTGATTCGCGCAGTTTTCAAATCAGTGACTTCATCTGATAGATCAGGAGCGAATCTGGTATCGGTGCTGAGGGAGACGAAGCGGTGCCAATCGGGTTCAACAGAGAGCAAGTGGGGTTTGATCAATTCTCTCAGTTTAAGTGTAAGAGAGTAGTATCTGTCCTTTTGCTCTCCGAGGGTACTAAAGTAATCATACAGATTAAGGATGAATTCTTTGATGATTGCAGTAGATTGCGAACTCTGCTCAGCATTTTCGATAAATGTTTTATCTATTAATTTAAAAAATGGCTCTGGATCAAGAATAAGACTCTCTATCTCCAGCTTATATAGTAGCTTAGCTGAATAGTTGTAAACCCAGTTTGGTAGATCTTCAGATAAATCTTTAAGATACAGTAAATAGTTATTTGCCTTTTTAAAATTATTGTACTTAAAACATAACTGCGCTAATATTTTAGATATATCAATAAAAATATCTGGATATTTGGAGTAGGACAGTCCAGTTTCGATAAGCCCATCGAGAACAGCTAGAATTTTTTTATCAAATCTGGAATCCTCATTATAAAAAATATAGACATATTTTGCTGCCCAATAAGAAGTCTGAGGTCCACTAGTTCCACTCTCTAAGATTGTTAAGGCTTCATTGAATAATTGTTCATCTAGTTGATTATTGTGTATAGCAGAAAGAAAACAGGACATTTCTGGCATTCCTTACGGTTAATATTTTAATTTTTAATAAAGTCTGATAGGCTTTGCATTGATTCGTTTGAGAGTTTTTCGAAAGACTGTTGATTCTCAAAATATTGATCTTTAAAAGAATTCCAATTTCCCCACTCTTTCCTTATTTGGGGATGAGAATTTAAAATGATGTCCCCTTTGTCATATCTATATTGCGTAGCCTGGATACGATAGCAAGCATAAGGTTCACTTTCCCTACAATTAAGTAGTAGTTCCTTAATGTTATTTTCATAATTTTTATCAGCTAATAGTGTTTTTACCCGATTCCATAATAACGACCTGCTGTTTAAGATATTAATAAAATACTCGATTCCATTAGTGGTTACAATGATAATACTCTCGTCTTTGCCCTTCGAAAATTTTACAGTCGTAGGCATTCTTTGATAATAAGCCTCTTCGTAAGGTTTCCTGGGGACATAATCACAATTCAATGCAATTGCTGTAGCTGCATCAATTCTCTTTAGTAATTGGAAGTCTTTTTTAACTTCATATCCCAACGGTGCCATCCCATTTAGCATTCCATAGAGCGACCAAATTATTCTCTTTTCAAAGCTGTTTAACGGAAACTTTTGCAGTTTCTCTTGCAGTTTATGGTAATCATTAGGCGAATAAGCCGTAAGAAAAACCAACAAACCTTTCAATGTTATAAAATTCTGCGGCCAATTTGCTAGCAGATCAACAATTTTTCCTCCTAAACCATCAAGGACACTTTGAATATTTTTAATGGCCTTTTCATATCGAAGAGCAACTTGGTCAAAGCTTGGCAAGTTTTTCTCGGTAATCAAGTGAGGCATTCTATCTCGAAATTCTTGAAGGAATGATTGAAGTAACAATTTGGGATTAAAATTATCTGCACTTGCTTCACATAACAAGTAAAGCAGTATTTTATATGATATGATGTCTGAAAATGCTTCAACATCCTCATCCGCTGCTTGTACATGACCTGCCAGGTTCTGTTCTAAACTTTTATCCAGTAATAATTTCTTTGTCCATGCTAAATATCGAAATGGTGTGTTGTCTTTTAATTTCATTAAACTGCTAATTTTCTTAACATCAAATTTCTTTAACTCTTTTATCTGATTTAGAATATTTCCTATTTCAGTTTCAGAGCTATGGCTTATATCTCCTTTTATTTCGGCAATTACATCAAGAAATGTATGATCAAAATTTGTCCTTAATTCGTGTTCAATTTCTTGTATGTATGAGTAGTAACTTACTATTAAAGAAGCTTTAATTTTATTCCGAAGTGTAATTTGCCTCTTATATAATTCTACTGGCACGCTTATCGAATTAAATAGCTCTAGAATTCTGCCTTCTTCTATCTCCAATTGACCCGAAAAAAGATCGGGAGTAATTGAACATCTTTTCTCGTCGAATTCAATATTTGCACTCTTAATTGTAATGAATTCTTTTAGCAACTGTTCGGAGCGAAAATGAATCTTTGTGATTGCCTGGACAGGAAGGTAACCAGGAATGATGGCGAAAGTACTAGTGGGCAGAAGTAAATCTTCCAGCAATCCGAGTTTTTGCTCATAATTTGTATTAACAATATAAGCAGGTATTTGCACCCCTTTCTCAATTTGGTACTCAAGAATTATTGTATAGAGAGAACCCTCCTCGGCGTCTTCGAATTGCTGCAAGATTTCTCCCATTAGAGGCTCTTTTGTGATTAAAATTCCCCAATCAATTTTACCACCCGGAAAAGGCCTAAAAATGTCGGTTTCAAAAAACCTTAGAGGCAAAACAGAATCCATCGAAAGTATATGTCTAAAATTAAAGTTGTTAGTATAGACATAATAACTGGGCGCTTTTCCAGAAGCCACTGGACTAAAGAGATCGATATCTTTTGTCTTATCGTTCTTTTCGACCTTTGTTTTTTTCTTTCCCATCAGAAAGTGACCTCAGATGTACTTAAAGACACTGAATCAATAAAGTTAATTATGGCATTATTTTTCTTTAGCATCTGCAGAACAAATGAATTGCTGTTCTCATCACAATAGGAGAAATATAATTGATTCTTAGCTCTTGAACAACAAACATGCATTTGATTCATAATTTTCCTATTATTTGTAAAATAAGCACTATCAATTTCAGGCAAAAAGACAGTATCAAATTCTAGACCTTTTACACCAAGATATGTGAGTACTTTGATCCCATCTTGTTCAAAACTAAACTCTTGCTTGGATTTAGATTTGTACATCTGGCATTTTGAGATTGATGTTTTTTCTGATATTTTATGAAAATATGTATTAACGTTACTCTCAAATGGTGGTACTAGGACGCCTATATTACTTTCTGGGAAGTTATCTCCATGATCGGCGATAAATTGAGTTACCTCATCTATATCTTGAACTTTTATCGCGTAAGGCTTTGGACCTGACCTCATCGATTTTGCTGGTAGATCAGCAGTATCACCGCTATAAAACAAATACGCGACAGCTGCAATTTCTTGTGTATTTCGATAATTTTTTGAGAGGTAATATCTTCTGCCAGGGATATCAAACGCATTAGTAATTTCAGCAATATTCGTCGCATTTTGATCGATTGCCTGATTTTCATCAGCAAAAATAGTACAGTTTTTACATAATTTACGTAGTATTTTCATTAACTCTTTGGGCAAATCTTGAGCTTCATCAATAAGTAAATGGTCAAAGATTGGCATTTCATTATCGAATTCTTTCAAAAGGATTTGCCAATCGGGATTGTATGGTGATGTCTCCGGCATATAACGATGATATTTTTCAAAATAATATTTATAAAACCATTTATGCCAATTCTGTACGTCCGCATCAGAGAGCCCTATTTCAGTAATTGCCTGCTTTAAATACTCATATAACGTTTTATTATAAACTAGGAATTTTATTGTTTTAGTAACACCACTTGTACTGTGCACTTCCTCAAGTCTGGATGCTCTATACAAAGCAAGTATAGTTTTTCCTGTGCCTGGCCCGCCAGTAATAATATAGTCTTTATCTAAGGGAAGATTTGCTATTGGCACTTGTTCATCATTACTTAATGATTCCCAACGCGGAAGCCTGAGGGCCATTTCACTTGCTCCTTTCCAATATTAATGTCTTTAAGTAAATCAATTCATACATGATCCGAACAATACATACAAAGTATTTTCAACGAAAATGCTCCAATATTATTAAGCTGATTTTATCTATTCGGCATAGAATTACAAGTAATCTGTCACCCATCGCTAAATAATCAGGCAATTGACGATTTTTCCCAATCAGCCGAAGTTGATAGTATTGGCCATACCCCGCACATCCCTTATAGATTTTAGCTTCATATTTTTCACCTCTAGGAAATAGCATATTGATCTCGCGATGGTCTAGATTCTCATCAAGAAGTAAATTGTATGGCACATTGCTGCTTGGAATAGTTACTGGGTGAGCATTATTTGTCAGAAATGATTTGTTTGCACGAAATATGAACCACAGCATATGCACTCCAGGAGTTATTGAAAACGAACCTCTTGGAACAGAAAGAGTAAAAGGATTATCGAGAATTATTTATCAACTCTTAATTTTTTAATAATTAGCGAAAACACATTTTGAAAATCTTGCCCCGTTGTCATTAACCATTGAAAACATTTCTCCCAATTGTCGCGGCTCTCTAAATCCATTTCTAGTGTAGTTCTAATTCGGCTAGCTTTTTTACCTTCTAACTCCATCCACTCAAGTTTATATTTTGAAAACTTGGCCTCGATTTGTTCTTTATTATCGTAGAGGGCTTTAAATAAGGCTTTTGAATCAGGAATATAGAACTCACAACGTATCTGTTCGTTATCTGCGTCTACTATTAGAGAAAGATGAGCCTTAGAATTCCCAACACTAATATCATACCAGTGTTGAGCAAAAGGTTTTCTCAACCTTAAGGTCGATTTGTGCTCTGAAGCGAATTCCTTAAATTGATTCCAGAATTCAAGCTGCATTAGGCGGCGATCGGTAAGTTGTGAATTAGCAGTCCATCCTTTGATTGTCTTGGACCAGTCATTTGGTTGGGAAACTATATGAAACTTAGGTGCATATGGAGAATCTCCTATTTGCCATAATTCCATACGAATAATAAAAATATTAATCTTATCGTCGGTGTGTTCGTTTAACCAGTCAATGGCTTGTTTATGCTCATCGCGTACATTTTTTACAATCCAGATAATGACCTCTGCGTCAAAGCCAGACGCATAAGTAATTATCTTGCCAAGGTGGTCGTGGTTTGTCGTTTCAAGTTGATTTTCGATTATGATTTTTCGACCTTCATTTTTCTCTTCAGCAAGGATATCCACAGAAAAGCTGCCTACGCCGGCTTCAGTTTGTAAAAGTGAAATCTCAATCCCAATTTCCTCGCCAAGGAGTTGGAGATTTTCCTCTTGGGCAAGCCATTTTGTAAAATCTGCTGCTTCGTGTTTCCATTCTTCACGAAGACTTACTACTTTCAATTTAGATAATGGCATTTTAACCTACATTTCCTCTCTAATTGAAAAGCAAGATTGAAAATAAAAAAAGCCCAGCTATTTATCATAACTGAGCCTTCAATTTCCCACCATATCCCCTCCCAGTTTCTCTGATCCACTGCGTTGGTTTCAGAACCGGAGATTAATGCCTTAATGTAATAAATATATACACAAAAACAAGGAAATTTGCGGAGCGGATTAAAAAACACCCGAAGGGAGGGGGAATCGGGCTTTTAGTCACACTTTAGGAAAGGTGCTGTTTTTAATAGAAAATCAAACGGATTTATCGTTTTCTAATTATTCTTCCTCCTTCTTTTCCAGAGGCTTCACCGTCGGGTTGATTTTGGATAAATATTCGCGGGTTTCATTATCCATAGTGGCGTCAGTGAAATTGGCAGAATCTAATCCTATTGCTTTAGATATATTTTTAACCATTGTAAGATTGGCCTCGCTCAGGTTTGTCCCTAAGAGTATGGTCTTGGAAAGATCAGTCCCTTCGAGATCGACCTTGCTGAGATGGGCCCCACTAAGATCGGCTTCGTTGAGCTTGGCCCAGCTGAGATCTACCCCGTCTAACGCTGCCCTGCAAAGAACAGATTGGCTGAGATCAGCCAGATAGAAAATAGCCTTGCTAAGATCAGCGTCGCTTAGATTAACCTCTCTGAAATCGGACTCGCGAAGATTGGCCCCGATGAGGACAGCCCCTGCGAGATTGGCCTGGCTCAGATCAGCCTCGCTGAGATCGGCCCTGCTAAGATCAGTCGCGCTGAGATCGACCTTATTGAGATTGCTCTTGCTGAGATTGGCCCAACTGAGATCGGCCTTACTAAGATTGACCTCGCGTAGATCGGCCTTGCAGAGATTGACCCAGCTGAGATCAGCCCTGGGGAATTTGGCCTTTTTGAGATTGGCATTACGTAAATCGGCCCCAGCATAATCTGCCCAGCGGAGATTAGCCCTGCTGAGGTTGCTACTGCTAAGACTTTCCTCTATGACATTGACGCCACCGAAATTGGCTCCACTTAGATCGGCCCCACTTAAATCAACTCCATGAAAGGATGCCCCCCAGAGATAGGCCTTTTTGAGATCGGCCTCACGGAGATCAGCCTGGCAGAGATCAGCCTCACGAATATTGGCTTTGCTGAGGTGGGCACCACGGAGATCGGCTCCGATGAGATCGGCCTTATTGAGATCGGCCCCACTGAGGTCGGCGCAACGCCCTTTTTTCCCGCAGGATTCTACCCATGTATTATGGGCGGCAAGTATTTCGCTAAGTGGTTTTCCGTTTATAATTATATCTGTTGGTTCTCGAAGTATTTCTGCCATATATACCTCTATTTATACGACATGATACAGTAGGTCAGGCACTTATTGATAAGGAAAACAGAGAGAGAAACTCCCCGGTAAGTCGCAAGCACGCGGTTGATTATGTGGTTAATTTAGGAAAATTCGAAGTAAAATCAAGGGATATAACAGCAATTGCACCTGATCTGAAGGAGGCAACTGAGTGCTTGGCTTCACCTTTCCGCAAAAGGTACTATATTTAACCAGCTGTAGCGTTCAATGGTTTTATGAATTGTGAGAATTAAAGTCAAGGTAAGAAATCATCACCAGTTTGATCTAACTGGACTGCAAAAATGTCCCATTAAAGTACCTGATACCTTAACAATTGCTCACGAAAATGATACTAATTTGATACCCTCAACTTTTTTCGCCGGTGATTGAAAAATAATCACTTACCGCCACCACCCTCAACTTACCCTAAAAAAAGAGATGCCAATTGGCACCTCTTTCCCCCCAATTTTCATCCCAATTGCCCTTCATCAGCAAACGAAAAGTACGTTTCGTTTCCAATAATGACATGATCCAAAAGCGTGATATTCAAGAGCGATGTGGCCTCTTTCAACCGTTTTGTCAGTGCCTTATCTTCTGCCGATGGCGAGGGATCTCCGCTGGGATGGTTATGGGCGATGATCAGATTTCGCGAGCTGCTGTATAAAGCGACGCGAAGGATGTCAGCCGTATCAGCCACCGATTCATTGGCGGTTCCGATGTGTACCATCGATGTTGCATTGACGTTATGTCGGGCATCCATCGCGATGGCCAATATGACTTCGCGATCAAAATCGCCGATATGTTCACGGACATAAGATGCGGCATCAGTTGAGCAGCTGATATTGACATGCGGCATTTCTTTTTCCCGCACAAGCTGACTTCGGACGAAGTAGTGTGCACTCTTTTCAAACAGAGGCAGGTCTGCGTAACTGGTTTCCTCCATAGGTTTCTCCGTTTAAAGAACGAACTTGCTTAGGTCGATGCGGCCAGGAAGATGAATTCGAATTACCGTCTCGGAAAAGACAACCGATGATGCTTGGCCCAACTGAACTTCGAGAGTTGAAATTTGCGACTTCAAGTCAAGGAGCTTCTGGACAAGTCCATCAGAGACATGGTGCTCAACGAGAAGCAACTCGAACGACTCAGCAGGAATAGATGTCAACACTCGCTGATCGCCAATCTCGTCCAAGATTGCCTGTTGGACCTTTCGCAATGAATTCCGCAGCTCCATCAACTCGCTTTTCAGCTTGCCAGCATCATAAGCAACCTCTTCCATAAACGGTGTTGCCGGGACCGTTTCGATTCCGGAGAAATCTTCGCCCAGCCCATCCACGTTGATTCCCATGTCCGAGAGATAGACAGCGGTATCTTCATCCAGAAACAGCCCCATTTCATTGGAATGAATATCTGTTAACGGGGAGTAATCGGGAATCTGGGGCTTGTGGGCCAAGATGGAATCGGTGAGTTTGCGTTCCAGGGTCACATCCGCAGCCGCCATCGCGTTTTCTGGAGAGAAGGTTTTCAGCACCCATCTACGTCCAAAAGGATCATGTGGATTCTTGAAGTTGCGGATCAACTCCTGGGTGTAAAAGATCACCGGTTCTTCGGATTCCGGATC
>Ga0116157_10005693_pt1 | contig 11421 bp, 10 predicted proteins | sample AD_UKC048_MetaG_FD_89882 | JGI IMG/M metagenome (GOLD analysis project Ga0116157, IMG submission 89882) | Active sludge microbial communities of municipal wastewater-treating anaerobic digesters from USA - AD_UKC048_MetaG | ecosystem: Engineered > Bioreactor > Anaerobic > Digestate | place: USA... | reverse complement strand
CCACCTCAAATTTGTGGAGAAACAACACTGGGACAAGCTGGCCTTATGATATAGGAGGAGTAGTGTCTATAACAGGTACTAATGCTGGAGATGCAAATTACTATTATTACTTCTATAATTGGGAGATAATGACAGGCGATGAATGTGTCAGCGCAAGGACTCCTGTAACAGCAACTATAAATTCAATTCCTGATCTTGATGCGACTACAGATGTTACTGCATGTGATTTATATATACTACCATCTCTTATAAATGGTGAATATTTCTTGTCTTCGGGAGGAATAAATCCTATTTCTGCAGGATATGAAATTACAACTACAACAACGGTTTACGTTTATGCTGAAACAGGAACAATACCAAATTGTACGAACGAAAATAGTTTTACGGTAACCATTAATGAGACTCCAGTAGTTGACAACCTTCCTGATGTTGAAGTTTGTGATTTATATACAATTCCTGTCTTAACAAATGGTCAATGCTATAATAATCTTGGAACTTTGTTACCTTCAGGGACTATGATTACAGAATCACAAGTAATAACAATATATGCTGAGACCGGAACGACACCTAACTGTTTTGCAGAATCAAGTTTTGATGTAACAATAAACAGTGCAGCCCAAGTAGATATTGGTGATAACCTAACAAGTGAATGCGGTGGTACGGTTACACTTGATGCAGGAATCGGATATACCTCATATTCATGGAACGGTGTTGCCGGTGATCAAACATACGAAGCAACTTCAACCGGAACTTATACAGTAGTTGTTGAAGATGTAAATGGTTGTACTTCTACTGACGATGTGTCGGTTACAATTTTAGATTCTCCCACGGTCTCAGTTATAACGACTCCAGAATCAGCTCCAGGAGCAAATGACGGAACTGCTACAGCAAACGTATCTGAAGGTACTGCTCCGTATTCACTTACTTGGCAATCTCCTTATTCAGGAAATCCTCTAACTGGACTTTCAGGAGGTTTTTATTGTGTAACTGTGCAGGATTTTAATAACTGTATTGCTACTGACTGTGGAACTGTAAATACAAACGGCGCAGGACCTGTTGCAGCTTTCGAAGCAGATGTTACAAATGGTTGCAATGAGTTGATAGTTCAATTCACAGATTTAAGCTCAAATACTCCAACTTCATGGACATGGGACTTTGGTGATGGTGCAACTTCTGATATCCAAAATCCTATGCACACTTATACTGAACAAGGCTCATACACAGTAACTCTTTCTGTTGAAAATGACATAGATAGTGATACTGAAACACTTGAAGATTATATTTATTTAGGAGAATCTCCTTCCATCGAAATGTCAATGACACAAGAGACTATCTTAGGAAATGACGGCACTGCAACTGTTATAGCCACAGGAGGGGTTTTGCCTTATGACTATTGGTGGAACACTGCTGAGAGTTTACCAACGATAACCGGTTTATATGCAGGAGAATATTGTGTAACTGTTTTTGGTGATGACGGTTGCCAGGCTTCAGATTGTATTGTGGTAACAGAAGAGGGAGCTGCTTTGCCGGTAGCTGATTTTACTGCAGATGATACAGATGCTTGCGAAACATTAACTGTTCAGTTTACCGATTTAACCGAAAACTATCCGACATCATGGGAATGGGACTTTGGAGATGGAGGAACTTCAACCGAACAAAATCCTGAACATACATATTCAAATCCGGGAACTTTTACAGTATCATTAACTATAACAAATAGCAATGGTGAAGATGAAGAGGTTAAGACAGATTATATTTCAGTTTACACAAAGCCTGAACTAAGTTTCAGTATTACCCATGAAACCGGAGTTGGAAATGCAGATGGAGAAATTGAACTAACTATTACCGGAGGTAGTGATCCATATACTATAAATTGGTCTAATAATGAGCATGATCTAATAATAACAGGGCTGTCTGCCGGCTTATATTCAGTTGCTGTAATCGACGATAACGGATGTATGGCTACAGGTTTTGCCGAAGTACAGGTAGTTTCAATAATATCTGATTCTGATGCAAGTACAATCAAAGTATATCCTAATCCTTCGGATGGACATTTCTTAATTGAATCTCAGGAAATAATTAGAAGCGTTCAGATTTTTGATGCAACCGGTAAATTATGTTTTGAATATGATGTAAACAGTACAACTATTAACATCTCAGATATCAAAACAGCAGGCTTATATTTCATAAAAATTGAAACAAACGAGGCTGTTTTAAATCAAAGACTTGTTATAAAATAAAAACTATTAACATAACAACATTTAAGCGGTGTAATACCGCTTTTTTGTTTTTATTTAAATAATTATCTTTGTCAAAAAATAATTCATAATAATGAAATGTAGATTATTACTATTGATAGTTTTAATTCCTTTCTTTACAGTTGCACAACGACCTTCCGAAACTGTAAAAGATAAAGACCTCTACGGCTCCGAAACTGAATGGTCATGTCAGGATAAACATTTTGGTTATTACTATATAAATTATTCTTTGCCAATGCCTTTAATCCCCAGCATTGAAAACGAATTAAAATCCGGAATTTTTAGTGCAGGTTATGCCTATCGTTACAAAATAATACCTTCTCTGGACATTGGAGCCGAATTATCTTGTGTTAATCGTCGCTCGTTTCTTGATAAGGATTCACTTTTATCATTCGATCCCGGGACTTTCTATAATAATATAAATACTTACCATAATTCAATTTCCGGAGCTGCTTATATAAGAATTAATATAGGAAAATCCAGTTATAGAAACTTAGGTTGGTTTACTGATCTCGGAGGTCTTTATAGTTATGCTTTTAACTATGGAACAAATTATGTTTTAAAAAGCAGTTCTTTATTTCAAAAAGCAAAATTTAAAAAACCATATTACTTAAATCCATACAATTACGGCATCTTTTTACGCATGGGCTATAATAATCTTGCTGTAATTTTTACATACAGTCTCGGGAAATGGATTACAGACTACTCAGCAGAAAATAAAGACTATGCCAGATCGGGCTTACTTGTTGGAATACAAATGAATTTATATGCGAAATAGAATATTTGCTCTAAAAATATCCTTGTTATCCTTGATATTAATCATGCAAGGAACTATTGTTTTTTCTCAGAACGAAACATATAAAATTGCATTATTAAAATATAATGGTGGAGGAGACTGGTATGCCAATCCGACATCTTTACCAAATCTTATTGATTTTTGCAATACAAATCTCGGAACAAGCATTTTTAACCAACCCTCTACAGTTGAACCCGGAAGTTCTGATATTTTTAATTACCCGTTTATTCACATGACAGGTCATGGCAATGTTATTTTTTCAGATTTTGAAGCTTCAAATCTAAGAAGTTATCTTATCTCAGGAGGCTTTCTACATATTGATGATAACTATGGGATGGATCAATATATCAGAAGAGAATTAAAAAAAGTCTTCCCTGAATCAGAACTGATAGAATTACCTTATTCCCATCCGATTTATCATCAGAAGTATGACTTTCCACAAGGCTTGCCAAAAATACACGAACATGACAACAAAGCTCCACAAGGTTTTGGTATAATTTATCAAGGGAGACTGGTTGTCTTCTATTCTTATGAAACTGATTTAGGAGATGGCTGGGAAGATGAAGCTGTTCACAACGATTCATACGAAGTAAGGTTGAAAGCTCTGAAAATGGGAGCAAATATTATTAATTATGTTTTTGAGAATTAGTTAATACCCACCTGTCAAACATGTGCTTAATAGCATTCCCCTATTCAATATTGTATATTACAAATTATACTTATCTTTGCCCCGCAAAATATGGAATTTTCAGTTATTCATAATGATAAGGAAACCAAAGCTAGATGCGGGCAGATCACGACTGACCACGGTGTGATTGACACTCCCGTTTTCATGCCCGTTGGAACAGCAGGTACTGTAAAAGGTGTTCATATTCCCGAGCTGAAAAATGAAATCAATGCCAATATAATTCTTGGAAATACTTATCACTTATATTTAAGACCAGGAGTTGATATCATCAGCAAAGCAGGAGGACTTCACAAATTTATAGGATGGGACAGAAACATTTTGACTGACAGTGGTGGATTCCAGGTATTTTCGTTGGCCGAAAACAGAAAACTGACAGACGAGGGAGCTGTTTTTAAAAGCCATATTGATGGATCAAAACATATTTTCACTCCTGAAAATGTTGTTGACATTCAAAGAAAGATAGGTGCGGATATTATTATGGCTTTTGACGAATGCACACCCTATCCCTGCGAATATAAATATGCAGCTAAATCTTTAAAACTTACGCATCAATGGCTCAGCAGAGGGTGGAAATATTTTAAATCAACTGATAAAATATACAATCATTCACAATCATATTTTCCAATAGTACAAGGTTCTGTTTATAAAGACTTAAGAGCCGAATCAGCAAAATTCATTGCTGATATTGGTGCAGAAGGAAATGCGATTGGAGGTTTATCGGTTGGAGAACCGGTAGAAGAAATGTACGATATGATTGAGGTTGTAAATGAACTACTTCCCGAAAACAAGCCACGTTATCTTATGGGCGTGGGAACACCTTCAAACTTACTTGAAGGTATTGCTAGAGGAATTGACATGTTTGACTGTGTAATGCCAACAAGGAATGCACGTAACGGAATGCTGTTTACAATGGACGGAACATTAAACATGAGAAATAAAAAATGGGAATATGATTTCAGTCCGATTGATGAATCTGGGACAAGCTTTGTTGACAAAATATATACAAAAGCATATCTTCGTCATTTGGTTATTTCGGGAGAAATGCTGGGGGCGCAGATTGCTAGTATTCATAATCTCAGTTTCTATTTAAGATTGATGCAGGGAGCAAGAGATCACATTAAAAAGGGCGACTTTAAAATATGGAAAAATCAAACTTTAGAAAAACTAAATCAAAGAATCTGATTGAAAAAAATTGATATCTATATTATAAGAAAATTTCTGGGAACATTTTTCATGGCTTTAACATTGATTATTCTTATCGCGATAATCTTTGATGTTTCAGAAAAAATGGATGATTTTTTAGATAAGGGTGCTCCTCTAAATGCCATATTATTTGATTACTATTTAAATTTTATACCCTATTTTGCCAATCTTTTTAGTTCATTATTTGTTTTTATTTCTGTAATTTTCTTCACATCAAGAATGGCAGCAAAAAGCGAGTTTATTGCCATGTTTAGCAGTGGCATCAGTCTGCCAAGATTGTTATACCCATACTTTATTGCTGCAACAATAATTACTATATTCTCATTTATTTTAGGCAACTATGTTATCCCCGATTCCAATAAAAGAAGAATTGAATTTCAAACTCAGTATTTAAAAAATAAAAATGCTAAATACGGAGGTTACAATATTCACCGCCAGATTTATCCTGGTGTTTACTTTTATGTAGAAAGCTATAATCAATCCAGAGATATGGGTTTAAGAGTGTCTTTGGAAAAATTTGACGGTGTTAAGCTGCAATCAAAACTTAATGCTGAAATGATGATCTGGGATTCTATAAATCAAAAATGGATATTACAAAATTACTATATAAGGAATTTTTATCCTGACAGAGAAGAGTTAATTAGCGGATTAAGAATTGATACAGCATTCAGAATAAAACCCAGCGATTTTCAAAGTAAAACCAGTGTCATTGAAGCAATGAACAAAAAAGAGCTTGATGAACTCATTGACGAGCAAAAATTATCAGGGACTTCTGCCGTTGTGACAAGTGAAATTGAGAAACATTCGAGAATAGCCGCTCCTTTTTCAACCTTTATCTTAACATTGATAGGATTAGCCTTGTCGGTTCGAAAAATAAGAGGAGGATTGGGAATAAATGTAGGTATAGGTATTTTACTTAGTTTTTCATATATACTTTTTATGCGTTTTGCAACAGTGTTTGCAATTAATGGGACATTCAATGCAATGTTTTCGGTTTGGATACCTAATATATTATTTGCATTGATAGCAGCAGGAATATATTTCACTGCACCCAGATAATTAAATTAATATGTATAACCAATACTAATTATATGAATAGAAATGAGAAAATAGATGCTTTAATTCAAAAACGTCAGTCAGTAATGATGGGTGGCGGAGAAAAAGCTATTCAAAAACAGAAAGAATCGGGCAAATTAACAGCCCGTGAAAGAATTGACCTTTTATTGGACAAAGGTTCTTTCAATGAATATGATTTATTTGTACAGCATGATGCCCGTGATTTCGGAATGGCAGATAAAGTATTAAACGGAGATGGTGTAATAATAGGAACAGGACTTGTTGAAGGTAAGCCTGTTTGTGTGTTTGCTCAAGACTTCACTGTAGTTGGAGGCTCTCTGGGATACCGACATGCTATGAAAATAGCAAAAATTCAGGATGTTGCAATGAAAATGAAAGTGCCCTGCATCGGAATAAACGATTCCGGAGGTGCCCGTATTCAGGAAGGCGTTGACTCTTTAGCCGGCTATGGTGATATTTTTTATCGTAATACACTGGCAAGCGGGATTATCCCTCAGATTTCCGTGATATTGGGACCTTGTGCCGGCGGTGCTGTATATTCTCCTGCATTAACAGATTATGTTTTTGTCGTTGATAATATTTCAAAGATGTTTATTACCGGACCAGAAGTAATCAAAACAGTGCTGGGTGAAGAAATTTCACAAGAAGATCTTGGTGGAGCACGTGTACATAGCGAAATAACCGGTAACGCTCATTTTTTTGCCCATAATGAGGAGGAATGCTTTAAACAAATCCGAAAATTGTTGTCTTTCATTCCTCATAATAACATTCCTCAGCAGGACAACAAATCTTCAGAAAATCCTGTTTCAAATATTGACATAAATAATGTGGTTCCGATAGATCCAACAAAACCATACGATGTGCGGGATGTAATAAAAGCTGTCGCTGACAAGTCTGATTTCATCGAAGTGATGGAAAGATTTGCAAGGAACATAGTTGTAGGTTATGGCCGTATTGGAGGACAAACTGTTGGTTTTGTTGCTAATCAACCGCTTTATCTTGCCGGAGTTCTTGACGTGGATTCCTCAGATAAAGCTGCACGTTTTATTCGTTTTTGTGATGCTTTCAATATCCCCTTAGTTACTTTTGTTGACCTTCCAGGATATTTACCAGGTGTTGATCAAGAACATTCAGGAGTAATAAGACACGGAGCAAAAGTTCTATATTCATATTCGGAAGCTACGGTACCAAAAATCACGGTCATATTGCGTAAAGCTTATGGCGGAGGTTATATCGCAATGAGTTCCAGACATTTGAATGCTGACTTTGTGTATGCATGGCCAACAGCAGAAATTGCTGTTATGGGTCCTCAGGGTGCTGCAAATATTATTTTCAGGAAAGAAATTGCAGAAGCACAAAACCCGAATGAAATGAGAAAACAAAAAGTGGAAGAGTACAAAGAACGATTTGCAAATCCTTATGTAGCTGCTGCAAAAGGATATATTGACTCTGTGATCGAACCGGCCGAAACAAGACAAATGCTATTACATGCTCTATTGGTGTGTAGGAACAAAGTGGTTGTTAAATCAGATAAAAAACATGGAATCCCTCCATTTTAATATTGATAATTATGAGTAATAATGATATCAAATTTGTTATTGACGATGTAGAGTATAAAACAAATTCTATTAAGTCATTTGAAAAAAGGAAAAAATGGACTCAGCCTGACGACAGAAGAATTAAATCAATAATTCCCGGAACTATTGTAGAAATTTTCGTTAATAATGGTGATGAAGTCAATGAAGGAGATGCTATGTTGGTTATCGAAGCGATGAAAATGAATAATCAGATTAAATTTGACAGGAAAGGAATCGTTGATAAAATCCTTGTTAAACCAGGTGACATTGTCAGCAGAGGACGCGAAATGATTATTCTTAAATAATTTTGATCTCTTTACATTCGACACTGTTTTACATTCGACACTATAAATAATTTGTAATCAATAGTTTACAAATTATTACCTATAAGTACAAGACATACTATTTCAGATATTAAATTGTTTATCTGAAAAATTACATTTATTTTTACCAAAAAAATACGGCATTAATGAAAAAAATACTTGTTACCGGAGGTGCCGGTTTTATCGGATCTCATTTATGTGAAAGATTGCTAAAAGAAGGCAACGAAGTTATTTGTGTTGATAATTTCTTTACCGGAGCTAAATCTAATGTAGTCCATCTGTTGGATAATCCTTATTTTGAATTAATCAGACATGATATAACGATACCATTTTTTGTTGAAGCTGACGAAATATACAATCTGGCTTGCCCTGCATCTCCTGTACATTATCAGTTTAATCCCATCAAGACTATTAAGACATCAGTAATGGGAGCTATTAATATGCTTGGGCTTGCAAAAAGAATAAAAGCCAAAATTCTTCAGGCATCAACGAGCGAAGTTTATGGAGATCCTGTTATGCATCCTCAAACTGAAACTTATTGGGGAAATGTAAATCCAATCGGTTCCAGATCATGTTATGACGAAGGAAAGCGTTGTGCCGAATCTTTGTTTATAAATTACCATAAACAGAATAACGTAAAAATTAAAATCGTTAGGATTTTCAACACTTATGGTCCCCGAATGTTACCAAATGACGGCAGAGTTGTTTCCAACTTTATTGTTCAGGCACTTCAAAACAAACCTGTTACAATCTATGGAGATGGAAAACAAACTCGCTCATTTCAATATGTTGACGACCTGATAGAAGCCCTCATAAGAATGATGAATACCGACAACATAGTAATTGGACCCGTCAATATAGGAAATCCACACGAATTCAATATGCTTGAATTAGCTGATAAAATAATTTCAATTACCGGATCAAAAAGCAAGATTGAATTCCATGAATTACCTGAAGATGATCCTGTGCAACGAAAACCTGACATCACTCTGGCAAAACAACTTCTTAACAACTGGGAACCAAAAACTAATCTGGATAATGGATTAATTAAAACTATAGAATATTTCAAAAACATATAAAATGAAAGGTATTATTTTAGCAGGTGGTGCAGGAACAAGACTACATCCGATAACAATAAGCATCTCAAAACAGATTATACCTGTTTATGACAAACCGATGATATATTACCCATTGTCAGTACTTATGCTTGCAGGAATCAGAGAAGTCCTTATTATTTCTACACCTGTTGATATTTCTCTCTATGAAAGACTTTTTAGAGACGGATCACAGCTTGGAATGAAAATAAGTTATAAAATTCAACCTTCTCCTGATGGTCTCGCTCAGGCTTTTGTTTTAGGTGAAGATTTTATTGGAAATGATAATGTCTGTCTTGTTTTAGGAGATAATATTTTTTATGGTCAAGGTTTTGGTAAAGTTCTGCTAAATGCTGCAAAATTAAAGGATGGGGCTCTCATCTTCGGGTATTATGTAAATGATCCTCAACGATATGGAGTAGCGGAGTTTGACAAAAATATGAGTGTAATTTCAATCGAAGAAAAGCCCGAAAAGCCTAAATCAAATTATGCAGTTACAGGACTATATTTTTATAGTAATGATGTAGTTCAAAAAGCAAAAAATCTAAAGCCGTCAAAACGCGGGGAATATGAAATTACAGATTTAAATAATTTATATTTGACTGAAAACCGCTTGCAAATAAAACTGCTGGGACGTGGTTTTGCATGGTTAGATACTGGCACACCTGAAAGTCTTTTACAAGCAGCAAATTTTATCGAAACATTAGAAGCCAGACAAGGACTAAAAGCTTCTTGTATAGAAGAAATCGCTTACAGCAGAGGTTTTATTGATAAAAAACAGCTCGAAAATCTCATAGAACCTCTTAAGAAAAGTCAGTACGGTCAATATTTAATAAAAGTCCTTAATAACAACTTGCCTTTATGAAAATTGTAACAACAGACATTGAAGGATTATTAATACTGGAACCATCTGTTTTTGGCGATAGTCGCGGATATTTCATGGAATTTTGGAATAAAAATGTACTAAAAGAAAACGGAATTGATTTTACACATGTTCAATTCAATGAATCAGGATCTTGTTACGGAGTTATTCGAGGACTTCATTATCAACTAAATCCATACGCGCAGGCAAAACTGGTCAGAGTGGTTTCTGGCGAAGTTTTGGACCTTGCAGTTGATTTAAGAAAAAACTCTCCGACTTTCGGGAAATACTATTCAGTGCGATTATCTGCCGAAAATAAGAAGCAGTTTTTAATCCCTAAAGGTTTCGCCCACGGATTTTCAGTCTTATCAGATTTTGCAATTTTTTCTTATATGTGTGACAGTTATTACAATCAGGCATCTGAAAGAGGCATTTCTCTGTCTGACAAATTCTTGAATATTGACTGGCTTATTCCGGAAGATAAACGGATTATTTCACCAAAAGACCTGAATCATCCTGATTTCCATAATGCGGAAAAAAACTTCTAAAATGAAAATTGTAGTATTTGGATCTAAAGGACAGCTTGGCAAAAAGATATCTGAACTTTCTGCTCAATATAATGACTTTGATTTTTTGTTTTATGACATCCAAGAAATTGATATTACAGATAATTCACAAATAGACAAGCTATTCATTAAAAACAATATTGACCTAATAATAAATTGTGCAGCTTATACTGCTGTTGACAAAGCCGAAGAAGATGTTTTAACTGCTGAAAAAATCAATAGCCTCGCTCCTGCTTATCTGGCAAAAAAATGTTCAGATAATAAGGCTAAATTCATTCACATATCAACAGATTATGTCTTTGACGGTATTTCGACATTTCCATACAAAGAGGATAATCCAACAAATCCACAATCTGTTTATGGAAGGACAAAACTCGATGGTGAGATAAAAGTATTACAAAACAATCCCAATTCTATAATTATCAGAACATCATGGCTCTACAGCGAACACGGTTCTAATTTTGTAAAAACAATGCTGAGATTAGCCAAAGAAAGAACTGAATTAAGGGTTGTGAGTGATCAGATTGGTTCTCCAACTTATGCTGGAGATCTGGCAGATGCAATTATGCTGTTTGTTCTGAAATTTTTCAAACAAAAAGAATGGTATGCAGGAATTTATCATTATTCCAACAGTGGAATTTGTTCATGGTACGAATTTGCATCAGAAATTATTAAAATTTCCGGTATAAAAATCCCTATCATTCCTGTTTCGAGTAATGAATTCCCTTCAAAAGTAAAAAGACCTGCCTACAGCGTTATGAATACTTCTAAAATATCCGAAGCACTAAATATCAGTATTCCGGATTGGAAGATTTCGCTTAATAAAATGATGCAAAATATTTTGTAGGATTATCTGTAATTATTTAGCTGGTAGAAGAAAATTTATAATAATAGTGAGCATTTCCAAAAAGGCATGGTGCAAGGTGCATAGAGCTATCATTACTGTAAATAAAGATTATTTTTCTTGATTTAAAAAT
>Ga0116157_10005688_pt1 | contig 11426 bp, 7 predicted proteins | sample AD_UKC048_MetaG_FD_89882 | JGI IMG/M metagenome (GOLD analysis project Ga0116157, IMG submission 89882) | Active sludge microbial communities of municipal wastewater-treating anaerobic digesters from USA - AD_UKC048_MetaG | ecosystem: Engineered > Bioreactor > Anaerobic > Digestate | place: USA... | reverse complement strand
AGATGAAGAAGCTTTGTCTAGAACTTAGTTCCAGTGCAGGCTCTTAATAGTAAGTTTTTTTGTAATCGTTATTTACTATTTGTATTTGTGCTATGGAAGTAACCTACCTGTCGGTGGGCATGGCTTCCATTTTTAGTTTCCTTATCTAATAAGATTTTGAGGGAGCCCGGAAGAAACTTCTGCGCTGGCAATGAGAGTAGGGTATGGAAATAACTTCCATTTGTAGAACTGTTTAACAAAAATGATTTTAAAAGGGCAACGGAAGAAACTTCCAAATCAGAGATGGCTTTTCAACTGTCTTCTGCTTTTTTCTTTTGCTGAGCGCTATAAGCAGAAGGAAGCATTCCAAACTCCTCTTTAAAATATTTCGCAAAGTATTTCGGATTATTAAAACCTACTTGATACGCAACTTCAGCAACAGTTAGTTGGCTTCCAGAAAGTAATTGTGCAGCGCGCTGAAGACGAAGTGATCGAATAAACTCCAAGGGTGATTTGCCAGTCAATGCCAATAGTTTTTTATACAGATGCACACGGCTCATGCCTAATTCGTGACTTAAATCTTCAACAGAGAAATCTGCATCTCCAATCTTTTCTTCCACATATTGAATTGCCTTTTGAATGAGCTTCTCATCCATAGAGGCAATGACAACATCACTTCCCTTTATTTCAATCTGTCTTCGGAAATCCTTCTGAAATAATTCGCGTTTGTGAATCAGGTTTTTAATACGCGACTGTAATATCTCAAAATTGAAAGGTTTGGTAACATAGTCATCAGCTCCACTTTCGAACCCTTCCAACTTTTGCTCCTCCGCTGTGCGTGCCGTCAATAATATAACCGGAACATGTGAGACTCTTGTATCGCTTTTTACTTTCTTACACAACTCAAGGCCATTCATGCGTGGCATCATAATATCACTTACAATCAGATCGGGTAATGCTGCAAGTGCTTTACTCCACCCCTCAACTCCATCTTTTGCTTCAATAATATGATACTGAAAACGCAAATTATCTTTCAGATAAAAACGAAAGTCTTCATTGTCCTCCACAAGCAACAACGTTGGAATCTTTGCTAAATCCGCGTTATCTGAATGAATATCATTTGGCAAAACATCAACGCTTAGTGGCGATTCGTCTACCAATCTACTCTCCACATTCAGCACATGCTTTATCGGGAGTACAACCGTAAAGCAGCTACCATGTCCCACTTCACTCTTTACTTCAATCGTACCTTCCTGAAGTCTTACAAATTCTTTCGTGATAGACAGACCAATACCACTTCCCTGATTGATGACACTTGAGGGTAAATCATTTTGAAAGAAGCGTTCAAAGATCTTTTCTTGTTTATTGAGGGGAATTCCAATACCGGTATCCTTCACCTGAATTTCCAACGCTCTTTCATTGGTCGTTCCAACTTCATTTATAGAAACACTAACCGCACCATACTCGGGTGTAAACTTAAAAGCATTTGATAATAAATTAAACATGATCTTTTCAACCTTGTCCTGATCGAAGGTAGTTTCCAATGTTGCCACGGATGATGTGTAGTCAAGCTGAATATTTTTCTTCTCACTTAAATCAGAAAAAGAATAAACGGTTTCGCGGATGAAAGCAATTATATCTCCTTCCGATAGGTTTAGCTTAATCTCTTGTACTTCCAACTTCCTAAAGTCAAGCAATTGATTTACGAGATTCAGTAATCGTTTTGCATTGCGATGAATTAATTGAAGCTGGCCGGGTTGAGGTGGTTCGGAATCAGCTTTCAACATTTTTTCCAACGGAGTTAATATTAAGGTAAGTGGGGTTCGGAACTCGTGGCTTACGTTTGTAAAGAAGCGCATCTTCATTACATCAAGTTCATGCATGCGTTGTGCTTCCTGTCGTTCATGGGCAATCTTATATTTTAATCGCTCGCGCGTCACCAATATTTTTCTTGAAAGCAATAAGGCACCAAGGATTAGCAGAATGTAAAGTATGAAAGCTGTTCTGGTTTTCCAGAATGGCGGAAGAATTACAATCTTCAAAACAACTTCATTGTCGCTCCATACACCGTCACTATTAGATGACTTAACCCGGAATGTATATGATCCCGGATCAAGATTGGTATAGGTAATCTTTCGTGATTTTCCATCGGCAGCCGTCCAGTATTTATTGAAGCCTTCAAGCATATAGACATAACTGCTTTTGTCAGGACGAAAGAAGTTGAGCGATGCAAACTCAATCGAAATTACATTGGCAACAGGCGGAAGTATAATTTCCTTTGTTTCGGTGATTGATTTCGATAGAATGGTTCGCCCTCCAATGATTTCGCCAATGCCAACGCTTTTATTGAATAATTGAAAATCAGACAACACGGTTTGAGGAATGCTTTTATTGGCTACAATTTTCTCTGGTCGAAAAATATTAAACCCGGATGCTCCGCCAAAAATCAATTCACCACTCCTTGTCTTTAGTGCTGCATTCTCATTAAACTGCCTTCCTTGCAAACCATCTGATTCATCATAGTTTTTAAATTGAAATGTAAACCCGCCATCCGTTTCCTTTCTGCTAATGACAAGATTCGAAATTCCATTGGGGGTGCTCATCCATAAGTTTCCGTTGTTGTCTTCAAGCAGCGTAAGAATGGTATTGTGAGGAAGTCCGTCCTTTTCATAAAAAGTAGTATAGGTATTTTTCTGAGGATCAAATAAATTCAATCCTTCAAATGTGCCAATCCATATCCGACCGCGACTGTCATGCAGAAAACACAGAATACTATTACTACTTAAGCCATGTGGATCATTGTTTTGATTGAGGTAGTGCGTAAACTGTTCCGTTTTTTTGTCAAAGACATCAAATCCCCAACCCGTACCAATCCACATGTTGCCTTTTGCATCTTCCTTTATTTCGGAGATATAATTTGAATGAACTGAGTTGGCTCTTCCGAATGGATAGTGTTTAATTTTTTTTGTTTTCCTATCCAACACATCTACTCCATTATAGAGAGTCCCTATCCACAGTTTACCTTCCTTGTCTTCGAATAGCTCCCAGATGTTATCATCCGCTATACTGGTTGAATCATTCGGATTGTGTTTATATCGGGTGAATTTTTTTCCATCAAAAGAATTTAAGCCTCCATAATAAGTACCTACCCACAATACTTTATCACTGTCGATGCACATACTTACAATCACATCATTACTTAATGAATTTGGATCAGCAGGATTATGATGATACTGTTTGTATGTGTTGTTCTGGCGATCAAAGTAAACAAGTCCTCCACCATTTGTTCCCAGCCATAGATTACCTTTATCATCCTCAGCAAACCTATTCATGTCATCAAAATGAAGTCCGACAGTACTCAACTTATCCTCATGTCGAAAAAGCGGAAAGCGAACAATGTTTTCATGATAGTAACATGCACCCTTCTTATAGGTACCTACCCAAATTATACCTTCATAGTCTTTGTATAATGAAGTAATGCTGTTCTGGCTCAGGCTTCGATTATCTTCGGCATTGGTAAGAATGTAAGTAACTGATTTTTTCTTTTTATCGATGACGTTAATACCACCATGATCTGTACCTACCCAGATCATTCCCTGGTTATCTTCTACAATATTTCTTACAATATTTTTATTCAACCTCCAGCCCTCTGATTTTTCATGAATGTGATGTGTTACATGGTTTGTCAAATCAAAATAAAAGATTCCATCGTTGGTCGTGGTGGGGCACACCCAAATGTCACCATCGCGATCTGTGGTTATCTTATACTCTAAGAGTTCGTTATTAAACCAATCCTTCAAATAATTATTTCGGTAGGTAACGAGAAGTGTCTTACCATCTATTTTTTTTATGGATCCATTTTTAAGGATCATCCAAAAATTTCCGTCACGATCTTCTACAAAAGAAGCAATTTGGTTTGAGGCCATGGAGGTGCTATCGTCCGACACATATGGAACAGAAATACTTTTCTTCTCTTGAGGGTTGTATCGAAAGACGCCTTGAGAACTGTGAATAAACCAAAACAAGCCTTTAGAGTCTTTTATAATATTGGAGATGCTTCCGTCTGGAATTCCATATTGTTTTAAAATATTTCGGGTGTTGCGCGTAAAGGATTCTGTTTCCGGATTGTACACATTAGTGAAGTTGCCTCCGTTGCTTGCGCTTGACCCCGCCCAAATACGTCCATCAGGACCTTCAGCTAATGAACTAGTATGACTGATGCTGATGCTGGATGTATCACGCGGATCATTCATAAAGACTTTTACACCATAACCATCAAATCGGTTCAGACCCGAATTGGTACCGATCCAAATAAAGCCTTTTCGATCTTTTAGAAAGCAATTGGGTTGATTGTGCGAAAGTCCTTTGTTAACATCTAATTTCAGAAACTTGTATTGCACATTTTGTGCGTACGCCTGCCCAAGCGCAAATGAAATCACTATCCACAAAAAGATTTTATTGGGCATAATCAAGCATTGATTAATCTACAAGGATAATCCTATGCTAACGAAAACAAAAATTATTATACTCCTAATTTATTGTTTTAAAGATGATTACAGATTTGATCGCAATGAGAATCTTTATCGGCTTACACTTTAATACGCTCCATACGTGGTACCAGAAAGTGCATGACCAACCATGCCAACAAATAGGCAGAACCACAGATAATGAACATTATAAAGTACCCCTTATTGATTTCCCCAATACTTTCATAATAAACGAACATTCTCTTCTGAATAAGAGCCGTGAGCAAAAGTCCACCCATACCGCCAAACAGTCCACCAATACCCGTTACAGATGCAGTTGCATTTTTCGGAAACATATCTGATACGGTTGTGAAAATGTTAGCGCTCCACGCCTGATGAGCTGCCATAGCTAACCCAACAATGGATACTGCAATCCACATATTAAAAGTTCCCAAATATTGAACAAAAAGAATAGGCAGGACGGATATGGCATAAATCAACATACTTGTTTTCCGAGATCGAAATACCGTCCAACCTCCGTTGATAAATTTCATTGGAAGCCAACCACCACCAATACTACCAAAGCTTGCAATAATAAGCGGCACTGCTGAAGGCCAGATAATACCGTATGAATCGAGATTGTATTCCTTCCGCAAAAAATCCGGAAGCCAGAAAATATAAAACCACCACACCGGATCTGTAATAAATTTCCCCAATGCGAATGCCCAGGTCTGTCGAAATGTTAACAGTTTCCCCCATGTAACTCTTGGTTCTCCAACGGCAACTGGTTCTTCATCTTTATCGCTGGTGATGAATTCTAATTCTGCAGTTGATAATCTTTTCTGTTTACTGGGGATCTCATAAAATATAAACCAGAAGATAAGCCAGATAAAACCAATTGCTCCGGTTAGAATGAAGGCCATTTTCCATCCATAATTTTCAGCCAGAGGTGGTATGATAAAAGGGACTGCAATGGCTCCAATGTTAGAACCTGAATTAAAAATACCTGTAGCAAATGCTCTTTCTTTTTTTGGAAACCACTCAGCAGTAGCCTTTATAGCTGCCGGGAAATTACCTGCTTCTGAAACACCTAAGAAGACCCTGGCAATTCCAAACCCTAATGTGTTTGTGGCAAAGGCATGACATACTGCCGCAATACTCCATAAAGTTGTCGCCAGTGCATAACCGATTTTTGTACCCAGTTTATCAATAATTCTTCCGGCAAAAATAAATCCGAATGCATACGACACTTTAAAAGCCATCTCAATGTCCGCATAATTTGCTACCTCTTCAACTGGTGTCCATTCAAACGCAACAGCAAGGTATGGCTTCAAAAAAGCAATAACCGTTCGATCAAGGTAATTAATGGTAGTCGCGAAAAAAATCAAGGAGCAAATTGTCCATCGATAATTTCCTATTCGCTGATTAAGGTTTTCCACTGGCTGTTTGGTTTATTTTAATCCCTATTTGATATCGTTACTTTCTCACTTGCCTGATGATCGACAAAGATTCTGCTACTCGCTGTTGCAGCAACGTCCAATTACTTTGTTCTATAATTTCCTTGGTAAATAACTGTGAACCCAGACCAACACATGTTGCTCCCGCCTTAAACCAGGACGATAAACTTGTCTCGTTTGGCTCAACGCCTCCTGTGATCATTAATTTTAAATCTGGCACAACCGGCATAATGGATGAAATAAAACCTGGACCTAAAACAGAACCAGGAAATACCTTTATTACTCCAGCACCGTGTTCCTTTGCTGTAACAATTTCTGTTAAGGTTGCACATCCCGGAATCCAAAGTTTATCATGTTGATGGCATACTTCTGCCATCTCTAATTTTAGAATCGGAGAAATAATAAAGTGTGCACCAGCATCAATGAATTTCTTTGTTGTAGCACCCTCCATAATGGTACCTATACCCAGCATGAGATCAGGATACTTTTTGGCCACTTCAACCAAAACACTAAAAACCTCAAATGCATTTTTTCTTCTATTCGTAAACTCAAATACGCGAACACCACCACGATACGCTGCTTCCAAAACCTGTGTCGCTGCAAGTGCATCATCATGCGTAAAGAGCGGCACAAGGCCCGTACTGTTCATCGTCTCTACAATCTGTTGTTTAGTAAAGGTCATTGTTCTTATCGTAAAAGTTTTCCTACATTTTCTCCTCGCACCAACGCTTCTACTTCCCCTACGGTGGCGAGGTTCACGTCACCTTCCGTACTATGCTTCAAGGCACATGAGGCTGTAGCAAAGGCAAGTGTGTCTGCATCTTTCTTTTGATTAATCCATCCATAAATTAATCCCGCCATAAAGGCATCGCCTGAGCCTACGCGATCAACAATGTGCGTGAGATCATATTCAACAGAATGCAAAAGTTCTTTTCCATTCCACAGCATTGCAGAAATCTGATTGTGCGATGAACTAATGGATTCACGATGAGTAGATGCAATGGCTTTTATATTCGGTAATGCTTTCATTACCTTCTTACATGCTGACTCATACGTATCACCTGTAATACCTAAACAATTTTCAAAATCGGTTACACCACCCACAATCTTATCGGTGAGTTCGATAAGCGCTGGCATTACATCACGAGCCGATTTTCCATATTGCCACAAGTTTCTTCTATAATTAATGTCGCCTGAAATAGTAGCACCGTGTTTTCGTGCTGCGACAATCGCTTCCATACAAACATCGGCAGCACCTTGTGAAATAGCAGGTGTAATGCCCGTCCAATGAAACCACGAAACACCTTTCATTACGATATCCCAATCTACCATTCCGGGTTTGATGTGAGCAAAGGCTGAGTCAAAACGATCGTATATAATTTTCGAGGCGCGTTGCATGGCGCCATTTTCTAAAAAGTAAATTCCGATGCGTTCTTCTCCGAAAAGGACATGCGCTGTATTTACTCCATAGCGTTTCAAAGTTTGGGTTGCGGCTTTACCAAGATCATTATCCGGAAAACGGGTAACATGCGCAGCATTCAAACCAAAACTACTGAGCGAAACGGCCACATTTGCCTCCGAGCCTGCATACAGTGCATTAAACTGATCGGTTTGCACCAGTCGGGCGAAGCCCGGTGCCGACAACCGCATCATGATTTCTCCAAACGTTACAATACTTTTCATATAAGCTTTCTATTATTGCAAATGATCAATCCAATTTTGTTCTTTCATTTTGAATCAAAAAGTATCAATCCATAAACAATATCACAATTATTTTACATACCTTGCGCAATCGATTGCGCAATATAGTGCATTTATTCATATGGCAAACAAATTTTTAAAAATTCATCCTTCCGATAATGTCTATGTAGCATTATCTGATCTTAAAGCTGGTGAGCATCTTTCTCCTAATGGTGTACCATCTGTTGCAATGGTGGACAATGTTCCCGCTAAACATAAATTTACATTGAATGGCCTAAAAGCTGGCGATGAAATTTTTATGTATGGCGTCTTGGTAGGTAAAGCCTTGTATGATATTCCGGTTGGTGGAGTTTTAGGTACGCATAACGTAAAACACAAATCAGCAGACTTCACAGGTCGCTCCGGAACGTTTCAATGGAAAGCTCCGGATGTTTCGCGATGGAAAGAAAGAACATTTAATGGATTTCATCGTCCTGATGGACAAGTAGGAACCGCAAACTATTGGGTGGTATTGCCGATGGTTTTTTGTGAGAACAGAAACGTAAATGTAATTCGGGAAGCGTTTGAAGAAGAACTTGGTTTTGGAAAACAGAACGCCTACAAAGATTATGTAAAAGAATTGGCGAATCTGTACCGTGAGGGAAAAACAGAAACCATTCAATCCCTTACGCTCACTCAACCTAAAACACTTTCAAAAGATAAGCTGTTCAAAAATATTGACGGCCTTAAGTTCCTGACACACGAAGGAGGCTGTGGTGGAACACGCCAGGACTCAGAAGCACTCTGTGCTTTGCTTGCCGGTTATATCAACAACCCAAATGTTGCAGGTGCTACCGTATTAAGTTTAGGTTGCCAAAATGCGCAGGTAAGTATACTGCAAGAAAAACTAATGAAGGTTAATCCAAATTTTTCTAAGCCTCTTATTATATTAGAGCAACAAAAAGAAGGAACCGAACAAGAGTTGCTGACACAAGCTGTTACCAAAACATTTCTTGGTCTTATTGAAGCAGACAAAGTTGAGCGCCAACCGGCACCTCTCAACAAACTTGTTGTCGGATTAGAATGTGGTGGATCAGATGGCTTCTCTGGAATTTCTGCTAACCCTGCGATTGGTCATACTTCTGATTTAGTTGTTGCACTTGGCGGAACAACCATCCTCTCTGAATTTCCAGAATTGTGTGGTGTTGAACAAGAGTTGATTAACCGTACAACGGATGATCAAACGGCCAACCGCTTTTCACAATTGATGCGCGCATATTCTAAAGCGGCAGAAGCCGTTGGTTCTGGTTTTGATATGAATCCGTCTCCGGGAAATATTAAAGATGGTTTAATTACAGATGCCATGAAGTCGGCAGGCGCAGCAAAAAAAGGTGGTACCTCTCCTGTTACAGATGTCTTGGATTACACTGAATATATTAAGCGCCCCGGATTAAATCTTTTGTGTACTCCCGGCAATGATGTTGAAAGTACAACAGCTATGGCTGGATCTGGGGCAACCATTATGCTTTTTACAACTGGTCTCGGTACTCCAACAGGTAATCCGATATCACAAGTCATCAAGGTATCATCTAATACCAAGCTTGCTCAAAAGATGCCAGACATTATTGATGTAAACTGTGGGCCTGTTATTTCAGGAGAAAAAACCATTGAACAAATGGGCGAAGAAATTCTCGATCACATTATTGAAGTAGCCAGTGGAAACATTAAACCAAAAGCCGTCTTACTTAATCAGGATGATTTTATTCCGTGGAAGCGAGGAGTTTCTTTATAAAAGAAACTCCTCTCGTATCGGATTGAAGCTATCGACTAACCTGGCTTTCTCAGTTAGTAGTTGAATCGTATGCATTTTATTGGAAGGCACCCAAAACATATCACCAGTAACTAATTTTTGATCATCCTCGCCTTCACAACTAAAAATAATTTCGCCTTCTGCGATGTAGGTTGTTTGTTCATGAACATGTTGATGCGGTAGATCAGGTTCTTTCCATGGTCCGTTATCAAAATCAATAACCGCTGTCATTAAATTATTGGCATGAACGAAATGACGATGAACACCATCTTTTACTTTCGTGATGATTGCATCCTTCGATTTTAATACCGGCATAATGATTAGGAATTGCTTTTAAAACTAGTTCACTTTCCAATCTCCAAAAATAGTATCGATAGTATACAATTTTGCTTCTTCATCGCTTAATTGATGCGACCAAGAAACCCGCGACTTTGCATTTGCACCTGGGCCAATGGACTTGTACTCCCCGTAGTATGTTGTTTTTTGTGCATCCGGTTTACTCCAGTTGTTCCAGCCTTCTGATTTTATCTGTTTATCAAGATAACAATTCAGAAAAACTGTTTTGGCAAACGGTCTCCAGGGCCGACCAAGATAAAATGTATTCTCTGCTGCATCGCCTGTAATTTTACAATTCAGGAAAACGAATCCGTAAGATGTTTCCTGTAAAGTTGAAGCTGCCGTTATATATCCATCATTCTTGCAAAAAATGGTGCAGTTATCAAACACTGCAGTCGACCATCCAAAAATAAAATCAACAGTTCCTTCTATGTAACAGTCTTTATAATATTGTCTGCTCTTTTCGCCATGCGGATATAAGGTATCCTGAAATCCAAGAAAACGACAGTTCACAAATTTTACCATATCACCATCAATGCGAACGGCAACCGCCTGACCAACCGGGCCGGATGAATTTTCAAAGGTGATATTCTCTGCTGTAAAACCATCACCAAAAACATAGAAACTCGTAGAGCCTGTTGTTCCCATCTCTTCACCAAAGCGATTCTTCTTCGAAGCGAAATCATCATAGGTAATGATGGTCTTTTTAACATCCTCACCAATCAACATCACATTTGTTTTAGACCCGGCAAGAATAAGCTTCTCCTTATAGATTCCATTCTTTACCAATATTTTAGTAACCGCTTTTCTAAAATCAGGAACTGCATTAAATGCTTCTTGTACCGTTTGGAAATTTCCTGACCCATCAGCAGCAACTGTAAAGTCATACTGAGCATGAACGCTTATCGAAAACAACAAAAATATGGCAATCAGGTATCTCATCATTTCCCATTTGGTTTCCATTGATCATTACCTTGCAAAATCTTATCTACCGTGTACGCAAGACTTTCTTCGGAATTTAACTGATGAGACCAGCTAACACGCGCTGAAGGGTTGGCTCCAGTGCCTTTTGAATTATACTCTCCATAGTATACTGTTTTTTCTGCTTCAGGCTTACTCCAGTTGTGCCAGCCTTCCGGAAGAATGTGCGATCCTAAATTACAATTAACAAATACGGTCTTTGCATAAATTCTCCAGGGTCTTCCTAAATAAACTTTTGTTGCTTCGGATGTTGCCTTGAGAGTACAGTTTAGAAAAACATAGCCAAACAATTTACCTTGTGTTGTCGAGGCAGCCGTGACATACGAATTCTTTTTACTTAGTATCGTACAATTTTCAAATACAGCAGTGGCTGCACCGAAAATAAAATCGGTAGTACCTTCGATGTAACAATTCGAAAAGTATTGTCTGCTGGTTTCTCCTCCTGTATAAATCGTATCCTGATTGCCAAGGAAGCGGCAATTCTTAAAAACACATCGATCAGCTTCTACATGCAAAGCAACAGCCTGCCCAACCGGGCCAGCAGCATTTTCGAAAGTGATGTTCTCGGCATAAAAATCATTTCCCAATACTTTGACAGTATAAGAGGTAAAGGTATTGATGTCACCCTTTCCTGAGTAATCATCAAATTTGATAATGGTATTGGTTGGATCCTCTCCTATTAATTCGATCCGCGTATTCCAGGAATGAACTTCTATT
>Ga0116157_10005685_pt1 | contig 11430 bp, 8 predicted proteins | sample AD_UKC048_MetaG_FD_89882 | JGI IMG/M metagenome (GOLD analysis project Ga0116157, IMG submission 89882) | Active sludge microbial communities of municipal wastewater-treating anaerobic digesters from USA - AD_UKC048_MetaG | ecosystem: Engineered > Bioreactor > Anaerobic > Digestate | place: USA... | reverse complement strand
CATGCCCACACCTCCTTTTGCAACATTGACATGATAATCGTATAAATCTTGAGAAGGTTTATTATCATAACACATGTTTTCAAAAGCAGCTGAACGTATGGTTCGGTTTCGTAAAGTAACAGGACCTAATATATAAGGTGTGAATAAGATATCATTCATTTTCCTGTATTTTTATAGATTAGTTTTAGCAGTTTCTATGGCTTTCAATAAATTAGAAGTAATATATTCTAATTGTTCCTGATCCAATTCCGTATGCATTGGTAAAGAAACGACATTTGCCGATAAATGTTCGCTGACCGGGAAATCGCCTTTTTTGTAACGAGGATCCTGATAGGCTTTTTGTAAATGCAAAGGAACAGGATAATAAATCATTACCGGAATTTCTTTTTCTTGCATATAAGCAATAACTTTTGCTCTATCTACATTATGAAGCACTAAAGTATATTGGTGAAACACATGCGTTGTTTGGTTATTTACAACAGGAGTGGTAATATTTTTATGATTAGCAAATGCCTTGTTGTAAAATGCGGCTGCTTTATTGCGTCTTTCTGCGTAAGCATCCAGATGTTTTAATTTTACATCCAACACAGCGGCTTGTATACTATCCAAACGTGAGTTAACACCTATAATATCATGATAATAACGAATGAACATGCCATGATTCACGATGCCTCTCAATTTTTTTGCCAATTCATCATCGTTGGTAAAAGCAGCACCTCCGTCTCCGTAGCATCCCAAATTTTTAGAGGGGAAAAAAGAAGTACATCCTATGGTGCCAATCGTTCCGGCTTTTTTGGTTTCTCCATTCGAAAAATAATAGCTGGCGCCGATTGCTTGACAAGCATCTTCAACAACAAAGAGATTGTGTTTCTCTGCCAGCTTCATCAAAGCTTCCATATTGACACATTGACCAAATAAATGAACCGGTATAATGGCTTTGGTTTTTGGAGTAATGGCTCTCTCTACTGCATTGATATAAATATTAAACGTATCAGGTTCGACATCTACCAATACAGGAGTTAATTTCAATAATGCAATTACTTCTGCTGTGGCTATAAATGTAAATGTTGTGGTAATCACCTCATCCCCGGGTTGGAGATCAAGTGCCATAAGGGCTACTTGCAATGAATCGGTGCCATTACCACATGGAATCACATGTTTAACATTAAGGTATTTTTCAAGGTTCGCTTGAAATTGTTTCACTGTCGGACCATTAATAAAAGTACAATTATTAATCACCTCTTGGATAGAATTATCCACTTCTACTTTGATTTCTTGATATTGCTTTTGCAAATCAACCATTTGAATTTTTCGCATTTTTTATATTTTTATTATTTTTTAACTTGTATGGTTTTCAAATCACTTTTTATTTTTTTTAAATCTGTTGTCGTTTGTTTTCGCGATTTTTGAACTTCGATGGTCGCTTCTGTTTCCATTTTCACCAATCGATTCACTACTTGTTCCATTAATTCTTTCGATAAATCTTCATGCCCCATGTAATAATTATAATTATTTACAAAGCGTGTGTAAGTTACATTCTTTTTATCAAGAACGGCATTCATTTGTTGAGCCGTCCAAATGTCAAGGCTGTCCATTTGATTGGTAATAACACAATTACGAATAGAAGCTTCTGTCATATAAACTTCAACAAGAATATCTTCCATTTGTTGCTTATTTATCAAATCCTTAGGAGTGGAGCTTTCATATTTTCTTGTGCAAGAACACAAACAACAAATAGAAAGCATTAAAAGTATAGTTTTTTTCATCGGTTGAAAAATAATGGTTTTCCGTTAGGTTCGTTTGAAAAGACACCATTGTCGAAAGCTAAAACACCATTTACAAAGGTCTTTTCGATGCTTGTATGCAATTCCGTATTTTCAAAAGGCGACCATCCGCAATGATAATAAATAGATTCGGGAGTTATTTTTACAGAAGTATTTACATTAACCAATACCAAATCGGCATAAAAATTTTCTTTAATATAACCTCTCTTTTCTATTTGAAATAAACGAGCGGGAGCATGACACATTTTTTCTACTATGGTTTGCAATTTAATTTCTTTACGCCAATATAGTTCAAGCATTAAGGGAAGAGTATGTTGAACCATAGGTATTCCCGACGGAGCTTTCAAGTAAGAATTATTTTTTTCTTCTGCTGTATGAGGGGCGTGGTCTGAAGCAATGCTTGCAATACGCGTATCGGAAAGGGCTTTTACCAGTTCACGTTTATCATCGATGGTTTTAATAGCCGGATTACATTTTATCTTTGTACCTAAGTTTTGATAATGCGTATCATCGAAAAATAAATACGCTACACAAATTTCACCACTTATGAATGGAAATTCTTTCGTAAACAATGCCAATTCCTTGGCAGTGCTAATATGTAAAATATGTAAAGGTGCATTGTATTTTTTTGCCAGCTCTATCAAATTACAGGATGAAAGATAACACGCTTCTTCGGAACGAATCAGCGGATGTTTTTCAATAGGAATATCTTCCCCATACATAGCTTTCATGCTTTCGGTATTCGTACGTATAATGCTTTCATCTTCACAATGCGCTACCAAAGGGACTTTTTGAAATTGCAATATTTCTTCTAACACACGGCTATCGTTAATCAACATATTACCAGTAGAAGAACCGATAAATAATTTAATGCCACAGACACGTTTGGGATCAAGATGCTTAATTTCTTCCCAATTAGTATCTGTTGCAGCCAGATAAAATGCATAATTGGTATACATTTTTTTCTCTGCCAATTGCATTTTTTCTTTCCAATGTGTCAAAGTAGTCGTTTGTGGAATTACATTGGGCATATCCATAACCGAGGTTACTCCACCGGCGACAGCCGCTTTACTTTCCGATAAGAAAGAACCTTTGTGTGTTAATCCGGGTTCTCTGAAATGTACATGTTCATCAATGACTCCCGGAAGCAAATACAAATCTGTTGCATCGATAAACTGGGTATCGTTTGCCATGCATATTTCTTCGATGGCAGCCCCTTCTTTAATTATTTTATCTATTTTTCCGTATTGAATCAACACATCGCCACGAAATATCTTTTTTTCAGAAACTATAGTTGCGTTGTAAATAAAATAATTATTATTGAGACTCATTGAGTGTATATTTATTCAATCCAAGCGACGATATCCCCTTTTGTAACCATACTCCCTTGAGGAGCATAGGTGTCTACCAGCTTACCGCTATGCATAGCCACAACATCTTCGTTTCCATAATAGGCTTGAACTACGGCGATGACATCGTTTTCTTTGTACTTTTTACCCGGAGGAGGGGCTATTGATTTATCGGTAAAATCTAAATCCCATAGTATTTTTCCCGTTACCGGAGCAATAATCGGTTTTGCATTGGGGTATTTATCGCTTATATATGCTAAAGTTTTTTTAGTTGCCTCTTCTTTCGAAACGACAGGTGCTGATGATGTTGCCTGTGCTTCGGTTTTTACTTTTTGTAATTCTTCATCAAAGCGTTTTTTTGCCAAGCCCGATTTATAATCTCTATATTGTCTATCGTGCATAGCCAGTTCGAAGAGCTCCTCATCGTCAGGACCGAACTCCCAATTGTTATCGAGCATTTCCTTTTTATAATCTTCTAAGGCATTCGGAAAAGCATCTTGCGGATTTGCAGTATAGAATTCCATATTGCTTTTCTTTGCCAGCTCGATAATTTTCGGGTCTAAAGGACCGGGTAGATTTCCGGTTTTTCCCAAAATCATATTCCAACTGTCTTTGTCAATCATTGAGAATCTTTCTTCTCCTTTGGCAAGGGAAAAAATATTCATTAAAGCAATGTTTTTCACATATTGGCTAAAAGGAGTTACCAATGGAGGATATCCTAATTTAGGCCATACATATTCCACTTCTTGAAACAATTGAACCACCAATTCGTCCAATGTAACTTCTTCTTTTTTATGTTGTTTCAAGGCAGTATTTATCACGCTATGCATTCCTTTCAAATCAGCCATCATAGAGCCCATCATGCCCCCCGGTAATCCGCTGCCTACCAATAATGAAGTCATGATTTTATTTTTAGGGTCTATAAAATAGCCTAAGAAATCATCGATAAAAGATTGTGTTAATCGGCGTGCTTCCATATAGGCTTTCATATTTATATCGGGAACAGAGAAGCCGGCATCTTTTAACATGGCTTGTATGGTAATCACGTCGGGATGCACCATCCCCCAGGAAAGCGGTTCCATGGCAACGTCAATATAATCAACGCCATTATGTGCTACTTCCAGCATGGAAGCTACTGAGAATCCCGGTCCGGAATGTCCATGATATTGAACGATAATATGCGGATATTTGGTTTTAATTGCTTTCACTAAACGACCTAGGGATACCGGACGTCCTACTCCTGCCATGTCTTTCAATGCGATTTCATCGGCACCGTATTCCACCAATTTATCGACTATTTGCATGAAATATTCAACCGTATGAATTTCAGAATATGTAATACTCAATGCCGCTTGTGAAATCATTCCTGCTTCTTTGGCATATTTAATAGACAGTTCTAAATTGCGATGGTCGTTTAATCCGCAAAACGAACGCATAATGTCGACACCTTGTGCTTTTTTAACTTTGGGCATTAATTGACGAACATCTGCAGGTACCGGGTACATACGCAATCCATTCAACGCTCTTTCTAACATATGTGTTTGAATGCCTGCCTTATTAAAGGGTTTTACCCATTCTCTAACCGCTGTATTCGGATTTTCGCCATACAATAAATTAACTTGTTCAAATGCTCCTCCGTTGGTTTCTATACGGGCAAAACATCCCATATCAACAATAACAGGAGCTATTTGTATCAATTGATCCACTCGTGGCACATATTTTCCGGAAGATTGCCACATGTCACGGTATAACAAACTGAATTTTATCTCTTTCGCCATATCAAAAATTTTATGCAAATATACAAAATTTACTGATATGTAAAAAAGAAAATTTCAAAAATATCCTGTCGTATACTAAACGTTCCATTCTATCGTAGAATATATGGAGAAAATAATTATCAATATATTACTATTCTACATTCTTTTTATGGCTTAGCATCCACACGTAGAATTTTCATTTCCGTTCTTCTATTTAAATCGTGGGCAGCTTCTTTTTCTTTTCTGTCGGCAATACTGTTAATGTATTCCGGGATTAATAAGGTTCCCTTTTTAAAAGTAAAACCACGTGACTCCATATCTTTTTCCAATTTTCTCGGTTCATGTTCCCCATAGCCTTTCGCTGTAAGTCGTTTGGGGTCTATGCCTTTTTCAATGAAATATTCCACTATCCTCATTGCCTTTCTTTGCGATAAGGTATCGTTGGTCATGGGTATGGGTCGGAAATCAGTATGGCATCCGATTTCGACAATTAAAATAGGATTTTTCTTTAAAAAAAGTACAATAGAATCTAAAATGCCATGTGAAGAAAAATCAATCCCCCAACCTCCACTCAAATTAAAAATAATATCGGGTAAAACACAATAACTGCTTTCTGTAAAAACCGTATCGGTAAGCAAAAAATATGTTTTATCCCGGCTTTTTTGAGAGAAGCTTTGAAAACCAATAAGAATAATACAAATGAATAGAACTGGTTTTTTCATGCTTGCTAATTGATTTATATCAGCAAAAATACTCTTTTTCTTTATGATGGAATGAAAAAAAATCTTTTTTATTTAAAAACCATGAATCATAAAAGAAAAAATATTACTTTTGCAGAAGAAAAAAGTGGATAGATTTGATTTGATTGCAACCACTCAAAAATGCTAAAACAACGACATTTTCCATCAATCATTAGAATCCATTCCTTTTAAAAATTAGTTATTTAACAATTAAAATTTTTAAAATATGGCTTATTTATTTACATCCGAATCGGTTTCGGAAGGACATCCCGACAAAGTATCAGACCAAATATCAGACGCATTGTTAGACGAGTTTTTACGTCATGACCCACATTCAAAAGTAGCTTGTGAAACACTTGTTACCACCGGATTGGTAGTCTGTGCCGGCGAAGTAAAAACAAAAGGATATGTTGACATTCAAACTATTGCTCGTAAAGTAATCCAAGAAATCGGATATACAAAAGGCGAATACATGTTCGAAAGTAACTCTTGTGGCATTGTATCGGCAATACACGAGCAATCGCCTGATATCAATCAAGGTGTTGAGAGATCGAAAATTGAGAATCAAGGTGCCGGCGACCAAGGCATGATGTTCGGCTATGCGGTGAAAGAAATGGATAACTTGATGCCTGTTCCCATCGAATTGGCACATATCTTTATGCAAGAATTGGCTGCCATTCGTAAAGAAGGGAAAAAGATGAAATATTTACGTCCTGATTCCAAATCACAGGTAACAGTAGCTTACAACGAAAAAGGAGTGCCGGTAAACATCAATACCATCGTAATATCCACACAGCACGATGATTTTGTAAAGCCGAAAGAAAGCGGGAAAAAAGCACAAGAAAAAGCAGACAATGAAATGCTTTCCATCATTAAAAACGATGTTGAAAAAATACTGATTCCACGGGTAAAAAAAGCATGTCCCGAACATATTCGCAAGCTTTTCAAAGGCGATTATCAATTATATGTAAATCCTACGGGTAAATTTGTAATCGGTGGACCTCACGGTGACACCGGTTTGACGGGAAGAAAAATCATTGTCGACACCTACGGAGGCAAAGGTGCCCATGGCGGTGGTGCTTTTTCAGGCAAAGACTCCTCGAAAGTAGATCGTTCGGCGGCTTATGCAGCACGACATATTGCTAAAAACTTAGTGGCAGCAGGCGTTGCCAAAGAAGTATTGGTACAAGTTGCCTACGCTATCGGCATTGCCAAACCGGTAGGCTTATTTATTAATACCTTTAATTCCTGCTTGCTGAAAGACAAAAACGGAAAGAAAATCACCGATGCTGATATAGCTGATAAAGTTAATGCCGTTTTTGATTTACGCCCTTATGCCATCATCCAACGTTTTGGATTACAAAATCCTATTTTTCAATTAACTGCTTCTTACGGACATTTTGGAAGAGACCCTTTTACCAAAGAAATTGAAGTCTATTATACTGATGAGAATGTCAAAGCAAAGAAAGTTAATGGGGAAACAAAATATTTTAAAGAAGTAGAATTTTTTGCTTGGGAAAAACTGGATTATGTACACAAGATTCAAAAGGCATTTGATTTATAAGATTTTCTTAAAATATTTAATGAAATAAAAAAATAAATGCTGTTTTTGTAATTTTTTTTTCTACTTTTGTCGACCTAACAAAACATTATTCTAAATGGAAATTACAAGAACATTTGAATTATTAGATTGGATAGTAGAAAAATATCAAAAAAAAGATATCCTTGCGGGGAAAAAAGACGGGGAATGGATAACCTATAGCACCAACGATTACTACAAATATTCCGTATTGATGAGTTACGGTTTTCATGAAATCGGACTCCGAAAAGGGGATAAAGTGGTTAGTATTACAAACAATCGTCCCGAGTTTAATATTATCGACATGGCTCTTAGTATATTAGGAGTTATCCATGTGCCTATATATCCCACATTAAATCCTCACGACTACGAAATTATCGTAAATCATTCCGATGCCAAAGTTGTCATTATCGGTATACAGCAGATATATAATCGCGTGCAACCGGCTTTTGCCAATTTCAAGCATCATCCCGAGATTTATACCTTAGATAAAATTGAGAATGAAAAGACATTGTATGATATTTTAAAGATTGGCATTTCAACTCGTAAAAAGAATGAAGAGCTTATCAACAAAATCAAAAAAACAATAGACACTGACGATATAGCTACCATTATTTATACTTCGGGTACTACCGGTGACCCTAAAGGAGTAATGTTATCGCATCGTAATTTGATTTCGAACTTCACTGCTCATGCCGAAGCCCAACCTTTGAACCATAATCATAGAATTGTCAGTTTTTTACCATTGTGTCACATTTATGAACGCAGCATGAACTACGAATACCAATATTTGGGAGTAAGTATTTATTATGCGGAAAGTTTAGCTACCATTGCAGCAGATATTTTAGACGTTAAGGCAAACGGTTTTTGCTCCGTCCCCAGAATATTGGAAATGGTATACGATAAATTCATTGCTGCCGGTAAAGACCTTCACGGAATTAAGAAAATTATTTATTCTCTTGCTATTAATCACGGTCATCGTTACGACTTTAACAAAAATTTCTGGTATAACTTCTGGCAAAAAGTATTCGATAAACTGGTATATGTAAAATGGAGAGAGAAATTCGGCGGAAATAGAATGGCTATTGTTTGCGGCAGTTCTGCCGTGAGAGATAAAATTGTTCGTTTGTTCCATGCGGCCGGCTTAGAAGTGTATGAAGGATACGGTCTTTCGGAAACTTCTCCCGTTGTTGCTGTTAACAATGCAAATAACAAACGTGTTAAACTCGGTACGGTAGGTACCATCCTCAAAGGTGTTGAGGTGAAACTCGCCGACGACGGAGAAATACTAACCAAAGGTCCTTCTTTGATGTTGGGCTATTACAAAGATCCGGAATACACTAAACAAGTAATCGATGAAGAAGGATGGTTTCATACCGGTGATATCGGTAAATTTATAGATGGTGCCTACTTAAAAATTACCGATAGGAAAAAAGAAATCTTCAAGCTATCGTCAGGGAAATATATCGCTCCGCAGTTGATAGAAAATAAGCTCAAAGAGTCGCCTTTAATTGTTGATGCAATGGTAATTGGAGAAAACGAAAAAGTTGCCTCCGCCATCATTTCTCCAAATTTCAACTACCTGCATTTCTGGGCAGGAAAACATAAACTGCATTACAGAGATAATGTTGAACTTATTTCTCTGAAAGAAACCATTAAGCGTTTTCAAAAAGAATTTGACAGCTGTAATAAAACATTAGCTCCCCACGAACAAATTAAATTTTTCCGCCTTGTTGCCGATGAATGGAGTCCCCAAACAGGAGAACTTTCGCCTACGCTCAAATTAAAACGTAACGTATTAATGCTTAAATACCAGAATCTTATCAACCAAATTTACAAGAAACATACCGATACCAACGGGCATGGATTTAGTTTGAAAAACATTAATTTATCCTTAATACAATTACGATCAACCATCGATACAGCTATTAAAAAAACAGGAGATACGCTCAAACCCGGGAATCCGAACAAAGAAAATAAAGATTAAAATATTATAGCATGGAAATTACAAGGACATTCGATTTTCTTGAACAATTAAAGGAAAAATATGCGTATAAAACAGATATTTTAGCGCAAAAAAAGAATGGGGTATGGAAAAAAATAAGTGTAGACGAATATTATGAAAAAGCACATCTGCTTAGTTACGGCTTTTTAGTTTTGGGATTGCAACCACAAGACAAAGTGGTGACTATCACTAACAATCGTCCCGAATGGAATTTTATTGATATGGCTTTGGGAATGGCAAATTTAGTCCATGTGCCGGTATATCCTACCTTAGGTATTGAAGATTACAAATACATCATCCATCATAGCGATGCCAAGCTTGTTATTATTGGAAATGAAATTATTTTTAATGTAGTCTATCCCGCTATTCAAACCCTGGAAGTTAAACCGATTGTCTATACCGTGAATCCCATCGAAAATCAAAAACATCTGGATGATATTAGCTTACTGGGATTAAACACAAAAAACATCTATAACAAAACAATAGAGGAAAATAAAAAGAACATCAAACCTGAAGATTTATGTACCATTATTTATACTTCAGGCACTACCGGCACTCCAAAAGGAGTTATGCTGTCGCATCGCGCCATCACTTTTAATGCAATGGCACATGGCAATATGCAAATTGTTGACCACCGCCACAGGATGTTAAGTTTTCTCCCTCTTTGCCATATTTACGAACGTAGCATGAATTATTCTTTTCAATACCTTGGCGTTAGCATTTATTATGCGGAAAGTCTAAGCACCATCGGTGCCGACTTGAAAGATGGCAATGTAAACGGTTTTTGTTCCGTTCCCCGTGTATTGGAAATGACCTTCGAAAAGTTCCGTTCCGCAGGCAAAGACCTGAAAGGAATGAAAAAGAAAATCTACTTTTGGGCGTTCAATGCCGGACAGATTTTCGACAATAACAATAAATCACCTTTCTATAGATTGAAATATTTCATTGCCGATAAATTGATATACAGCAAATGGAGAGAGAATTTAGGAGGCAACGAATTATTGATAGTTTCGGGAGGCTCTTCCATACAACCAAAGATAGTCAGACTTTTTACCGCAGCAAAAATGAAAGTAGTGGAAGGCTACGGATTGACCGAAACCTCTCCCGTTATTGCCGTTAACAGACCCAAAGACAATCTCGTTCTCATCGGCTCTGTCGGGAAACTTATCGATGGTATCGAAGTGAAACTTGCCGATGACGGTGAAATCTTAACCAAAGGAGTATGCCTGATGATGGGCTATTACAAAGACCCTGCATATACCCAAGAAGTCATAGACGAAGAAGGCTGGTTCCATACCGGTGATATCGGCGAATTTACCAAAGACGGCTACCTCCGCATTACCGATCGTAAAAAAGATATTTTCAAATTATCGTCCGGAAAATACATTTCCCCACAGCTATTAGAAAATAAAATTAAAGAATCGCCATTTATCGAAAATGTCATGATAATCGGTGAAAACCAAAAATTTGTTTCTGCTTTGATATCTCCGAATTTCAATTATTTGCATTTCTGGGGAAGCAAACACAAACTTCATTATCGCGATAATGACGAATTGGTTGAAAATCCTCTGACAGTACAACGCATTAAAAAAGAAATCGACCAGATTAACGAGAAATTAGCCCCTCACGAACAAGTAAAACGCTTCCGCGTTGTGCACGAAGAATGGGGAAGCGCTACCGGCGAACTCTCCCCTACGTTGAAATTAAAAAGAAATGCCATGCTGAAAAAATACGAAGCTACCATTGCCGAAATATTCGGCTCCTATTTCGATTAATACAGAAACTGATTTCGTGCCGAAAAAAGAATTGTAGAGACATAGAATGCTATGTCTCTACGTTATTCCAATAATTACTGTTTTGAAAGCAAGAAAAAATATTAATAAAAGGATGTTTTTTGTTATCGTACGTTGTAAAAAGAATAATACATAGTTATGCTCCAGTGATTGGATGCTTATCTGTTATTGTTAGGGTGCCCACCTTAGTCCGATTTGCCAGCTATGTAATGCTTCTTGGAAAGCCATCAAATGAACCTAAGGAGCGCTCCCTAACACCGAAGGATGCTTATCAAATGATTGGACGATGCCTTTGCGTTTATCGTTTACTAACTGTGTAAATCAAATTTCACGGCTTTACGCTCAGAAACTACTGAATTTAGTTGAACTATAATGATTCATGATTCATAATTTCTCTCGTGATTTACTTTTTTCTTTTACCTT
>Ga0116157_10005678_pt1 | contig 11437 bp, 9 predicted proteins | sample AD_UKC048_MetaG_FD_89882 | JGI IMG/M metagenome (GOLD analysis project Ga0116157, IMG submission 89882) | Active sludge microbial communities of municipal wastewater-treating anaerobic digesters from USA - AD_UKC048_MetaG | ecosystem: Engineered > Bioreactor > Anaerobic > Digestate | place: USA... | reverse complement strand
TGGTGGGCTCGGATCATGATCGCATCCTCGACGCCATCCGCACTTTTACCCCGCCGGCGCAGCAGATGGCGCATTACGGCAGCGGCCGCGCCAGTGCGGAGATTGTGCGCATTCTGGGCGGGAGTGCTGCGTATTAAATTATCATAGCATGAGACCTCCTGAATTCCTATGAAAATCAAACACTGCCTTCTATTTTTCTTCCTTGTAAGTAGTGCTTTATCTCAAACCGTTTATTATGACACTGAGCACTGGGTCTATGATTTCCTGAACCGGATGGACCAAAAAGGAAATATATCACGCCCATTATTACGAACGCTTCCTCTAACAAGGAGTGAAATTGCTGATTATCTAGTTCAGGTGGCAAAACATGATTTGAATAGTGTTGAGCAGCATCAGTTATCCTATTTGGAAATAGAATTTTGTGAAGAACTGGCTAAATATCCTGATAGAAAACCTTCCCAGCCTTCTGCCATTACGATGTTTCTACATACTGATCTGCTAAATTGGCTTCCGGATGTTGTTTATGCCAATGGACGCAATTTGTTAACAATCAAAAGTGGTTCACTACGGCTTTATTTCGATCCGATTTTTCGTCGAGATCGAATGATTGCTATTGCAGATACTCTACAGAAAACGGAACGGGTATTTGAAAATTCTAATGGTTTGGCACTCTGGGGAACCATCGGATCTCATGTTGGATTTGTCAGCAATATCCGAGATTCCAGGCAATGGGGTACACGAAAATATCCAGGCAATATCAATATCAGTGCTGATGGACTTGGATTCGCTCAAGGTGGGCCAGATTATCTGGAGCATGATGAAACCATAGCGTATATTGTTGTTAATTGGGATAACTTGATTCTACAGTTTGGAAAAGATAAAAATAAATGGGGCCCGGGGGCTTTCGGTCAATTAGCCTTTTCTACGGAGCCAACCTCCTATGATCAGATTAAACTTCAATATTACACTGACTATTTAAAATTTACTTTTCTTCTTGCACAGCTGCAGCACTATAATGATTACCGTTATTTTTACGGAGAAAGAAAAAGCAAGATCCTGGCAAGTCATCGTCTCGAATTTAGTCCATTTAAAAACTTTTCTTTTTCAGTATTCGAAACTATGATACATGCGGGCAAGAGTATCGAGGTTGCCTATTTGAATCCCCTAATGTTTTTTCGTAGCGCTGACCACTACCTCGGAGATCAAGATAATGCAGGAATGGGGGCAGATTTTTCAGTTCGGCTTCCTTTCCGCGGCAGAGTCTATGGAGAATTGTATATCGATGATATGTCCACTAGGAAATTAGGCACAGGTTTTTATGCCAATAGATATGCCTACACGGTGGGGATGGATAAGGCAGATCTTTTCGGGTTGGATAATCTTGGTTTTAGCCTTGAATATACTCGAATCAGGCCTTTCACCTATAGTCATGAACGAGATATTGACTATCGTCATTTCACAACAAATCTTGGACATTGGATTGGACCGAATAGTGACTTTCTTGCCATGAAGGCATCCTATCATTTCTCGCAACCACTTTCCTTTGAGTTATCGATCGGGCAATCCAGACATGGGGGCAACCCAAATGGTAAAAATGTTGGAGGTGATATTTTAAAGCCGTGGGGAGGAGAGAGCGAACCGCAAAATGTGGAGTTCCTTGAAGGTGTTTTATATAAAACAGTCATCATCGAAACAGGCATTCAATACGAGCCTTTAAGGAATTTGTATCTAAATGCTGAGTATGCCCATTATTATGATTCAATCAAACGCGCCAAACGAAACGAATTTTTTCTCATGATTTCATTTAATCCTTGAATTTCACGATGTATAAAAACAAGACCTCGTTATCCGGGAATACTTTTTTTAGCCTACTGGGATTTATCGTACCCCTCTTGCTAGCATTCTTGACAATTCCAATTCTGATAGATAGACTCGGGACGGCAAAATTCGGATTGCTACCATCAGTTGGATGATTTTGGGATATTTTAGTCTATTTGACCTTGGATTGGGCAGGACACTTGTAAAAATAGTAGGCGAAAAACTTGCAAAAAATAAAATTGATGATATACCAGTTCTCTTTTGGACTAGTTTATTACTCATGTGCGGTATTGGTTTTTTAGCTGTTTTATTGTTCCTCCCTATCTCCGGTCAAATTGTATCAACACTCAACCAGATCCCTCCAGGATTACATGGCGAAGCAACTAGGACTATCAAGATTTTAATTTTGGGGATCCCGTTTGTTGTATTCACTGCTGGCTTGCAGGGTGTTATGGAGGGACAACAAAACTTTCGGCTGGTTGGTATTTTACGAATATTGAATGGCACATTGACTTTTGGTGGTTCACTAGCAGCTGTCTTAATTACGACCAGAATTGATTTGATCGCTCTGGTTTTACTTGTCAGCCGAATGGTTTATGGACTTGTGTGTTTTATTCTAGATTTGTGGGTTTTCCCGCCTCTTCGCAGAGTTTCTATTGACTTGCATCATGCCGGCTCTTTGCTTACTTTTGGCGGTTGGCTGACAGTAAGCAATCTGATTAGTCCCTTTCTAGTTTATTTTGACCGATTCTTTGTTGGAGCTTGGATCTCGCTTCAGGCAGTTGCTTATTATGTAACACCATATGAAATAGTGACCAAGTCTAGTGTACTCACAACAGCACTGGTTAGTGTGCTCTTTCCAACGTTTGCCGGGAAATTTGCAGTTGATAAAGGGAAAGCAGAGGCTATTTATCTCAAAGCGCGTAAGACACTGTCATTATTGCTTTTTCCAGTCGCTTTACTTTTTATAATATTAGGAAATTCCTTGTTAAAGCTTTGGCTCGGAGAGGAATTCGCACTTCATGGCACCATTGTAATGCAACTTCTTGCTATTGGAATTTTTGTGAATGGTCCGGCTCAGATAGCATTTGTTCTCATTCAGGCAGCCAATCGGCCTGATTTTACCGCTAAATGGCATCTTATTGAAGTACCTTTTTACTTGTTATTGCTGTACGCTGGAACGAAATATTATGGACTTGCAGGTGCTGCCCTGGCGTGGACAGTAAGGGTCACAGTTGATGCTGTTCTGCTCTTCTGGTTTGCTGGCAAACTGTTGCAGATTTCCTCTGGAAAGGGCAAATCATTTGCGATATTTATGGGCATCGCAATTTTGCTGCTTTTTTTGCTCACTTTGCCAAAGCTTTCAGATGGAATGAGCTTGCTGGCCTTTGCCTCAGGCATGATTATCTATGCTTTAATAGTATGGAGATTGTTGCTGGATAGAGGAGCGCGAGAGAGAACAAAGGTTAGGCTTTCTTCTTTTAGGGACAGAATTAACCTTTTGGGGAGATAAGGGATCGTTTATCATGATTATTAACAGCTCCAACTATTATGGTCATGCCCGACAAGATGTACTAGCCCTTTTGCCCGATGGCAGGTATTTCAAAAAAGCACTTGAAATCGGTTGTGGTGAAGGTCGAACTGGGGAACTGCTTTTAAAACAGAACCAGGTTAAATGGATAACAGGCGTTGAGATAATCCCAGAAATTGCAGACAGTGCCAGGAAGAGGTTGAACGAGGTCTATTGCATCTCCATTGAGCAATCTGAGTTACCCTTCAAGCAAAATGAATTTGACCTTATTATCGTTGCGGATGTACTTGAACATCTGTTGGATCCGTGGCAGGCCATGCAGCGAATCGTGAGATTACTACATCCAGGAGGATACCTGCTATGTAGTATCCCCAATGTTCAGCATTGGCGAGGGATATGGGCTGTTCTTTCTGGTACATGGACATACTGCGAAGAGGGACTTTTTGATATTGGTCATATCCGATATTTTACACGACGATCAGCATATAGTTTAATAATAAACAGTGGCTTGCGTATTGAGCGATTTCGTAGAAATATCGTTGGAAGATCAAAGGTAGTCAATTTCATCTCCTTTGGATTACTTGCTGATTATTGCACAAGACAATTTTATTTTTTGATGCAAAGGATAGATGAATGATATTAGGTGAATGTAAGATATGTGGGGGGAAAAAATTACAATCATTTAAACATACTGCTCTATGCAAAGCCTGCGGTATATTACTATATTATCCCTATCCAGAAGAGAAAGATCTGGAGCCATTTGTGACAGCAAAGCCTGAACGCCTCATCCGATGGAAAAAGTGGTATGATGCATCGGCTTGGAATAATCACTGGAATTTCAGCCACATGATTGAATTCGCACTTGATGGCAAGCCTGTTAATGAATCTCTAGATATTCTAGATTATGGTGGTGGAGGGGGGCAATTTGCCCTGGTATGTAAATCCATGTTGCCTAATGCAACTGTTCACATAACTGATATAGATGATGATGCTTTATTACCAAATTATGCCGCGTTAAACTATAAAATATTACACAAAGATTTTCCTGATAACCCGCAGTTATTTGATATCATATTTTTAAATGATGTACTCGAACACGTGAAAGATCCCTTGCAGGTGCTATCAATTCTAGGCAGCAAGCTTAAAAAAAACGGTTCGATCTTTATTGATACACCAATAAAATTCTGGCTCTATCCCATGCTGCACTTCATGTCTCCAGCGCTTTATCATAAACTGTGTTTAGCCACTGTAAATGGCGCACACCTGCAGATATGGAGTAAGAAATCCTTTTTACATCTTGTTGATAAGTCAGGCCTCAATGTTACTAAATACAAGGAGGCGACTGAATTCACGCGCAATCCAAGCTACTACCTTGATAATATGGCGGTGCGCAACTATTTTGTTCGTCTTGCTGGATTCTGTTTTTATAATAATGCAAAATGGCTTGCTAAAAACAAAATTCTTGCTGTGCTGAAACACAGATGATAACAGTTCATGACATCTCTGTGAACCGTTTTTTAGCGCTCATCGCCTTTTTTGTTGCGACTGTAGCTGTTCTTGCAGTGCCGATGGAATTTTATGCCGGGATGATTCTTATTATTACCGCTCTTCTGTTTTTGCTGAGGCTTTATTCAGATAACGGTCGCTTGGCTTTCATCCTCTTCGTCGCTCTGCTCCTTAGAAGTGGCCTGGTCTATCTGGACCAAATATTCAGCTTTCTACCTGATCAGCCGGATCAGGTCCTTTATAACAATCAAGCGATAGAGATCCTTCAGAGTTGGCGTTCCGGTATGTACCCCCTGGAAATAACAAATTATGCCAGGGGGACATCTCCTTATTCTTATTTTTTAGCTGTCCTCTATCTTCCTTTTGGTTTTATGCCCCTGCTAGGGCGATTAGCGAACGTAATAGTGAGCATAATTTGTGTTTATTGTTTTTATATTATGATCAGGGAGGTGACTGAGGATGAAGCGGTAGCGATGAAATCGACTCTGATCCTTGCATTTTTACCATCGTTTATCGTTTTTAATTCTTACATCCTTCGTGATACCCTTCTGATCATGTTGAGTTTCTTTATTTTGCTTTCGGTTATTAAAATCAGCAAACGTCAACATAGTGTGTACTATGCTCTGCTATTTATTGGTTCCTTTATAGTTGCCGGATTGCTCAGAGAACAGAATATTTACCTCTTTTCCGGTTTTTTCCTGCTCTTCTTGCTTTTTCGGGCTCTATTCTCGAAAATTCAATGGAAGACTAAAATTCTACTTATCCTTTTCTCTGTTTTAGTACCAATACTCTTCTATCTATATTCATCGACATCTTTTTTAAGTGTTGCCACCTATTTTTTTAGAGCGCAGCCGCTGCGTGCAGAGGGTGGATCGGCTTATTTGACAAATATGCAGTACCAGACATTTTTTGATATCATAAAATTTCTACCTATTCGATTTTTCTATTTTTGTTTTGGACCCTTTTTATGGCAGATCCATGGGCCGGTCCAGTTAATCACTGCATTGGAAGGTATGTTTTTTCTTGCGATGGCTCTTTTTTCTTTATTCTATTTTTGGATGGCCCGTGGCGAAAAGCATGCTTGGCTGCAGTACTTAGTGATCGGCTTTGCCCTGACAGGTTTATTAGCAAATGCTGCGGTTGATTCTAATTTCGGGACAGCTGTAAGGCACAAGCTCAATTATATAGTTCTGCTGATCCCGTTCGCACTAATGTTCTTGAAAAGAATCAGGGTTAAATGGTAAACGAAAAGCCTAAGGTATCAATTGTAATCGTTAGCTGGAACACACGCAGGCTGACAACGGAATGCATTGCTTCGGTTTATGACAAGAATAAAAAAGCACCTTTTGAGACCATTGTAGTAGATAATGCCTCATCTGATGACAGCGTTTTCTGGATTCAGAAAGAATTTCCTCAGGTTGCTATAATTCGCAATGATAAAAATACAGGATTTGCACATGCAAATAATCAGGCCATAAGGGAGGCAAAGGGTGATATAGTCCTGATGTTGAACAGTGACACGGCCCTGATTTCTAATGAAATTTTGCAGACCCTCGTTGATTATTTTTCAGCACACCCAGAAACTGCAGTGCTCGGGGCCAAATTGCTCCTCCCGGATGGGAGCATTCAATCTATAGGGCGTAAATTTTGGAGCTTGAAGAGATGCATTCAGGTCCATTTACTTTTTATTTCTGGACAATTCTGGCTCTCAAAACGGACGATCCCCAGGACAGTGGAGGCTGATTATGTGGATGGTGCGTTTCTTGCCTTCCCCAAAAAAGTCGTTGATAAAATTGGCTTGTTGGATGAGTCTTTCTTTATGTATGCAGAAGATATGGAATTCTGTGCAAGAATTCGCAGAGCAGGCTACAAAGTAGTTGTTTTAACGGATGTTGAAGTTATTCATTACCACGCAGCAAGTTCCCGACAAAATTTCGCTGAGATGCTTTTGGAAAGCGCCAAAAATATCAGTCGATTCATTAATATTCATGAAGGGCCATTTCAGGCCAAAGCTGCATTTGTTGTACAGACAATTGGCATGGCCCTGCGCCTGCCAATTTCACTGATAAGAAAGCCGGCGCTTGTACATGCCTATTGGTCAGGTTTTCGCAAGTGTGTTGCACTTTGGTGGGATTTGGATAGCATTTTTCAGGATAGCCTGTGAAAAAAATCGCATTAAACGCCATAGCCCTGAATGAATACAGTGGGGGATTAGGAATATACCTTCAGCAGTTGGTCTGTTTTTTTTTAAAGGAAGAGACCGGCCTGGATTTAAAAATATTCCTTAATAAGCGTGAAGCCGAAAAGGTACTTCAGGATTCTATCGACAATGAGCTATTGGTCGACTTGGATATTTCTTCACGAAATGCAATCATGCGTATATGTAAAGAAATCATTGTTTGGCCGGGACTTTTAAAGACCGGCCATTACGATCTGTTTCATTCGCCCATGTCCTATTTCCCTTTCATGATTCCTATTCCAGCAATCCTGACTGTTCACGATTTGCGAAGTTTCTACCTTAAGGCTAGCTATAATGTTGTTCGAAGAAAATTCCTCAACCAACGAATTCGTGAGTCTGTTAAAAGGGCAAATCATATCATAGCCGTTTCTCAGTTTACCAAGAATGGATTGATGGAGTTGTTTGATATTCCGGGTGAAAGGATTTCTGTTATTTATGAGGGAATCGATTCTGACCGTTTCCGAATTCCAGTGAGCCAAAATGCCTGGCAATTAATACAGGAACGATACCGGTTGCCGGAGAATTATATTTTGTCAGTAGGACACCTGGAGCCCCGGAAAAATTATCTTGCTTTACTCAAAGCTTATTTGCGCCTGAAAGAAAAAACCAAACGGCTGCCGGATTTAGTTATCGTTGGACAGGAGAACTGGGATTACGAACCGATCTACAGTTATGTCTCTGACCATGGTTTGCAGGATCAAATCCATTTCACTCATTTTGTTGATGCAAAGGATCTGCCGGCAATTTACCAAAAGTCATTATTTTTTATTACTACTTCTCTATACGAAGGATTCGGCTTTACACCGCTGGAAGCCATGGCCGCCGGTACACCTGTCGCATATTCAAATGCCACATCTTTGCCCGAAATAGTCGGTGAGGCTGGCTTACGATTCGATCCAGCCGATCCCGAAAATATAGCTGAACAAATGGAGCAGTTAATAGAGGATCAGCTTTTACGTGAAGCACTTATTTTAAAAGGTAACGACAATCTCCAGAGATTCAATTGGGATCTATGCTGCCGCCAGACATTGGATATATATCATCAAGAGCTGCCATGACAAAACGCTTGAAAATAATTCGGCTGCAGTCGAGGATCTGTATTGGTGGTCCGGCTATCCATATGGAGATGCTCGCTAAATATCTCCCGCATGAGAAATACGAAACCATTCTGGTTGGGGGCAAGGTCGCGGATGATGAAAAGGATGTGTCTGCCGATTTGCAGCAAAAAGAGATAAGTGTGGTTCTTTTAGATAGCATGAAAAGAGAGGTTGGAATTTGGGATGATTTCAAATCTGTCTTCCAGTTTTATCGACTTTTACGCATTGAACGGCCGGAGATAGTATGCACCCATACAGCCAAAGCTGGAGCAATTGGCCGGATCGCCGCTTTTATGGCACGAACCCCGGTTGTCGTTCATACGTTTCACGGGCATGTTTTTAAAAATTATTTTGGCAAGTTCAAAACACGGATATTTATTTATATCGAAAGAATTCTCGCCAGGATTTCGGACCAGATTATAACTATTAGCCCTGCTCAATATGATGACATTACTGAAACCTACCGGATTGCGCCCAGGCGTAAAGTTTCAATGGTCCGCTTGGGTTTAGAACTTGAGCCACTGAAAACGTTAAACCACAACGATAATTTAAAAAAGGATCTGAATATACCTCCAGGAGTAATCTTGCTTGGTTTTATTGGCAGGTTAGTGCCGATAAAAAACATGGGCATGGCGATACGTACACTGGAGCTGTTAATGCAAGAGAGCCCTGATTACCACCTCTGTATCGCTGGTGATGGCGAAGAGAAAAGGCAATGGCAGGTCTATTGCAAAGAAAGAGCAATAGACTCGAATGTGCATTTTTTGGGATGGATAGCTGATATCAAATATGTACTGGCCGGAATCGATATTCTGATCCTGACTTCCCGGAATGAGGGGACCCCTATCGCTGTTATTGAAGCAATGGCCAGCCAAATACCGGTCGTGGCAACAGCTGTCGGTGGCGTTCCTGACCTGATTCACCATGACCACACTGGATATCTTGTGAGTATTGACGATGTCAGGGGCATGGTACACTTTATTAAACAAATTACCAAACAGCCCGAACGAACTGAAAACATAAAGCGAGAAGCAGCAGCCAGCGTTATAAATCAGTATGATTACCGGCGGATGGTGAGGGAGATCGATCAAATATACACCCGTTTGTTCAATGAAGCATCTCACCAATAGTATCAATCGGGACTCAAGGCTAATTTCTGTTTGCTGAATTGTAGAATGTTGATGCTCGTCTCCCGGGAGACCTTGTTCAGCAGTCCTGGACAACAACTATTATTACAGCTATCCTATTCGACATAGTGATTTGGCAAGGTTATTGCTGTAGTGTCCCGACTGAGTGACATCATCCGATTATAACCCAAGTGATACTCTTAATTTTTCTGTTTTTGCGTCAAAGTGAAACATCATCACTGGTGTGAAACAGATCAGTATGGCGAAAAGTAGGCATAAAAGGCTTTTGTAAGCGTTAACAAGATTTTCAGTACAACTCTATACTTCTTTAAAAATTATGGTCCGGTAACTTTTATAAGCCAGAGCTGATTCGATCGATACATATCATACGCAACACCGGCAATGGGAAGAGCGGGACTCAACTAGGCTGCAGCTCAGATTTTCGACAACCAAGTTCAGGCTATGACGATCATGCAACTATGGATATCATTTTTTCTCAGTTTTCTTGTCGCTCTTGTTATTACCCCGGGCATTCGTTTGTTAGCAATGCGATACAAGATATTTGCCTACCCCAACCACCGCACAATCCATGAGGGCGCTGTCCCAAAATGGGGTGGTGGTTCAATCATGCTGGCCTTTATCATCAGCGCCGTTATCATGTATTTTTTTACCCCGGGTCTATTTGAAGCAAATCATGCTCTGGCTTTTAGCCTGGTGGCGGGTTGTGCTGTCCTTTTTCTACTTGGTTCATTCGATGATAAATTCGATCTCAACTGCAATCTCAAATTAGCTGTGGAGCTTGCGGTTGCCTTCGCCGTCACCCATGCCGGATGGCGATTCGAAGTACTCATTCTGCCCGGATTTGAGGAGATCAAACTCGGCTTGTTCTCTTACCCTTTCACCATGCTGTGGATTGTCGGTGTGGTCAATGCAGTCAACATGGTGGATGGCCTGGACGGACTTGCCAGTGGCATCGCATTGGTCGTTGTTGCGGTCTCTATGGGGATTGCGGCACTTTTTAATAATACCATCGTCATTCTCTTTGCCCCTCTACTTGCAGGTGCGGTTCTCGGATTCCTCCGCTACAATATCAATCCCGCCTCAATTTTTATGGGTGATTCGGGCAGTCTGCCACTGGGCTTTCTTCTCGCGCTGTTAAGTTTGCGCGCGGCAACTATATCTCCCGGCAGGGTGGCGGTATTGGTTCCCCTCTTGCTTCTTTGTCTGCCCCTCACTGATACCTCGCTGGCCATCATTCGCCGGGTTCGCCGGGGCATTCACCCCTTTCATGCCGACAAAGAGCATATTCATCATCGACTTGTTCGTCTCGGTTTGAGCCAGCCGGGGGCAGCTCTTTTTATGGTCGGTCTGAGTTTGATTTTCGGTGTCCTGGCTTTCCTGTTGGCTCAGGGCATGCATACAGATTTCAGATTTTTAGGCCAACTCCTGCCCTAATCACTTGCATATATGGCCAGAAACTCCTATCTTCTGCCAGAGTTTCAACCTGGCTAATATAGGATGGCTCCCACAACCCTATGAGCATGCATCACTTCCGACATTTCACTGTACTTCCAGCTGCCATCTTTCTGGCAGTTTTTTTTATTAATGCCTCTGCATTTGCACAAGCCCAACAGGGCTTGTCCTTGATCAGCAGCTCGTCCCTCGAGAGGATTTATGAGTGGCAGGCACCGGAATGGGAATGGCAGAGTATTATCATCGACGGGCAAGCCTGCCTGCGGCCCGGCGCATCCGTAGCCACACTCTGGTCTCGCCCAGGTGATCCCCTGCTGCCGATGATGTCCGTGTACCTTGACCTTCTGCCCGGCCAAACCGCCAGTGTCACCCTGTCAGACTCACTTTTCCGTACAGAACTATTGCAGCAACCGCTCTGCCCCGCCCCGGTCCTCGATCCAGAGACCGGCGACCTGGTCTACAGCTTTAGCACGATGGCTAGCCACAGCGGTTTTCTTCCTGAAGCATTTTTTCACAGTGCTTTTGGCGATGCCCGTGGCCGGCGGATACTATCGATATCCCTGTTCCCGGTACAATACATACCACAAAAGCAGGCGATACGTCTCCTGAAATACGCGCGCCTAAAGATCCAGATTACTCCCGCAGA
>Ga0116157_10005662_pt1 | contig 11463 bp, 10 predicted proteins | sample AD_UKC048_MetaG_FD_89882 | JGI IMG/M metagenome (GOLD analysis project Ga0116157, IMG submission 89882) | Active sludge microbial communities of municipal wastewater-treating anaerobic digesters from USA - AD_UKC048_MetaG | ecosystem: Engineered > Bioreactor > Anaerobic > Digestate | place: USA... | reverse complement strand
GAAATGCCACAGCACCAACAAATGGAGCCCCTCCACGTTCGACCACACAGACTACTTTGTGCTGGATGGCGACCACAATGTGAAGTGCGCCACCTGCCATTTAAACAACAATTACAACGCCTACACCTGTTACGGTTGCCATGAACATACTCCGGGCAATATTCTTCAGGAGCACAGGGAGGAAGGCATCACCAATTTAGCCAACTGCGTGTCCTGCCACAAGAGTAGCGATGAAGGTGAAGGCGGAGAAGGCGGCCGGCATGGAGAAGAGGAGGATGATTGACGTTTATTGTTTTCCCACAGGCTTGTCGCCCACATGTTTGCCGTCTTCGTAAACAGCATAATGGCTACATTGGAGATACTGCGGAGGCATTGGGCCGCTGCTAAACGCTGCCATACCGGCCCAATGCCTGTTCAAAAAACGCCCGCATTTCTTCACCAAGAGATTTCGGCGCCAGAACTTTTACATCATTTCCCATGGATGCAAGTTTGCGAATCAGGTCGATGTTGGGAATCAAATGCATGCTAACAACCAGTTTCTCGCTGCTTTCTTCCACAATATTATATGGTTCGAAAAAAGGCGTCGTGGTAAAATATCTTCCCTGCAAAAGTGTAAACTCCAGCACCACTTCTTCTACCTTTTTACCTTCTTTCGGAACAGTGATGCCATAGATATGCTGCCAGTACGTCGCGGCATCATACTCGGCCGGTTTGTCGTGAAACCACCCGGCATGGCTGGGGACACCTTCTATGCGCTCCAGCGGAAAGGTGCGCACGAATTCTTCCTCCGGGTCGTGGCTGAAACCGCCTACGTACCAGCGCCGGTCGTAATGTCGCAAAAACCAGGGGTCGAACAACACCGTTTTACCCGGATCGCCGGGCCGGAATGAACGGTACTGAAAGGATACCCGCCGCTCCTCTTCTATGGCATTCAGGAAAAAAGCGAGGTGTTTGTTGCCTTCATATCTGGGCAAAGGATCAAAATAGATGTGTTTTCGCGGCTGCTTGGGTGTGTTCCAGTTGCGGGAAGCCTTGTAGATTTTTTTGAATATCCCGGGCAACTTGTTCAATGTGCTTCCAGGATCCATTCTATTCAGAAAATCGATCGCCATCTGGATGTTCGCCACTTCATCTTCGCTGTACAATTGATCGTCTACAATGGCGAAATTCCTGTTTTCTTCATACCGCCAGCCCCGAAGTGCCGGCACGTACTCGAATGGTGCGCCTTTTTCGCGCATGTGTTTCATGTCGTCGCTCAGCCGGCGCAGACTGATGCCCAGTTCGTCGGCCAGCCATTCGAGTTTGATGACGGCATTTTTTCCGCTGCGGCGGGTGAAGATTTCGTGGATGCGCCGGTATCGGTCGGCAGGCTTCTTATCTTTTGGCATGTGCTACTTTTTCTGCGGTAAAAAGGGGGACAGAATTCAGGGAGTAGCATAGAGAGCGTGAAAGATGGAGCAAAAATAATATTATTGATCGGAAATAAAATTGCAGAGGAGGGCATTTATATTTGTGGCATATTATCACTCCTAATTTACATGTAATGCTAGACACTTTATACAAATTTGGGCAACAATTATCACAAAATGCCGATCGTGAAGAATTTGACGATATTATTTCTCCACCGTTAATAGACGAGAAAGAGAAGGAAAAAGTAAAATTTTACGTGGCGAACATCATTTTTGATCTGGATTTAGGAGCTTTCCAAGTGGATAAAGCACCTAAGGAATTCAGCGAAATTGATAAAGCCTGGTCATTTTCGCCTTACAACCTACGTTGCATCAAAATACAAGGAGGCAACAATAAAAGTATCTATCCTACCGTCGATCCGCGTAGATCTTTTGAGCCTTGGAAAAAAACCTTTTTCGGCAAGGAAGACAAAAATGGAAACCCACCGAAGCAGGCCGAGTTAGTCGAGGCAATCGATAAAGATTTTCCCGAACTGACAAATTCTATGCTTTACAAGGCGACTGTCCGGATTTTTCAAATGCGGAATGTATTTGAGGAAAAATTTCCTGACTGGAAGAAAGTATCGGAGGCCTTGAAAATGGATGAAAAAAACCGGGTAGCAATGCTTTTTGCATCTGTCGTTTCTACCGAGTTGGGCATTTTGAAACCTACTCCTGTGGCGCATCTGGATGGCTACGATGCGTTCCTGCAACGCAAGTTCATACTAAAAGGAGAGGTGCCCGACTCCGATAGTGCGGACAACATAAAAGTGTCCAAATTATGCTATGTAACCGGCGAGTTCCATGACGATGTAGGCGAACCTGTTTTCGACAACCGGTATAGTTTGAACAAGATGTTCGTCACGACGACGAAAAACTATGCGTCGGAGTTTGACGAAAAGGATTTCGCGAAAAACTATCAGGCAAGCAGAGAAGCGCAGGTATACCTCGAACGCGGTTCCGCACACTTTTTGAAACATTACAAGGTCAGCATAGCCGGTGTCGATCATTGTATTGTCCCCCGGTTTCGTGCAGATCAAAACATTGATCTGGACGTCCTGACAAGCCGTTTGAAAAAAAAATCCGAGTTGCTTTTTTCGATGGTTAGAAAAGACATAAAAGGGCTGCTGTCCGACTTCGACGATATTGCGGATGGCAGTATTTATTGGGTCAATTTCCTGGGTTTCGAATCGGACGGCAATTTTTTCAAAAGCATTAATCGTATCGAAGATGTAAGCCAAACCCATTTTGAGAAAGTAATGACCGTTTTGGATAAGGTCGAAGCCGAAATGTTGGAAATGGAAGGAGCCCAATGGGAGAAAGTAATGACCTATGGGAAAGACCAACAATACTTTAACTTCAATTTCTACACCATTTACAACCTGATTCCGGTTCGGGACTGCAAAAGAAACGAGGCTTTACTGCTTTTCAAAGCCATTCTCGAACGAAGGAAAATAGATTTATCACTGCTGTTCAAACATTTTACAGAGCTTATCAAATGCCATTGGTTCCAAAGAAAATCCGCAGAGAACGTCAAACCTTCGGATAAAAAAGACTTCGACTTCGCCACCCGTAACGCCGTCTTTCAATATCACGCATTTATACTATTTCTGAAAAAATTAAAACTTCTGGATATGGATGACACAACCCTTATCTCTGCGGCAACGCTTGATGAAAAAAACATTGCTATCTCCACCTTTTTTGAACGAATGGGCTATGAAGACGATCATAGGGCCATGTTTTATCTCGGTAAAATACTGAGTAATGTTGGATACGCCCAGTTTCAAAAAGGACACAAAACCAAACCGGTACTGGGAAAAGTCAACTACAATGGAATGGATGCCGCTTCAGTTAAACGGTTATATGCAGACTTATTTGAAAAATGCAGGCAATATGATATCCTCAGATTTAATGAAGGCCTGTTTTCCAAATTTACAGACTTGTTTAAAAATGAAAAAAACGATCCTTGGGACAAGAGAATGAGGCCAGAAGAGACCTTGTTCTACCTCCTTTCCGGTTATTCTTTCCGCACTCAAAAAGAAGAAGTTGACGACTCCGAAGTCTCCGATGCTACCATTTAAACAAAACCATTAATTAAAAATATTCTCCAGATTATGGAAAACACTGCGACTATTACCAATAATTCTGATTTTTTATTCCTTTACGAAGCTATCCAATGCAATCCCAACGGCGATATCGACCAGGAAAACAAGCCCCGCATGGATTATGACAACCAGATCAATCTGGTAACGGACGTTCGCGTCAAACGTTACATCCGCGACTTTCTCAAAACACAAGGGAAAGATATTTTTGTAGATATGGAAGGTGAAAACAAGGTCAGCCCGGATAGTAAACTCAAAGCCGTACTTGTCCGCCTGCTTGCCGCTCCCGAAGAAGTAAAAATCGCCTTTGAGGGCCGAGAGGATTTGATCAAGAAATTTGACGAAATTCAAAAGAAAGCCGCTGCTAAAACACCGGAAGACCTTATCAAATTCATGCAGGATAAGAAGAACAAGGAACTTGCATCGGAAGTAAATCGTTTTATTCTCGCGTATCTTGTCAAACAAAAATTCATTGACATTCGCTTTTTCGGCTCCGCCTTTGCCATAGAAGGTTTTAGCAAGTCCTATATCGGACCAATCCAACTGAACTGGGGTTATTCATTACACAAAGTACAACTGATGGAGTCCAATTCAATCGTGACTATCATGAACGATGGTAGCAGTACGATCGGTAAGGATTACCGGGTTCATTACAGTCTGCTGGCCTTTGCCGGAACCGTGAATAAATATGCTGCCATAAGTACCGGGCTGACAGAGGCTGATCTCGGAGAATTTCGTACTGCCATCTGGGAAAGCATTCCGGCATTACCTACCCGATCCAAGATGAACCAGTATCCTAAACTCTATGTGGAAGTGGTTTACAATGAAGGATTTCATAATGGACATTTTGGCGACCTTAGACAATACGTCAAGGTGATTCCTGCAAATGGACTCGACGAAAAACAAATCCGCAAATTTGATGATCTCACGCTCGACCTCTCCGGGCTAAAAGCCGTTCTTCAAGGTAAAGTTGGCAATGGCCTGCCCGTAAAAGAGGTAAAAATTACAACAGGCAACAACATTCAGTTTTCCCTTTAACCTCCAATCCGAATGACTCATTCCGATTGTAAACTGGCAGATCATGGAAATTATCTCCTTTGATGTGTGTGGAAAACTGGCGCATTTCCGGAAGTATTACGCAAATAACACTGCCTTCACTTATTCCATGCCGCCTCGTACGACGGTAATGGGTGTACTTGCAGGCATGGCGGGGTACGAACGTGATACTTACTATGAACGGCTGGCTTCCGAACATCTCCGTATTGGTATACGGATACTCAGCCCGATTAAAAAGGCTTTCCACAGACTTAATTTTTTAAGCATAAAATCACGCGGAGATGCACTTGAGGGCACTGGTGATTTCACGGGCGCAGGAGGGCGCATTCAAACTCCATTTGAAGTTGTGAGTGGACAGCACCTGGGAAAAGACTGGGTTCACTATCGAATTTTTCTGGCGCCCGGAATAAATGATAACGGCGAGTTTGATCGCATGAAGGCTGTACTTGGACTTTCAAATGAACGCGGTCACCAAGGTTCCGTAAGGTTTAATATTACGCTTGGGATAGCCAGTTTTTCCGCTTGGATCGAAAACGCTCGTTCATATGGAGATGTGGTGTCACAAACTTCAGGCGACATATTACAAGTCCATTCCGCAATTCCGTCAGATAACATAAAGCGACTGCAATTTCAAAAGGACGACCCTGACGATGGCTTCAATTTTCTGGAAGAAGAACTTATGCCCGCCGACTTCGTAGCTAACCACAACCGGGAGCTTTCAAAGTTACTGCGCGTCCTGTTCAGCACACAGGGCAAACCCTTTTCGGCAGAGGCACCTACGCCTTTCTTCTCTGTACCCGATGAAACGGGAAGCCTCCAAAACATCTTTTTTCTGGAATGAAACAATTTTATTCACACGCAGGAGTATTTCATGGGCGGGTCATAACGCCCAAACTCCTGCGTGTCCATACCGCCGAAGTAACCAGGAAAGCACTGGAACAACTATCTCCCGTAGCATTTGAGTCAAATCTCTTCAGCCTGCTGCAAGAAATAGGTTTGTATCATGATCTTGGTAAATACACCCCTTATTTTCAAACTTATCTACTCAAATCCGGCAAAATTGACCGTGTTTTGAAACAACACGCAAAGTTTGGTGCGTTCGTTTTATGCCAGAAAATCATTCAAAATGGTCGGCCGTTTACTGATGCAATGCTCGCATTTTACATCATTCTGCATCATCATGCCGACCTTTCCAATTTTGACGACATTAAAACACTGGCAGATCCGGACACGAATGATTCAAGGATATTCGACAAACAGTTCACAGGCCTTGCCTCCGACATTCCGCAGATAGCGGAAGAAATGGGTGAACAGCATCTTGGCTCATGGCTTCGCTTCCCTGAAAAGAGGGATTACAAAACCGCTTTCCGGCAATTTTACCGGCCGCGCGAAATGGACATAAAATATTATTTCCAGATTAACTACCTGTTCTCCTTGCTCATCGAAGCAGACAAACTGGATGCTTCAGAAACACGAGTTCATACCAGAAAGGAATTGGACCCACTTCTTGTGAGTACCTTCCTGAAAGAATCAAAAAATGAATTGCGTAATCGGGTAAGACAGGACGTAATAGGCAAATTAGCGCAAATTGATTTGGAACAACAACGGCTTTTCACCCTCACCGCGCCAACAGGTGTAGGCAAAACCCTCACGGCTCTTGATTTTGCCTTACAACTTCGGAAACAATTGCCTGCTTTACAAAGAGGGCAAATCATATATGCGCTTCCATTTATCAATATCATCGAACAAAGCCTGAGCGTATATGGGGATGTTTTTGCGGGAACCAACACAAAACTATTAGCACATTACCAATACGCGGATGTTTTTGGAAGTGCAAAAATCAATCATGATTTTGATGGAGGAGAACAGGAATACCACCAGAAAGCAATGGCTCTGGATACTTGGCAAGGGGATGTAATTATCACTTCTTTCGTTCAACTACTTCACACGCTCATCGGCAGTCGCAACAAACTTCTCAAAAAGTTTAATCACTTTGCCGACAGCATCATTATTCTGGATGAAGTCCAAACCCTACGACTGGATTTATTGCCGGTAGTGGGTGCAGCCTTGTACTACCTGACAAAGTTCATGAATGCTCGTGTGCTCATGATGACCGCCACCAAGCCGGAGATTATGCATTTGGCTTATCAAACATTATTAAAGAAAGCAGGCATAAGCCAGACAGAGTGTGAACCAGTGGAATTATTAACGGACTTTCAAGACATTTTTTCAGGATACAAACGCACCAAGATAGTCCCGCTGCTTGATATAGAGTTCAACGCTGACTCGACGGAAATAGCCTTTCTTGAAAAAGTATTTACACAAAAATGGGAACCGTATCAGTCCTGTCTAATAGTGGTAAATAAAGTGAATCGAAGTATCGATCTGTTTCAGGCGATGAAAGCCTTTTTAGAAAAAAAGGGATATCCAAACCCTGTTTATTGCTTATCCACAAATATCGTCCCCGCTCACCGACAACAACGAATCCAGGAAATAAAGCGCAATCTGGAATCAGGAGAAAAGCCTATTCTCATTGCTACTCAGGTTGTAGAGGCAGGTGTAGACCTTGACTTTGATATGGGGTTCAGAGATTTAGGACCAATCGATAGCATTGTGCAGGTAGCCGGGCGCATAAACCGCCAGAGTAACCCACTCAACCCATTAATACCACATAAACCCCTCTTCATCATTGACTTCAAAGATTGCCAAAAAATCTATGGAAGAAAAACCAATGATTCTGCCTTAGCAGCACTGACAAATAGCGTGGACATTCTGGAAGGTGATTACCTGGAAATGGTTACGAATTATTTTGGTGAAATCAGTGACAAAGGCTATGATGAATCACTATGTGTATTCGAAGCGATGAGGAAGTTAGAATATGAGAAATTGGACGAACTTTTTCAGGTCATCAAGGAAACGCCGAATACGACATCTGTTTTTGTCCTTTGTGATGACAGAGCCTTCGAGGTAAAAGCAGCATTTGAACTTTGGCAAAACCACGAAATGGGTAAAGAAGAGTTTGAGCAAAATTTTAAAAGGGATTTTCAACAGCGCATTATTGCAGTACCGAAATGGTACACGGAAAATCTGGACGACCTTTCCAAAGATATTAAACTCGCCTTGCCCGAGCACTATGATTTTGAGACGGGTTTCATCCGTTCTAAATCTACAGCATCGGAAGACAAAATTATAAGCCTCTCACTATGACCACCACCCTCCCCCTCGCCACCGTCACTTTCCCCGAAATCCGCCTCTCCCCCCGCGACGGGCACAAACTCAGGGGTTATTTCGGCACTGTATTTCGCGAGCACAGCCCGTTGCTACACAACCACTACGACGATGGCCGGTTGCGGTACGCGTACCCGATGGTGCAATACAAGGTGGTGAAAGGTATGCCGATGCTGATCGGGCTACAGGAAGGCGCACAGTTGCTGACGTCCTTGTTTTTTGAAATGAAAACGCTGGAGATAGAAGGACGAAAATACCCGGTTATGGAGCGTGACATTTCTTTCCGGCAGGTATCTGTCGGCCTGTCGGAAGAACTCACGGACTACCGTTTTGCCACGCTTTGGATGCCGCTCAACCAGCACAATTATCCCGAGTATCTGCAAAAAAACGAAGAAGAACGCCGTGCTTTTCTGGGACGTATCCTGACAGGCAACATCCTGAGTTTTTTCAAAGGCATCGGCTTGTTCCTGCCCGATGGCGCCCGTGTCATGACGCGGGTACGGCCGGATGATGAAAAAAGAACCGGATTCAAGGGCAATCATATGCTGGCCGTCGGAGGAGGCTGCACCACCAATGCCGTTTTGCCGGATTTTATCGGGCTCGGCAAGTCCGTATCGCGCGGTTTCGGGGCTATCGAACGAATGTGACCCTGCGCCGCTAAACCTGAATTTTATGCAACTTCACCTTAATACCTATGGGTTGTATCTGCACGTCAAGGATGCCATGTTCGACGTCCGCAAAAAAAACGAAGCGGGCGAATGGACCAACACGCAGGTAGCCGCGCACAAAGTAAAAAGCATCTGGATGCACAGGGGCACCGCATTGAGCAGCGATGCAGTGGCTTTGGCGCTGCAACACAATGTCGATATCGTGTTCTTAAAAAGCGACGGCGCGCCACTTGGCCGTGTGTGGCATTCCAAACTGGGCAGCACGACCCGCATCAGAAAATGCCAACTCGAAGCCACCCGGGATAAACGGGCATTAACATGGGTAAAAACCTGGCTCGGACAAAAACTGGAAAACCAGGCTGCGCTGATTGGCGCATTGAAAAAACATCGAAGTCAGCACGAAGCATATCTGGATGATAAAGTATTGAAAATAAAAGACCTGCAACTAAAAATAGCCGAACTGGATACGGATGGCTGGGGCGCTCCGATGCTTGGATTGGAAGGAACGGCAGGGCGACTTTATTTTGAAACGCTGGGCTACGTATTGCCACCTGCATGGCAATTTACCGGGCGCAGCAGCAGGCCTGCCAGGGATCCTTTTAATGCTTTACTGAATTATGCCTACGGTGTGTTGTACGCACGTGTGGAAAAGGCTTTGATTTTGGCGGGGTTGGATCCTTATCTGGGGTTTATGCATCGCGATGATTATAATCACAAGAGCCTGGTATATGATTTTATAGAACCCTATCGCGCCTGGGCCGATAAAACGGTGTTTTCGCTGCTGGCTGGAAAGAAAACCAATCAGGCTTGTTTTGAAACCATCACCGGCGGCGTCGGATTGAGTGCCGAAGGCAAAAAGACGCTCATGCATCACTATAATGAATACCTGGAAAATGAAATTATCCGCTACAAAGGCAGGAACCGCACCCGAGCCAGCATTTTGCTGTTGGATGCCCATTCGTTCGCGCAAAATTTGCTCATCCAAGAATCCGGTTTAAATGAAATCCATGAACTGGAAATAAGCGAAATGTAACATGATTGTCTGGGTCCTCTATGACATTGAGAACGACCGCGCACGTACGAAAGCCGCCAAAACCTGCAAACAATCGGGATTACACCGGGTGCAGTACAGTTGTTTTCTGGGCACGGTAGACGCACATGAAAAAGATACGCTCGAACTGAAACTGAAAGACCTGATAGACGAAGACCGCGACAAAATTTACATCTTCCCCATGAGCAGACAGGAATTGCAGGCAACCGTATTGCTCGGGCAGGCTTTTGATAAAAAGATGGTGACTGATGAAGTGTTAGCCTTATTCTTTTAACCCGCATCAAACGCATGTTTTCCATTACCCCTTCGCACGTCATTCAATATCTTTATTGCCCCCGATTCACGTATTTCGAATATGTGGCCCGCATTCCCCAGTCGGAAGAAAAAGAGTATAAAGTGCTGCAAGGCAGGCATTTACATGAATTAAAATCGGAGCAGAACCGGAACTATCTGCGTAAGCGCATCGGCACCACTGACAAACGGACGGAGGTTTATCTTACCAATAACCTGTTGCGGGGAGAAGTAGACGAAGTACTCACGCTATCAGATGGAAGCATGGCGCCGCTAGACTATAAATTTGCAAAGTGGGAGGAAAAATTATACGAAACCTACCTGACTCAATTGTATTGTTACGCCTGGCTCATCGAGGAAAATTTCAAGTGTCCCGTGACACGCGGGTTTCTGGTTTATACCCGCTCTAATCATTACCTGAAAGAAGTAAATATTACCCCAAAAGATATTGAAAGCGTTAAGTTCGCTGCTAAGTCAATCCAGGAAATTATCGGGCAAAATATATTTCCCAAAGCCACTGGCATTCGTAAAAGGTGCCAACACTGCACTTATCGAAACGTATGCCCACAATAACTATCATAAACGCCGGGTGGAAAGTTATTGAAAGCAACTAAAAAATACGGTGCAACGCATTGACTTACAAATCATTATCAATGCGCAACTTGTACTGAAAAACCCGAAATAACACTCCGTTCATTGACATCTTGGTAAAAATAAAATCTTGTAAAAAAGATGTAACTGTTTGATTATTATATATTTGTGGCGTTGAACATGTTTTCCAGCCACATCCAGAAGAAGAAGGATTGAAACCAGCCGGTACGGTATCCGCATCCATTCCAGTATCTCGTTTTCCAGCCACATCCAGAAGAAGAAGGATTGAAACAAATAGTGTTCATATGAAATACTACACAAAACCCAAGTTTTCCAGCCACATCCAGAAGAAGAAGGATTGAAACATGTTCTCCACGGAGTTCATAATCCTTCCTTGCCCTGTTTTCCAGCCACATCCAGAAGAAGAAGGATTGAAACCTATAAGCGCCCCCTAATTGCTGTCCCCACTCGCTGTTTTCCAGCCACATCCAGAAGAAGAAGGATTGAAACAAGCCTGGCAGAATTTGCGCGGTACACTGCACTGACCGTTTTCCAGCCACATCCAGAAGAAGAAGGATTGAAACTGTAGATGTAGTTTGCGTCCCATGCGATGTCCCCTGGTTTTCCAGCCACATCCAGAAGAAGAAGGATTGAAACGCGGAATGAGCGCCGATATGATTGCCCTGGCCCTTTGTTTTCCAGCCACATCCAGAAGAAGAAGGATTGAAACGAAACGCATTGACATCAGATAACGGCAGCGGCATCGGGTTTTCCAGCCACATCCAGAAGAAGAAGGATTGAAACTCCAGTCAACCCCGACTTCTACGTCTCTGCAAATAATGTTTTCCAGCCACATCCAGAAGAAGAAGGATTGAAACTATACTCGTCCTTTTGTTGCCCGATAATTAGGGCCGGTTTTCCAGCCACATCCAGAAGAAGAAGGATTGAAACATTCATGCTCATAATAAACCCGATCCCGGACAATTGAGTTTTCCAGCCACATCCAGAAGAAGAAGGATTGAAACCAG
>Ga0116157_10005656_pt1 | contig 11473 bp, 10 predicted proteins | sample AD_UKC048_MetaG_FD_89882 | JGI IMG/M metagenome (GOLD analysis project Ga0116157, IMG submission 89882) | Active sludge microbial communities of municipal wastewater-treating anaerobic digesters from USA - AD_UKC048_MetaG | ecosystem: Engineered > Bioreactor > Anaerobic > Digestate | place: USA... | reverse complement strand
TCGGGTGATATTATTATTGATGAGAATATTGATTTGATTGATTTAACAGCAGTAACCGTTGATATTAATAATTTTGGAAGTGGCTATATCAGCACTGATTTAAACGGAGATGGCAATGTAGATCTGTTGGATTTAATTTCAGTGGAACAAAATATCATTGACTTTATATTTTCGAATCATCCCTAGTTCAGAACACTATAATTTTTATTATGAAAAAGAAAATTATTTCTCTTATAAAAATAATGTTGTTTTCCCTATATTCTAGTGCACAAATTCCATCCTATGTTCCAACAAATGGATTGGTTGGTTGGTGGCCATTGAACAGCAATGCAATTGATATTAGCGGAAATAATTATAATGGAGTCAATGTTGGAGCTGTACCTGCAATTGATAGAAATGGAATCTCAAACTCTTGTCTATACTTTGACCAAGATTATCTCGAAGTTTTAAACATTCCTTTTAACTTACAAACTGATTTTACCTTCAGTTATTGGCAAAAGTTGACTGCATACAATCATACCAAAGTGATTGTTGATATCAATGAAAATAAAATTTGTAATGGCACACCCCATATATGGCAATATTTTGATTCTATTAGATTGGGCAATTGTGGTACAGCAGTAAATTCAATTTCAATGGGAAATCAATCTGTCCATTTAAACAATTGGATCAACTATACATTTACAAGTGAAAATGGACAAATAATCATGTATAAGAATGGCATCCAAATATTTAGTAGTTCATACATTTGGCCAACTACCTCAACAATACAATTCACTTTAGCCAATGGAGGAAATACCTCTGCTGTGTTACACAATCAACCATCAGAAATTTATTTGGATGATATTGGACTTTGGAACCGTGTATTAAAGGAAGAAGAAATCATGAACCTTGTAAATACAAATGTCGGCATTTCTGATATCGACAAAAATGAAACGATTTTAGTTTCACCCATACCCGCTCAGAATTATATTATTATTTCAAATACTGAAATAGGTAAGACATATCATTTTACTATTTTAGATCAAATTGGAAAAATAATAAAGAAAGGTAAAGTTGAAAATGATCGAAAGATAAATATTCAAGATTTAAATCAAGGTCTATATTTTCTTATTATTGAAAACAAAATCAAATCCAAATTTAAAATTGTTAAGAATTGATTAGAAAGGAAACTTATTTCTAAAAGCAAAAGTGATTAGCTATTTGTTTAACCTAGTAAAATTAAAAGCTTCAATGTATAGATTTATGCAAACCTAACTTGAGTATTAATATTCATTGAAATATGTGTGAGTGCTTCCCCTTGTTAAATATATTTAGTTTATTTAAGTTTGTACCTTGTGTTTGATTTATTGATTCAAGTCAAACATATACACACTACTTAAAACATTTCGAATTTAATATCCAACCTATTCATGTCTAAAAAAGAAGTCAAAAAAAAAGAAATTCAGGAGAATGCTCAGCCAAATGCAACTGAAACTAAAGGATTTTTGGTTCGATTTCCTCTTCTCATTTTAAGTGCTATTGTCTTATTTCTTTATATGGGTTCAATCAATTTTGGATTTACGGAACTCGATGATACAATTTTTGTAAAGGAGCTTCATCCGTATAATGAGCAGATTTCGAATCTGGTTCATTCATTTAAACGTGGTGTTTTTAGTGAAAAAGATGATACCTATTATCGCCCTATGCTTCTCAATTCATTCATAATCAATAATTCTGTCAGTGACACTAATGTTCAAGGTTATCATGCTATGAATGTTTTTTTTCATCTTATATCTGTCCTTCTACTTTTCATATTATTTAAAAAACTAGATCTCGATCCACTCAAGGCATTTTTATTATCACTATTATTTGCGGTGCATCCAGTTCTTAGCCAAGCTGTAGCTTGGATACCAGGCAGAAATGACACCTTATTGGCTATCTTTTCGTTTGGATTTATGATTTTTGCATTAGATTATTTAAGCAGTCACAAACTAAAATTTTTATTTCTTCAAATCCTATTCTTATTGGCTGCCTTATTTACTAAAGAAACTGCCGTATTTATTGCACCCGCTTTTTTAATTCTTTGTTTTATTAAAAATGATTTTAAATGGAATGAATCAAAAAACTTTTTACTTTATGGCTCTTGGCTATTGGCTATAGTCATTTGGTTTATAGTTCGCTCTTCAGCTACTTTAAAACATGATATCATTTCATATTCAGATATTGCCAGTCATTTTTTAGTTCGACTATCATTGACGGTTCAATATCTTGGTAAAATTATTCTTCCTTTCAATTTGAGTGTATTTCCAATGTTAAAAGAAACAAGCTACCTTTTTGGCATTGTTGCTATTATCTTATTAGGTGTATTGCTATACTTTTCAAAATCACGAAATCTAAAAATAGTGTTAGCTGGTTTTGGCTGGTTTTTAATACTGCTGTTTCCTTTGTTTATTTTACCGTCTTCAATCAATGATCAAGATTTTGAACATCGTCTTTATTTACCTATTGTAGGAATCTTAGTCATTCTTAGTCAGACTGCTCTATTTTCAAATTTAAAGACGCAAACAAGTACACTAATTGTTTTAGGTATTTGTGCTTTATTTTTTGTCATGAATTTAATTCATCAACAAAACTTCAAGGATTCAATTTCATTTTGGGAATCTGCTGTTGAAACAACACCAAAATCATCATACGCCAACATGATGCTTGCAGCGCGCCTTGATGGAGAAGATAAATCAAAGGCAAAAGCTATGATGAGAAATGCGTATAATTTAAATCCAAAAGAAAAATATGTCAATTATTATATCGGTAAAGATTTCTTGAATGAGAATCAGATTGACTCTGCCCAGAAATATTTTTTAGATGAATTAAAAGGCTCAGCCTATTTTGATACTTATTTTTTATTATCCAGAGTTTCATTTTTGAAAAACGATACCGTTGGTTCATTAAAGTATATGGGCATGTATTTAGAGAAAGATCGTGCCAATTCGCAAGCAATTAATAATTATATTTTGATGTTGACCCAAAATAACCAAGTTGATAAAGCAGATCAATTCATTCAACAAAAGCAAAAAGAAGGTATTTTAGTGCCAACTGCATTAATTGAAATGGTGAATCAAGCAAAGAAAAACAAAGCAGTTACTCAATAAATTGGGAAAGTAATATCTAACTTTTATCAAAATAGAAATAATAAAGTTGTTTTATTTTGATCTTGTAATGAATTTATAAAAGTGCCGTCTATAGCAGAAAAAAAAATCATGAACAAGATTAAATTAATCCCCATCTTTATTTTTTTGCATTCCATTTCAAATGCACAAATTGCCAAAACAAATATTGTTGAACATTTTACAAATACCAATTGTAGTATTTGTGCTAGTAGTAATCCAAGTACTTTTGCCACTTTAGCAAGTCACCCAGGTGTTTTACATATCGCATTCCATCCGAGTAGTCCTTATTCATCATGTTTTTTCTCTATGCAAAATCCAATTGAGAATGACGCACGAACCAATTTTTATAACATTTATGGCGGTACACCTCGATTAATGGTCAATGGGATTCTTACTAATACAAGCAATTTAAATTCAACATTAAATTCCTTAACAAGCGCTACCTCTTCATTCGAAATTAAAACAACGCAAGAGTTTTTAAGTAGTGATTCAGTTCAAGTTAAAATTATCGTTAAACGAATCTCAGTAGATAGCAATATACAAGCCCGCCTTTTTGTTGGAGCTGCTGAAGATACAGTTTTTCAAACCACTGGCAATGGCGAATCGGTGCATCACAATGTATTTAGAAAAACAATGAGCGATATTATAGGAGATTTTATCCCTTCTCTTCCTTCAATGGTAAACGATAGTGTTATTCTAAACTACGGTTACAAAATCCTACCTAATTGGACTGCAGCAAGGATGACAACCGTTGTAATCCTTCAAAGAACAGACAAAGAAATTATAAATTCATCTCAGTCTACAAATATGAATTCCATTCCGACATCAATTAAAAATATTTCAAAAAATGAATTTATAATTTACCCAAACCCAAGTACAAACTTCTTTAATTTAAAGAATTGGATAGAATTTAAACAAATGGTCATTTACAATTCGGTTGGTGCTATTTGCTTAAATAAAGAAATTATCAGTGAAAGAACCGATATAAATGGACTATCAAAAGGTTTTTATTTAATAGAATTAGTTGATAAGTATAATCAAAAAGTAAGACATGCTTTTGTTAAACAATAGTATTAAAAAAACGAATAAGGATAAGAGTTGTTCGACTTAGCCTTAATGCGTTTCCTTTTTGAACTAATAAATAACCGCTAAGTAATTATCTTCTTGTCAAACATAAATTATTTGATTTTGAAAGAATATACTTAGCGGTTATTGTTATTTAAATCGACCAATACTAATTATCCATTCGAACGGTATAATAATAAACCCCTTGTATATTTGGATAAACGCCTCCTAATTGAAAATCGTTTTCACCAGATGCCAATGCTTTATTTAGATCATCAATTGTATTGATGGTATCGTCATTAATTTGAGTAATTACAAATGAATTCTTCATTCGTGTTTGTTGGGCGATAATGCCATTTGACTTTATTGCAGAAACTTGAACCCCTCCTCTAACGCCATATTGCTTGCATTCAACCTTATTAAGCTCACGCAAATTTGCGCCCAATTGTTCATTCGCATCATTTTTTACAATATCGGTATTACCAATTCTATTTTTAAAAGTAAGTGTTGCAGTGGCTAAATTTCCATTACGGAAATAAGTTACAGAGGTTTTATCTCCAGGTCGATATTGAGCCACTTGTTCAGTTAGTTGAGCCCCATTTTTAATTTCTTTGTTTCCTATTTTTGTAATGATATCCCCTACTTTTAAACCAGCATCTTCAGCTGCACTTTCTTTATTCACCATGTTTAGGTATACGCCATCTGTTTTATCTAATCCTAATTTCGAAAGTTCTTTTGGATCAGCCGATTTACTATCCACATAACCAACCCCTAAAAATGCTCGTTGAACATTACCATATTTCATCATATCATTCGTAATTTTTCGAACGATATTACTTGGTATAGCGAATGAATAACCTGCATATGATCCAGTTGGAGAGGCAATTGCAGAATTAATACCAATTAAATCACCTCTTGAATTTACTAAAGCACCACCACTATTACCCGGGTTTACCGCAGCATCAGTTTGAATAAAACTTTCGATGGCTGTGCTATTGCCATTCATCTTTGTTTGGTTGATTCCGATATTTCGGTATTTAGCACTTACAATGCCAGCAGTAACTGTTGTTTCGAGGCTCAAAGGATAACCAACTGCCAATACCCATTGACCTAATTTAACATCATCAGAATTTCCAAAGGTTAAAAACGGAAGATTCTCCTCATCAACTTTTAAAACAGCCAAATCAGAAGCAGCGTCCTTTCCTACAACCTTTGCTGTTAATGTTTTTTTACTATTCATTACAACAGTTACTTCATCAGCTCCATCCACCACATGATTATTGGTAACAATATAACCATCTGATGAGATAATAACCCCTGAGCCACTTCCTTGTTGAGGTTGAGGTTGCATGAATTGTCCACGGCCTCCAAAGAATTGCTCAAAAATATCATCTCCAAAAGGATTCCTACCTCTATTCGCTGCTAATTTCTTTTCAGTTTTAATATGAACAACAGCTTTACTAGCTCTTTCGGCGGCATCTTCTAAATTAATATATCCGCCACCATCAGCTGAACTTGTTGGCTCAATATAATTCGCGAAGTGTGCATCTGCGGGAGATGAGTTTACATAATTAGACGAAAACAAATTGTCCGAATAAATAAATTTCTTTGCAACGACAAATGTAAAAATAGAAGTTAAAAATGCGATTAAAATAATGCTTGCTGTCTTTTTCATGTCTATTAAATTTTAGAACACAAAATTAAAATTTGAATGCATTTGGAATTCAATTTTATATTTTTTTAACACATAAAATCATGTTAAGAAATTCTATAAACTATTCAAAAATTCAATTGTATTAACACCATCTGCAAAGTCAGAAATAGCGGGACATTGAACAGTACCAAATGGTAAAAAATCCTTACCTATTATGGCCTGAATATCTGGGTGATTATGCAATGAGTTTTTAACTGAAATGATATCGTCATAATATTCATAATTCAACACAGCTATGGATGAAAATAAGGATGAATTTTCAACCAATAATAAACTTTCATTACTCATATAATATTGATTGTTCAAAATATAAAGTGCCAAATTATAATCAAAATTATTTCTAAACTTATTATGATTTTTTACATCATCGTAAATCTTAAAGGCTTCTAGTAAGGGTATAAAATCATAATCTCTTGGAACAAATAATTTAGTCACATTACGGCATCCTAAACCAAAGTACTGATAAACATCTTTTGCTAAATTCTCCAGGTCTTCTTTATTTTCTTGACCATTAAGAATTGCAACAGAAGTTCTATTTCTTCGAATAATATGAGGATACTTAGCAAAATACTTTTCAAAATATCTTGCTGAATTATTTGATCCTGTTGCAATATATACATCGCAACCTTTTAGCATTTCAGAAGAGGCTACCATCTTTCGATAAGTATCATCCCATTCATATATTTTTTGAATTAAGTGGGGAAGCAAAATGTCATCTTTTGAAGAGAATTTTATCAATTGTCGATGACCACTTAAAAATACACAAAGAAAATCATGGAAGCCTACTAAAGGAATATTTCCTGCCATAGTTATCCCAATAAGCAAAGATTTATTTTTTGACTCGGATGTTTCAATAGTATTAGCAAATTGAATTAATTGATTTTTGTTTAAATACTGTTCACATATAGTAGATAATGCCAATTCAATATTGTCTTGCGTAAACCATCCATTTTGTCGTTCAGCAAGTTCTTTTATGGATTGAAACTTTGCATCATTATTTTGAATATATTCATTTAGTTGTAATAAAATTTCAATTCTATTTTGAATCATATAGTAGTTATTAAATTTTTGTGTAAATTTGAACCACAAAAATCGATCTTTCATTTTATTAAAAATAATAAACTCTTAAATAGTATTACACAATGGCAATTAAAATAACTGACGAATGTATCAATTGTGGGGCTTGTGAACCCGAATGTCCTAATAACGCGATCTATGAAGGTGGTGTTGAATGGGCTATTGCTGATGGCACTTCTGTAAAAGGATCTTTTAGATTAATGGATGGATCTGAAATGGATGCGAATCAAAAAAATGCACCAGTTTCTGATGACATGTATTATATCACATCAGATAAATGTACTGAATGTCAAGGATTTCATGAAGAACCTCAATGCGCAGCTGTTTGTCCAGTTGATTGTTGCGTTCCAGATGAAATGTATCGCGAAACAGTAGAGGCACTTTTAGACAAGAAAAGCAGACTTCACTTATAAACTATTTAGTTTTTTATGAATAGTAGATTCTCATTAATTTTATTAGTGATGTTATTGTCGTATGCTGGCTATTCACAAAATAATCAACTCGGTCGTAAATTAATTGACACATTACGTGTAAAACATTCAGATTATGAAGAGTTGAAAGTAGTTGATTCAAGTGGTACCGTTCTGCAAGAATGGGGTTTAAGAAATAATAAACTCGACGGCTTGTGGTTGATTTATCATGCTGGTACTGGTTTCCCATCTAATATTACTTCTTATAGAAATGGCATGAAAAATGGCAATGTTCTAAAAATTGGTATTGATGGATATGTTGAAGAGATGATTAGTTATAAAGATGACAAGTTAGATGGCCCACATCGAACCTATTATAAGGGTGCACGAATCAATAAAGAAATTAATTATAAAGGAGGCATTGAAGATGGTATCAGAAAATCGTTTTATTCGGATGCAGGTATTCAAGAAGAAGCTTTAATTAAACAAGGTAAGCGAAGCGGACAAACTACATGGTATTATAAAAATGGGAAAATTGCTGTAATATATCCTTATAAAGATGATGAGATTGATGGAAAAACAATTACTTATAATGAGCAAGGATTACCAACAATGGAAGGATCATTTATAAAAGGTGTAGAACAAGGTATATGGAAAGAGTATAATGAATTGGGTTTACTGATTTCGGAAGGGAATTATATCGATGGTAAAAAAGAAGGAAAATGGAAAGAATATAGCAATGGAAAATTACTAAAAAGCAAATTGTTCAAAAACGGAATTGAAGTCAATTAGCTATAAAATCTAAATTTAAATAAATTCATGTCGAATGTACTCGCCTTATTCAAATCAATTAACCATTTTATATTTGATATAGATGGCGTACTAACAGATGGCACATTAATTATTAGTGCCGACGGAACCATGTTGCGTACTATGAATATCAAAGATGGATATGCAATTCAGTTAGCGATTAAAAAAGGTTATAAGGTCTCAATTCTTTCTGGCGCAAAAGGCGAAGCGATTGAAAAGAGATTATCAGGTTTAGGTGTTGATGATATTCATCTTGGTATCGAAAATAAATTACAAAAGTTTGAAGAGGTGATGCAAACCGGGAAATTAGAATTGTCACAAATTTTATATATGGGTGATGATATGCCAGATCGAGAAGTGATGAAATTGGTTTCGTTACCCTGTTGCCCTTCAGATGCTTGTGCAGAAATAAAAGAAGTTTCAAAATACATTTCACCTCAAGCTGGAGGAAAAGGATGTGTTCGAGATGTGATTGAGAAAGTTCTTAAATTGAATAATTCTTGGGAATAAGAAATGGAGTCATTGAGATATAAAATTAATCTCGACTTCTATTCATAAAGATCATAATATAATATAGTAAGGTAGCCACTGAACTAATTGCGGCAACCACATAGGTACGAGCTGCCCATTTCAAAGCATCTTGCGCTTTATCATGTTCATTGCGTGTTGTTAAATTTGTTGATTCCATCCACGCTAAGGCTCTATTGCTTGCATCGAATTCAACGGGCAAAGTGACTAATGAAAAAATAGTTGATAAAGAAAATAAGACAATACCAATTAAAAATATTGTTTGATTTCCTCCGCCAAATCCCATCATGCCAATACCAGCCATGATAACCCATTGAGAAAGACTAGTTCCAATTTTTACTGCTGGCACCATCTTACTTCTCATTTGTAACATACTATATTGAGTAGCATGTTGAACTGCATGACCACATTCATGCGAAGCAACTGCTGCCGAACTAATACTCCGACCTTCATAAACTTCTGGACTCAAATTAACTGTTTTGTTTTCTGGATTATAATGGTCAGATAAAAAACCAGGTGTGCTTATAACCTGAACATCGTAAATACCATTGTCTCGTAACATCTTCTCTGCAATTTGTTTGCCAGACATCCCATTTTGTAATGGAATTTGACCATATTCATTAAATTTCGACTTTAATCGGTTGCTTACAAGCATACCAATTAAAAACATAATACCTGCAATTAAATAATAACCTCCGTAAATTCCCATTGTATGATAGTTTTTGATAATTTGTATCAAATATAAGCCCAATCTAGATTCTAAACAAAATCACGCCATAATGGCTCGCTTTTTACACAAATAAGCGACATTATTGCCTGTTTTTATTTTGTTCTAATTTAATCAATTGTGAAATTTTTGAAGTTTGCCTATATTTTTTTTTGAAATGACCTTCGAAGGCTGTACTTTAGCATTGAATTTTATGGGTTAGTAAGAAATGGGCTATCAATTTTTTGGTAGCCCTTTCTATTTCTAATCACATTTGGAAGAAATAAAAATTTACAAATTTGAATTTACGAATCAGTGTTTTTAATAATTCATTCTCTTACATTTGAAATCTCTTTGCTCAATTTAAGTTCTCAGATCTTATTTTTAAATAACCTAATTCATCATCGTCTCTTATATAATATTCTTGTTTATGCCGAATCAAATTCACATAATACACGAAATAAAATCTTAAATTAAATTATACATTGTCAAAAAATAAAACCTCCTTCTTCTGTCAAAATTGTGGAACTGAAAGCGCTAAGTGGCAAGGCAAATGTCCTTCATGTCATTCATGGAATAGTTTTGTAGAAGAAATCGTACAAAAGGATACAAAGAAAGAATTATGGGTTGATGAAAAAGAACCTTTAAAAAATTCGAAGTCTAAAAAACTTAACGAAATAATTGATAGCGAAACACGACGTATCATCACAAAAGATAAAGAACTGAATAGAGTTTTAGGTGGAGGAATTGTTGAAGGATCTGTTGTATTAGTTGCAGGAGAACCAGGCATCGGTAAGAGTACATTATTTTTACAAGCTTGTTTACAAATGAATACAATATCAACTTTGTATATCAGCGGTGAAGAAAGTTTACAACAAATTAAAATGCGTGCAGATAGACTTCATCTTCCAAATGAAAATTTTTACCTGCTTACATCAACTGAAACACAAACCATCTTCAATGAAATAAAAAAAATAAAACCAGACCTTGTTGTAATAGATTCAATTCAAACATTAGAATCATCGTTTATTGAAAGCGCGCCTGGTAGTGTAAGTCAAGTAAGAGAATGTACTGCAGAGATCGTTCGCTTTGCAAAAGCAACTAATACACCTGTTTTTATTATTGGACATATTACCAAAGAAGGCAGTATAGCTGGGCCAAAAGTACTTGAACATATGGTTGATACTGTTCTGCAATTTGAAGGTGATCGGCACTATGCTTATCGAATTTTACGAACAACAAAAAACAGATTTGGAAGTGGAAGTGAACTTGGTATTTATGAAATGAGCGAAGGTGGATTAAGAGAAATTACAAATCCATCTGAAATACTTATTTCGCAAAAAGATGACCTTTTAAGTGGCATAGCCATTGCCGCAACTATGGAAGGCGCGAGGCCATTACTGATTGAAACGCAGGCATTGGTTACCCACGCTGTTTATGGCACACCACAACGAACAGTGAGTGGATTTGATTTAAGAAGATTACAATTGCTTTTAGCTGTATTAGAAAAACGTGGTGGATTTCATTTTGGTGTGAAGGATGTATTTTTAAATATGGCCGGTGGTATAAAAGTTGAAGACCCCGCAATAGATCTTGCTGTTACATGCGCCTTATTATCATCGTATGAAGACAAACCACTACCTGCTTTAACATGCTTTGTGGGTGAAGTTGGATTAAGCGGCGAAGTAAGAGCAGTAAGTAGAATTGAACAACGAATTGCAGAGGCTGAGAAATTAGGTTTTGTCCAAATTATTGTTTCAAAATACAACTCAAAAAGTATTACAAGTCGATTTAAAATAAAAATTCAATTTGTAAGCACCATTGAAGAAGTGTATAGAATTTTGTTTTAAGTATATTTGTTCAATGAATTTTTTATCTCAAATTTCTGATGATATTTTCAATTTGGTTTACCCAAATATTTGTCAAGCCTGTGGAGACGAACTTGTAGGCAATGAAAATATGATTTGCATCACGTGTTGGCAAACCATGCCACGAACCAATTTTCATTTACAAC
>Ga0116157_10005650_pt1 | contig 11483 bp, 6 predicted proteins | sample AD_UKC048_MetaG_FD_89882 | JGI IMG/M metagenome (GOLD analysis project Ga0116157, IMG submission 89882) | Active sludge microbial communities of municipal wastewater-treating anaerobic digesters from USA - AD_UKC048_MetaG | ecosystem: Engineered > Bioreactor > Anaerobic > Digestate | place: USA... | reverse complement strand
TTTAAGAGTCGATTTCAATTTTGGAATGCCATAATTTAACTGAGCGTCTAAAACCGTAGCCTCATCAATCATTCCATCAGCAAAGGTTGATTCCCACATGTATTCGCTGTTCCATCTTGCGCTGATATTGAATCCAAAATTGGCAAACAATTTGTCATTGCTTATGGAAGCTTTAACTCTGTGTTTTGGTGTATTGAATCCTGCTTCAAAACTTGGATCTTTTGATTGATCAAAATCAAATTGTGCATAATTGTAGTTAGCACCAAACTCAAAATCTTTGTAGACTTTTCTAGAAACTCCAAATCCAAAACCTAACGATTTAATTTCTATATCTGTATTTGTATACAATTGAAATGCTCTAAAATTACTATTGGCTAAAGCATGTAGTGTTTGAACCGGAGCACTTGTTGGTTGTGTAAAATCAAAAGTCTCACTAGCTGTTCCATATAATGGAGCAACAACGTTAATATTACCAAGGAAATCATTATAAATATTATAGTATCCATTAATATCATATGAAAATCCTTTTAATTGACCTCTGTAGCCTAAATCAAATGCTTTAACCGTTTCTGGTTTAACATAACCCACATTGGTTTTTCTTAATAAAGCTGCGGCACCCGGAAGATTTGTTGGGTTTGCTGCTGCAAATGCACCAAAATCTTGAACTGATGTGGCCGTGTAGGAATTAAAATAAGCTTTTTGTCCGTTCATTACTGCAGTTGTTCCTCCTGCAAAAAATTGTCCAGTTGCAGTAGATACTGGTAATATTTCAGAGTATCTATCTAAATTGTCGGGTGCTGAACCTAACAATACTGCATTTCCAATATTAAATCCAATATATTGATCCTGTGTGGTTGGATTTCTAAAACCTGTTTGAAAAGACGCTCTAAAATTATGATTCTTTTCGGCACCGGCTGAATAAACTGCTGATACTCTTGGTGAAAAATTGCCGTCAAAATTTTTAGATTTGTCATAACGAACCGATCCTGTCAATTTTAATCGATCTTCCATTAATTTTTTCTGAACTTGTGTATACGCTCCATAATCTGTGTAATTAATTTGACTATTGGCATCTGTATAAATTCTTCCTCCTGAATTTAACTCATACAAACGATAAGAACCTCCTACTTGAATCTCTGCAAATTTTACTAAATCTCTAAAATTATAGTTTGCATCTGAATGCCAAATTCTCGAATTGTCTTGAAGTCTTGATCCAGTAAGCACATCTGGATCAGCTATTACTTTATTAAAAGCAGCTTTAAACTCTGGAGTTCCTGGTAAAAATCTTGGACTTCCAGTAGCTGCTGGCAAAGGAATTCCCGAAGGAATAATATTGTAATCTGAATATCCTCTTGCAATTGCATGAGCGTTTTCAGGTGTTTGTCCTGCCAATGTAGATTGAACATAGGCAAAAGCGTATTGACCAAACCAAGTTTTATCATCTTTCCATTGTCTATTTACGTTCAAAGCTGTAAAAGTCATGTCGTATGATCTACCGCCGTCTTCAGTTGTTGTGTACCCTCTAACAAAGAAATTTTTACCTTTCAATTCTAATTTATGCTGTTGCATTGTAAAATTATTTAGGTAATATCTGTTAGCACCTTGGTAAACGGTGTTCCCAGTTCCAAATTTACTTTGCCAAATAATTTCAGTATCATTCTTCCAAGGTTTAAAATGTAATGAAAAATCTACTTTAGCATTTTTTACCTTGTTATCTGTCAAGTCCGTTTCATTATAACCTGTTCTGCTTACATTATAATTTGGCAAGATATTGTTAAATGCTACAAACTGCGATTCTGTTATTTTACCTGCATCTAACAACCCTTTTGCAACTCCATTTAGATTAGTAGTTGCCTCATCTCCATATACATTTATTCCGTTATAATTGTGATAACTTCTATCTAAGCCCACATTATTAACTAAATCTTTATCTCTATAGTCAGTAGCAAACCAATCAGTTCCTTTCATGAAAGTAAAGTTGGCTTTTGCTGCAAAATAAGGTGTGAACGCTTTTGCTACTCTTACTCCATAGTCATAATACTCATTATTACCAGCAGCTTTTTGGCTCGTTTGACCGTATTTGGCATAAGCCGTAATCCCTTGGTTTGTAAATGGGCTTTGACTGTTCATGAATAAAATACCATTGAATGCATTAGCACCATACAAAGCAGAAGATGCTCCTGGTAGCAACTCAACATTTTGAACATCTATTTCAGAAACTCCAATTAAATTCCCTAAAACAAAGTTTAATAACGGTGAAGAATTGTCCATTCCATCAACTAACTGCATAAAACGTGTGTTGGCTACGGTAGCAAAACCTCTTGTATTAATTGATTTAAAAGACATACTACTAGTATTCATATGTACCTCTTTCAAGTTTTCTAAACCATCGTAGAAAGTTGGAGATGCAGTTTTTTTAATTTCCTTAATCCCCATTCGTTCAATAGTCACAGGAGATTCTTTAATTCTCTCTGGTGTTCTTGAAGCCGAAACCACAATTTCATCAAGCAAAGTCTCTTCGTCAACAAGTGCAACTGAAACATTTTGGTTGTTCGTTTTAACTTCTACGTTTTTTGAACCATACCCCACACTAATTACTTCTATGGTAAAAGGAGGTTTTTTTGATGTCGATAATTGAAATTTCCCGTCAGAATCAGAAATGGTTCCTGCTGAGTCCCCGAGAATTTTAATGTTGGCACCTGGAATGGGTTGTTTCTTTGTATCAGTTACAACTCCTGTAATTGTCGTTTGAGCATAGGTTAAGCTGCACAAAAACAATGACAAAATAAATAAATACATTTTCATTGGTTTATATTTTTTTGGTTTATGATACCAAAGTACAACAATTTTTGATATTAATAAAAAAAGAGTAATTATATTTCACATATAACAATAATGTAATTGATTATGTAATTATTTGATATAATGCTTTTATTTAAACATTATTCATTATTTCTATAAAAACCGCAAAAAATACTATTCCTGCCTATAAAAAATTGTGGATTTTAAAAAAAAACCATAAAAAAAGCGAGAATAATAAATCTCGCTTTTTTGCTTTTTTTGAAATGTCTATTTATTCGACCGTAACAGATTTTGCTAAGTTTCTAGGCTGATCTACATTACAACCTCTCATTACAGCAATATGGTAAGACAACAATTGTAATGGAATTGTGGTTAACAATGGCGATAAGGCATCAGATGTGTCTGGAATTTCAATGATGTAGTCGGCTAATTCGCGAACTTGTACATCTCCTTTTGTAACTACAGCGATAATTTTTCCGCTTCTAGATTTAATTTCTTGAATATTACTTACAACTTTATCGTAATGACCTTGTTTAGGCGCAATTACTATAACAGGCATGTGCTCGTCGATTAGAGCAATTGGACCGTGTTTCATTTCTGCAGCTGGATATCCCTCAGCATGTATGTAGGATATCTCTTTTAATTTCAAAGCACCTTCTAATGCTACTGGAAAATTGTATCCTCTTCCTAGGTACAAACAGTTTGGCGCATCCTTAAATTTAGCAGCAATTTCTTTTGCCTTATCGTTGGTCAACAATGCTTCAGCCACTTTTTCGGGAATAATTTCCAATTCTTGTAAATATCTATGAAAATCTGAATTTGAGAGGGTTCCTTTTGCTTTAGCTAAACGCAAAGCAATCATCGTTAAAACTGTAATCTGTGTTGTGAATGCTTTGGTAGAAGCAACTCCAATTTCTGGACCTGCATGAGTGTAGGCTCCTGCATGAGTTTCTCTTGAAATAGAAGAACCTACAACATTACAAACTCCAAAAACAAATGCACCTTTTTCTTTAGCTAATTTAATTGCTGCTAATGAATCTGCTGTTTCTCCGGATTGAGAAATGGCAATAACTACATCATTTTTATTGATAATAGGATTTCTATATCTGAACTCAGATGCGTACTCAACCTCTACTGGTATTCTTGTAAACTCTTCAATGATATACTCAGCAACTAAACCCGCGTGCCATGAAGTTCCACAAGCAACAATTAGTATTCTATCAGCATTTAAGAATTTTTCTAAATTATCTTCAACGCCAGCCATTTGTATAAGCCCCTGATTCGCATGCAATCTTCCTCTGTAGGTATCTTTAATAACATTAGGCTGCTCATAAATTTCTTTCAACATGAAATGGTCGTAACCTCCTTTTTCAATCTGTTCTAAATTCATTTGTAATTCTTGAACATAAGGATCTACCAGGGTATCATCTTTAATTTTTCTTATTTTCAGAGGTTTGTGCAATCTTACAATTGCCATTTCTTCGTCCTCAAGATAGATTGCGTTTGAAGTATATTCAATGAACGGTGATGCATCTGAAGCGATAAAATATTCATCTTCTCCAACGCCTATTGCTAATGGACTTCCTAGTCTAGCAACAACAATTTCGTCAGGATTCTGTTTGTCAAATACACATATTGCATAGGCTCCAACAACTTGATTTAAAGCTACCTGAACCGCTTTTCCTAGCTTTAATTTTTCTTTTTTCTGAACTTCCTCAATTAAATTCACTAAAACTTCAGTATCCGTATCTGAATGAAAAATATAACCTCTTTTTATCAATTCTTTCTTTAATGGCTCATAATTTTCAATAATTCCGTTGTGAATTATAGCTAAGTTTCCAGAATTGGACAAATGTGGGTGCGAATTAACATCATTAGGCACACCATGTGTTGCCCAACGTGTATGCCCCATTCCTATTGTGCCGTTTGTGGTAATTTCTTTTGAAATGTTTTCTAAATCTGAAACCTTTCCTTTTGTTTTAGAAAGTTTTAAATCTTGACCGTCATATAATGTTAATCCAGCACTATCATAACCTCTGTACTCTAATCGCTTAAGTCCTTTAATTATTATTGGATAAGCTTCTCTATTTCCTATATATCCTACTATTCCACACATACTTTAATTTTGTTTAGGTTCTGTATAATAAATTTCAAATTTTAATCTTTTATCTTCAGGCACAGTTGAATTACTGCCGTATAAAATGGTTCCTAATGGATTTATTACTGATGCTGTTGGTATTTTTGTTATCTTCCCAGAATAAACTGGGTTTGCTATTTTTTTGTTACTCACATCATTTATATTTTCGGTAACAACCAAACCTAATTGGACATTAGTCACAGTATCGTTTTTGACTAGGTTCCTGATATGATTTGTCAATTTTATCTTGTATTGAATCCCTTTTTTATCTGACCCAATTTTAATTATTCCTCCGTGCACATATTTGTTATATTTTTGAGCAGATCGGGTTGTAATGTCTGATGAGTAGTCCGCTAATGATTTCTTATTGTTTAAATCGTACAAATAAATTCTATTTGGCTCGTCCGATACGTTACTATTATCGATAGTAAAAGTCAGAGAAGCATCATTTATCAATAAATTTCTCGCTCTGAGTTGTTCCAACTCACCATCTCCAAACAAATTAATTACGGCCATAGAACCTTCTCCGCCTTTCAAATATAATTTTGTATCACCTTCAGAACTATTTGGTGAGCTAACAGCGTTTGTGTACTCAGGCAAATAATCGTTTTGAAACAAATTTACACAATTTCCAGTTAAATTGAGCGCTATCGTTTTATTAACCTTGGTAGAATTAGAACTTGAGGTATTCTCTTTGTAATAAACAGTCACTGTACCTCCTTTAAAATTCATCATAGCCAATTGTGTAGTAGCAGTGCTTGATTTTTCAACTTTGAAATACAAGCCTCTAAAATAATTTTTAAATACATCATTCGTAACTAACTTACCTGATGCCGCTGAGGAAAAAATTTTGTTCTGGAAAAAATTCTTATCTAAACTCAACCTCATACTAGGTGCAGAGCGAGTTGTAACTAGTTTCAAATCACTATCTTTTGTGTCTTCTCTGGTTTCTTTTTCACTGAAAAAAAATTCTTCATTTTCACTCAAAGAGGTGCTCGTGTTTAAAAGTTGTCCCTTGTTTGAGTCAAAAAGGCTATTTTGATTGGAAAAATACGCTTGTTCATCTAAAGAATTCGGGTCGATATCTCTCAGAAAATATCCTGATTCATAAACTCCTAGTTTAAGCTTAGATGGATTAAGCTTAGATCCCGAAGGTCCATATATTGAGTCTAACTCATATTTCCCAGTTACACCATCATCCTCAAAACCAACCTTCGTACTGTAATAAGGAATTTTTAAAATTACACTATCAATTACTGGCGCTAAAGCTAAATCAATTGTAGGATTTACACTGGCTAATTGTACTTGAGTTACAAAATTGGCAGTAGTAGTCCCAAAAGCCGGATTGTTATATATCCCCAAAGCGTTTACACTAAGATTATTAGACTGTACGGCTCCCGTGCTCTGATTAAATGCAAGCACTTGTTTTGACTCTGGTTTCAACGAAAAATTATTATCGCCAACTATATCGGTACCCACTTCATTAAACCCTAAATCACATGAAGTTAGGACTACAAGAGATAAAACGATTAAAATACTTTTATAAAACGAATTGTTGTTCATGCTTTAATTTAAATTTTACTTACAGTAATTCGCTTTTGTAAAAATTGGTATACAACTCCGCGAATTTATCTTTCGGAGCGAAAGGTAAAAAAGGTTTCCCCGATGTCTCTATAAATTTTGTTAAACTTGGAGAGAGGTTATCAGAAGCAATAATTAAGGCATCTGAATGCATGATACTTGCTTTAATAATATTCTCATAATTCGGTGTTTCCAAATGAGAAATAACTTCTAGCGGAATGTTATCAAACTTCACTTTGTTAATCATTTCAATGTCTAAATTCCCCTCAAAAGATTGACTGTATACTGAAGTTACAATTTTAGTATTTGCAAACAATGCTTCATCCTTATAATAGTGCTTCATGTAGATAGGCAACATTGCGGCCATCCAACCATGAACATGAATGATATCTGGAACCCAATTCAATTTTTTAACGGTTTCAACTACGCCTTTTGCAAAGAAAATAGCTCGTTCATCGTTGTCTGGATACAAAATCCCTTCTTCGTCTGTAAACGTGGCTTTTCTCTTGAAATACTCATCATTATCTATAAAATATACTTGAATCCGTTCTTTTGGTATTGAAGCTACTTTTATAATTAAAGGCATATCTAAATCGTTGACAACTAAATTCATGCCCGATAATCGAATTACTTCGTGCAATTGATGCCTTCTTTCATTAATATTACCATATCTAGGCATAAAAATGCGTATTTGTCCTCCTTGATCATTGATCATTTTTGGAACATCATAAGACATTAAAGAAACCTCATTTTCAGCTAGATAGGGCACCACTTCAGATGATACGTACAATATCCTCTTTTCCTCCATATTGTAATTCACTTTACTTGTTGTCAACAAAAACAGTGCAAATTTACAAAATTTTATGGAGTTATTAACTAAAATCTTAAGTTTGCACCCATTTCAATAGTAAAGATATGTTGGTTTTTAACAAAAAAGTCGATTTAGTAGCCCATTTAAAAGCGATTTCAACTCAAGAAACCAGCATTGGCTTAGTGCCAACAATGGGAGCACTGCACCAAGGACATTTATCTTTACTCAAAGAATCCATTCGGAACAACGACATTACCGTTGTTAGTATTTTTGTGAATCCAACTCAATTTAATAATTCAGAAGATTTACTGAACTATCCTAGAACTCAAGAAAACGATATTAAAAAAATCAAAACTGTATCAGAAAATATTATCCTCTATGCACCCACTGTTGAGGATGTTTATGAAGGAAAAACCGTATCGCAACATTTTGATTTTGATGGATTAGAAAATCAGATGGAGGGAAAATTTAGACCCGGGCATTTTGATGGAGTGGGAACCGTTGTAAAACGTCTTTTCGAAATCGTAAAACCAACGAATGCTTATTTTGGAGAAAAAGATTTTCAACAGCTGCAAATCATAAAAAAAATGGTTTCAAAACTTAACATCCCTGTCAAAATCATAGGCTGTCCTATTCTCAGAGAATCAAATGGCCTAGCAATGAGTTCGAGAAACGAACGCTTATCTGAAAAAGACAAACAATTTGCTAGCATTATCTACAAAACCATTTCAAAAGCAAAAATGCAGTTTAAAACAAAAAGTGCATCAATGATATCCAAATGGGTTAATAACCAATTTAAAAATATTCCTGATTTTGAATTGGAATATTTTCAAATTGCTGACGAAGCCACATTACTACCTTGTGTTAGAAAAAATAAAAGCAAACAATACCGAGCCTTCATAGCCGTTTATATTAACAAAGTACGGCTAATTGACACCATATCTTTAAATTAATTACTTTTGACCAATACAAATTGATGCTCTGGAATCAATACAATAATCTTATAATCTCTTGAGAAAAAAAATTGGAAAATGGCTTTCTATTCTTCTACCCGTTCTACTAGGGGTGTTTTTAATTGTATATACCTATGAAAAATTTACGCCTGAGCAAATTCTTGAAATAAAAGGATACTTTAAAAATGCCGATTATTCCTATATTTATATTGGTCTAGCAATTGCTTTTTTAGGAAATGCTTCTAGAGCCTATCGTTGGAAATATGTGTTAGAACACATGGGATATACCACTTCATTCTACAATAACTTTATGGCTGTGAATATAAGTTATTTACTCAATTTAACTGTGCCAAAATCTGGGGAAATTTCAAGGGCTTTAATTCTAAAAAAATACGAGAACATTCCCTTTGACAAGGGTTTTGGATCAATCGTTGCTGAGAGAATTATTGATATGTTTGTGCTATTGTTATTTATGGTATTAGCTGTCTTTTTACAATTTGATATTGTAAAATCTTTTATTTTAGATAAACTTCCATTATTTAAAATAATCCTGTATGGTTCAATCTGTCTTCTTACAGGCATTGTAATTATTTTGGTTTATCTATTTTCCAATGCAAAATGGGTTCAAACTGTGAAACTAAAATTTTCAGGATTAAAAGAAGGCTTGCTTAGCATTTTTCACATGAAAAAAAAGATGTTCTATTTAATGCATACTGCCTTCATTTGGTTTTCCTATCTTTTTACTTTTTACATTACTCTTTTTGTGATTCCAGAGACAAGTTCATTAGGAATTGGAGCAATCGCTTCCGCATTTGTAGTGGGCAGTATTGCTATTTCATTCACAAATAGTGGTTTTGGTTCTTATCCTTTTCTTTTATCCAAAATATTATTATTTTACTCTGTTGCTGAAACGGCAGGCAATGCTTTTGGCTGGATTGTTTGGTCATCACAAATGTTATTGGTGGTGATTCTAGGGGCACTCTCTTTTTTATTTTTACCAGTTTTTAATCGAAGCAAATAATTCATTATATTGCTAGTCTATTTTTTGACTATTACTTAACCACCAATTCTATAAAAATGAAAAGACTGTTTTTACTGTTTTTGTGTATTCAATCTGCGACTGTTTTCCCTCAAAAAACCACAGAAGTTTTGTCTTCATCAAGACTAAAAGAAGACAGAGAAATAACCATTGGCCTACCCGCTTCCTATGAGAAAAATACTGGTAAAAGTTATCCGTTATTAGTGTTACTAGACGGCGATTATTTATTTGACCCATTTCAAGGAGCGTTAAATTACGGAACCTACTGGGATGATTTACCTGAAATGATTATTGTGGGAATTAGTCAGAATAAAAATAATGAACGTGAAACCGATTGTACTGTTGACGAAACAACTGGCTTACCAGCAGAAAAAGGTGAAAAATTCTTTGAATTTATCGGATTAGAACTTGTTCCTTATATTCAAAAAAAATACAGAACAAGTCCATTTCGAATCGTTGCAGGGCATGATATTACGGCGGGATTTCTGAATCTTTTTCTCTATAAAGACCAACCTCTATTTAGCGGTTATATTTCGCTTAGCCCAGAACTGGCTACAGGAATGGAAGAACAAATCCCTGAACGATTAAATCTAATCAATCAACAAATTTTTTATTACCAATCTACCGCAGACGGTGACGTAAAAAAAATGCAAAAGCGCATAAGAGCCCTCGATAACGAAGCAAAAGCAATAAATAAACCTACACTGAATTATAAGTTTGATGATTTTAAGGGCTCAACCCATTATTCATTAGTTTTACATTCTATTCCTAATGCTTTGTACCAATTTTTTGCAGCATATCAACCAATATCAAATAACGAGTTCACTGAAAAAATCGCTACTTTACCTTCGGGATATGTAGACTATTTGAGCAATAAATATGATATTTTAGAAAAAACACTTAATCTAAAAACACCCATTCGAATTAACGATTTTAAGGCTATTGAAGCTGCTATTCTTAAAAACAAAGCTTATCCTGAATTTGAAAAACTAGCTGAGTTAGCCCGAAAAAATTACCCAAAATCAATGTTAGCTGACTATCAGTTAGGGTTAATGTATGAGAAAACAGATGATTTAAAAAAAGCTATTAAATCGTATCAAAATGCATTTCAAAAAGAGGAAATTGGAGAACTAACTAAAGATATGATACTTAACAAAGCGGAGGAATTGAAAGGGAAATTGCCCTCAAAAGATCAAAAATCAAAAGAAATTGTTGAACCAGTGATTGAAGAACCTAAAGCGGAGTAGCAACAATTTAAAAGTTCTCAACAATAGGGGTTAACTAAATATTTTTAATAATTATCAAGTCAAAACCTCTTTAATTTAACGTCATTTCTAATAAGAATCAAATAATTTGTTATATTGCTCCTGTTTTTTATGAGTATTTAACAAATACAAATAAAGTATGAAGAAAATATTTTTGTTCCTATCACTTCTATTTTGGGTTTACACTTATTCTCAGGTAACAAAAATTATGTATCCCTCTTTCAAATTAGGCGAAAAAAGGGAGGTTATTATTGGGCTTACCGAATCATATGAAAAAAATCCTGACAAAAAATATCCACTGATACTTCTGCTAGATGGCGATTATTTATTCTATCCTTTCCACGGAGAATTGTGTTATGGTGCTTTTTGGGATGATTATCCTGAAGTTATTCTCGTTGGTATAAGCCAAAACAAAAATGACGAACGTGAATCCGACTCAACAGTTGGAGAGACAGATGGGCTTCCTATTGATCAAGGAAGTGCTTTTTTTGAATTTATAGGAGTAGAATTAATACCCTATCTCCATGAAAAATATAGAATTGCACCTTTTAAAGTTATTGCGGGACACGATACAACGGCAGGGTTTTTGAACTTTTTTTTATATAAAGACCAACCGCTATTTGATGGATACATTTCTATGAGCCCAGCACTAGTTAACGGAATGAAAACAAGAATTCCAGAGCGATTAAATTCTATTAACAAACCTATTTTCTATTATCAATCTACTGCAGATGGTGATGTAAAACGAATGCAAACCAGAATAAAAGAATTGGATAGTGCCATAAAAGTTATTCCAAACACCAAATTAAATTACCTCTTTAATGACTTTAAAGACGAAAATCACTACTCTTTAGTTTCGCACTCTATTCCTAATGCTTTACGCCAATTTTTCTCA
>Ga0116157_10005643_pt1 | contig 11488 bp, 4 predicted proteins | sample AD_UKC048_MetaG_FD_89882 | JGI IMG/M metagenome (GOLD analysis project Ga0116157, IMG submission 89882) | Active sludge microbial communities of municipal wastewater-treating anaerobic digesters from USA - AD_UKC048_MetaG | ecosystem: Engineered > Bioreactor > Anaerobic > Digestate | place: USA... | reverse complement strand
TCGAACGCCTCGGCTGCCAAGCCGATGGTTTCCCCAAGCGTCGGATGCGGGTGGATCGTCTTGCCGATGTCGACCGCATCGGCACCCATTTCGATGGCCAGGGCGATCTCTCCGATCATGTCGCCGGCATGCGTGCCCACGATGCCCCCACCGACGATGGCGCGAGTGTCTGCGCTGAAAAGCAGCTTGGTGAACCCTTCGTCGCGTCCGTTGGCAATGGCACGGCCCGAGGCTGTCCACGGGAACAGGCCCTTCTTGACCGCCACACCCTGCGCCCTGGCATCGTCCTCGGTCAGACCGACCCATGCCACTTCCGGGTCGGTATAGGCCACGCTCGGGATCACACGCGCATCGAATGCTGCCCTGCTCAAATGCGCATCGCCGAGTTGCTCGCCGGCCGCGACTTCAGCTGCCACATGCGCCTCGTGAACCGCCTTGTGCGCCAGCATTGGCTGGCCAACGATGTCTCCGATCGCAAAGATGTGCGGCACGTTGGTGCGCATCTGGATGTCGACAGTGATGAAGCCACGATCGCTCACGGCGACGCCGGCCTTCTCGGCCCCGATGCGCTTGCCGTTGGGCACGCGGCCCACGGCCTGCAGCACCAGGTCGTAGACCTGCTCCTTGAGCTTGCCCTCGCCCTCGAACTTCACCAGGATACCGTCGCTCGTCGCCGTGGCGCCGACGGTTCTGGTCTTCAACATGATGTTGTCGAAGCGTGGGGCATTCATCTTCTGCCACACCTTGACCAGATCGCGGTCGGCTCCCTGCATCAGACCGTCGAGCATCTCGACCACGTCGAGTCGTGCGCCGAGCGTCGAGTAGACCGTGCCCATCTCGAGGCCGATGATCCCGCCGCCGATCACCAGCATGCGCTTCGGGTTCTGGCGCAGTTCGAGCGCGCCGGTGGATGTCACGACGCGGGGATCGTCCTTTGGCAGGAACGGCAGCTTTACCGCCTCCGAGCCGGCCGCGATGATCGCGCGCCTGAACTTGATGACCTGGCTCTTGCCATCGGCCATCGAAACACTCAGGTGAAACGGATCGACAAATTCGCCGAGTCCCTGCACCACCGTGACCTTGCGCATCTTCGCCATTGCGGCCAGCCCGCCGGTCAGCTTGCCGACGACCTTTTCCTTGTGAGCCTTGAGCTTTGCGAGATCGACCGTCGGCTTCGAGAAGGTGATGCCCAGCGCTTCGAAGTGCGAGACCTCGTCCATCACCGCGGCGACGTGCAGCAGCGCCTTCGAAGGTATGCAGCCGACATTCAGGCACACACCGCCCAGCGTCGGGTAGCGCTCGACCAGCACCACCTTCAGGCCGAGGTCCGCAGCGCGGAACGCCGCCGAGTACCCGCCTGGCCCGGCGCCCAGCACCAGCAGATCGCATTCAACATCTGCGGCGCCGGCATGGGCTACCGTAGTCAGCGGGAGGTTGCCCTGAGCCTTCGCTGGCGCCGGCGGTTCAGCGGCAGGCGCCTCGCCGGCCACCTCCATTGTCAGGATCAGCGAGCCCTGGTTCACCGTGTCACCGATCTTGACCTTCAGGTCCTTGACGACACCCGCATGCGACGACGGTATCTCCATCGATGCCTTATCGCTCTCGACCGTGATCAGGCTCTGCTCGGCCTTGACTGCATCGCCGGCTTGAACCAGCAACTCGATGACCGCCACATCCTTGAAGTCGCCGATGTCGGGGACCTTGATATCCATCAGTGCCATGGCTTGCTTCTCAAAGAAGGACGCGGCGGAAGTCCGCCAGCACGGCGCCCAGGTAGGCGTTGAAGCGTGCGGCTGACGCGCCATCGATCACGCGGTGGTCCCAGCTCAGGCTGAGCGGCAGCATCAGCCGCGGCTGGAAAGCCCGACCGTCCCACACCGCTTCGGTGCTGCTCTTGCAGACGCCCAGGATCGCCACTTCGGGCGCATTGATGATCGGGGTGAAGTAACGACCGCCGATGCCGCCGAGCGAGCTGATGCTGAAGCAGCCGCCGGTCATCTCGGTCGGGCTCAGCTTGCCCTCGCGCGCCTTCTGGGCCAGTTCGCTCATTTCCTTCGAAATCTGAAGGATGCCTTTCTGGTCTGCATCCTTGATCACCGGAACCATCAGGCCGTTCGGCGTGTCGGCTGCGAACCCGATGTGGAAGTACTGCTTCACGACCAGCTGATCGCCATCCAGCGAGGCATTGAAGTCGGGAAACTTCTTCAGCGCGGCAACACAGGCCTTGATCAGGAAGGCGAGCATGGTCACCTTGACGCCCGCCTTCTCGTTCTCCTTGTTGAGTTGCACGCGGAAGGCTTCCAGCTCGGTGATGTCGGCGTCGTCGTGATTGGTGACGTGCGGGATCAAGACCCAGTTGCGGTGCAGGTTGGCTCCGCTGATCCTCTTGATTCGCGACAGGTCGCGGCGCTCGACCGGGCCGAACTTCGCGTAATCGACCTGCGGCCACGGCAGCAGGCCGGGAAATGCACCGGGGGCTGCGCCGGACACGGCAGCAGGCGCTCTAGCCGCGGCCGCCTGCGTCGTCGCTGTGCCGGCCATGACTCGCTGGACAAAGCCCTGAACATCCAGCTGCGTGATGCGCCCCTTGGGGCCGCTGCCCGGCACTTCGGCCAGCGGCACGCCGAGCTCGCGCGCCAGCTTGCGGATCGAGGGCGATGCATGCGGCAACGAGCCCTTCGGCGATGTGGGTTCGTGCGCGGGCAACGAGGCGTTCGGTGACACTGGCTCCGGCACCGCGGCCGGCACAGCTGCGGGTGCAGCTGTCACCACGGGCGACGCCGCGGTGGGGATTGCCGGCTGATCAGGCGCGGCAGCAGCATCCGCCGAGACCGTCTTCGGTTCCGCAGTCTCCGAAGTCACCTCAGCCGCTTCTAGCAGCAGCACCAGCGACCCTTCGCTGACCTTGTCTCCGAGTTTGACCTTCATCTCCCTGACCACGCCGGCGTGCGAAGACGGGATCTCCATGGACGCCTTGTCGCTCTCGACGGTGATCAGGCTCTGCTCCGCCTTGACGGTGTCGCCCGGCTTGACCAGCAGCTCGATGACGTCGACCGTCTTGAAGTCTCCGATGTCCGGGACCTTCACTTCCACCGTTGCCATGTCCTGTCTCCGGCTCGTTACGCGTACAGCGGGTTGATCTTGTCGACTGGAATGGCGTACTTCCGGATCGCCTCCGCCACCTTGGCGGCAGGCACCTTGCCCTCTTCAGCCAGCGCCTTCAGGGCCGCGACGACGATGTAGTGGCGGTTGATCTCGAAGTGCGCGCGAAGCTTGCTGCGGAAGTCGCTGCGCCCGAAACCGTCGGTGCCCAGCACCTTGTAGCCGCGGCCCTTCGGAATGAATGCGCGGATCTGCTCGGCGTAATTCTTCATGTAGTCGGTGGACGCAATCACCGGACCGGCATGCGCCTCGAGCTGCCTCGCCACGAACGGAACACGCGGCGCCTCGGTCGGATGGAGCAGGTTCCAGCGTTCGGCATCCTGGCCATCGCGGGCCAGCTGATTGAAGCTCGGACAGCTCCAGACCTTGGCCGCGACGCCCCATTCCGCTTCGAGCAGGGCCTTGGCGAACTGCGATTCGCGCAGGATGGTGCCACTGCCCAGCAGATTGACGCGTGGCGCATCGTTCTTGGTGCCGATGGGCACGTCCTCGAGCAGGTACATGCCCTGGATGATCTGCTCTTCGGTTCCCGGCTTCAGACCGGGCATCGGATAGTTTTCGTTGAGCAGCGTGATGTAGAAGTAGACGTTGTCCTGCTTCTCGACCATGCGCTTGAGGCCGTGGTGCAGGATCACGCCGACCTCGTGCGCGAAGGTCGGGTCGTAGCTGATGCAGTTCGGGATCGTGCCGGCCAGGATGTGGCTGTGGCCATCTTCATGCTGCAGCCCCTCGCCGTTCAGCGTGGTGCGACCGGACGTGCCACCCAGCAGGAACCCACGAGCCTGCATGTCGCCGGCCGCCCATGCCAGGTCTCCGATGCGCTGGAACCCGAACATCGAGTAGTAGACGAAGAACGGCACCATGATGCGGTTGTTCGTCGAGTAGGACGTCGCCGCGGCGATCCAGCTCGCCATGCCGCCGGCCTCGTTGATGCCCTCCTGCAGGATCTGGCCGGCCTTGTCCTCGCGGTAGTACATCACCTGGTCCTTGTCGACCGGCGTGTACTTCTGACCTTCGGGGTTGTAGATGCCGATCTGGCGGAACAACCCCTCCATGCCGAAGGTGCGGGCTTCGTCGACCAGGATGGGCACGACGCGCGGGCCCAGCGCCTGATCGCGCAGCAGGATGCCGAGGAAACGCACATAGGCCTGCGTGGTGCTGATCTCGCGGCCCTCGGCGGTGGCCTCGAAGACCGGCTTGAATGTCTCGATCGACGGCACGGTGAACTGCTCTTCGGACTTCACGCGGCGCTTTGGCAGGTAGCCCCCCAGCGCAGCGCGACGCTCGTGCAGGTATCTCATCTCGGGCGTGTCGTCGGCCGGCTTGTAGAACGGGATGCTGGCGAGTTCGCTGTCGGGGATCGGAATGTTGAAGCGGTCGCGAAAGAACTTCAGATCCTCGTCGCTGAGCTTCTTCGCCTGGTGCGCGGTGTTCTTGCCCTCGCCGGCACTGCCCATGCCCCACCCCTTGACGGTCTTCACCAGCAGCACGGTCGGCTGACCCACGGTGTTGCTGGCCCGGTGGAAGGCCGCATAGACCTTCTGCGCGTCATGGCCTCCCCGGCGCAGGTTCCAGATGTCCTTGTCGCTCATCTTCGACACCAGCTCCGCGGTGCGCGGGTCGCGGCCGAAGAAGTGCTCGCGCACGAAGGCTCCGTCGTTGGCCTTGAAGGCCTGGTAGTCGCCGTCCAGCGTCTCCATCATGATCTTGCGCAACGCGCCGTCCTTGTCGCGCGCCAGCAAGGCGTCCCACTCCTTGCCCCAGATCAGCTTGATGACGTTCCAGCCCGAGCCGCGGAACTCGCCTTCGAGTTCCTGGATGATCTTGCCGTTGCCGCGCACCGGTCCGTCCAGTCGCTGCAGGTTGCAATTGACGACGAACACGAGGTTGTCGAGCTTCTCGCGCGCGGCCAGCCCGATGGCGCCCAGCGACTCGGGCTCATCCATCTCGCCGTCGCCGCAGAACACCCAGACCTTGCGCTTGCTCGTATCGGCGATGCCACGGGCATGGAGGTACTTCAGGAAGCGCGCCTGGTAGATCGCCATCAACGGTCCCAGACCCATCGACACCGTCGGAAACTGCCAGAACTCGGGCATCAGCTTGGGATGCGGGTAGCTGCTGAGCCCCTTCCCATCGCCTTCCTGACGGAAGTTCAGCAGTTGCTCTTCGGTCAGCCGGCCCTCCAGGAAGGCTCGGGCGTAGATGCCCGGCGCACTGTGTCCCTGGATGTACAGCAGGTCACCGCCGTGCCCCTCATGGTCGGCATGCCAGAAATGATTGAACCCGGTGGCCAGCATGTGCGCCAGCGAGGCGAAGCTGCTGATGTGTCCCCCGAGATCGCCGCCATCCGCCGGGTGCAGTCGATTCGCCTTGACCACCATCGCCATCGCGTTCCAGCGCATGCAGGCGCGAAGACGACCTTCCAGTTCCAGGTTGCCGGGATTGCGCTCTTCGTCCTCGGGCTCGATCGTGTTGACGTAGCCGGTGTTGGCCGAGAACGGCATGTCGATGCTGTTCTGCCGAGCATGCTCGAGCAGTTGCTCGAGCAGGTAGTGCGCACGTTCGGGCCCTTCGGCACCGATCACGGCGGACAGCGCGTCGAGCCATTCGTGCGTTTCCTGCGCGTCGGTGTCGCTGGCGTGGGCATCGGCTGCACCGACGATTGGTTCAGGCATCACGGACATGGCGTCTCCGGAAAGTAGTGCTTTCAACGTGCAACGAGTTTCTCACAACTCGGCCAAACATTTCGAATTACGCAATGCGATTTCATATTATGGTTTTAATGTTCGACTGAGGGTCACTCCTGCCTCGTCTCGTTCCTGGACAGCGAACCGCTTCGACGTCTACCGCCCTCGCCGCCGACTCGATAATCCGGTGATGGACAGTCCTTCGAGAAGCAATCTGGCCTCCCGCATGCCCTTGCCCGGCACGCGGCGCCTGTTCGGGCGTTGGTGGCGACGCCAGTCACCGGCGCACCAGGATCGCTACGCCACGCTGGCACCGCTTGCGTCGGTGCTTCTCTTCCTCGCGGCCATCATCTCGGCGTTCTGGTACCTGCGCAATGAGGAATTCGAGCGCGCAGGTGAATCGGTTCGCCGCGACACCGAGCTCGCCCAGCAGCAAATCCGGCTCAGGTTGATCGAGAACGAGGAAAGCCTGGGTCGCATCGCTCAGGATCTGGTCTTGCGCGACCCCGACCGCAGCCTGTTCCAGCGCAACGCCGCCGACCTGATCCGCGAGCGCCCGGAGATCAGCCGGGTCTACTGGCTGGCGGCCAACCGCAGCGTGGTCTCGACCCAGTCGGCCAACGGCTACCAGGTGGACAACGAGCCGGGCGCTGTCGTCCTCGAGCACGGCATGTCGTTGCCGAAGGAAGGGTCTGACAACCCGGCGGAAGCTGCCTTCGTCAGCGCCCGCAAGAACCGTGGAACAGCGTATTCGAGCGCCTTCGCCGACGGGGCCGGAGCCAACGTCGTGCAGGTGCACGTGCCGCTGCTGGTGCGCAACGTGTTCCTGGGGATGGTGGTGGCCGAGTACTCGACGGACAGCCTGATCCGCTTCCTGGTGCCGCCCGATGTGAGCAACCGTCATGTGATCAGCCTGCTCACACCGAAAGGTCGCACGCTGTCGAGCACCGTGATGCCGATGCCCGGTCAGGAGGCGCCCAAGGCCACGATCGTGCACGACGTGCCGGTGCTGCCGTCCGGCGATGCCCTGATGTTGCGCGGACAGGGTTATCGCACCTCGGTCGGCCTGATCGGCAACACACTGTTCTGGATGGTGGTCGCGCTGAGTGTGCTGACGGTCTGGACCCTGTTCGGCACCTGGCGACACGTGAGGCGGCGATCGCAGATGCAGAGCGCCTTGGTGTCCGAGGCGAACTTCCGCCGCGCCATGGAGAACTCCATGCTGACCGGCATGCGAGCCATGGACATGGAGGGCCGGATCACTTACGTGAACCCTGCCTTCTGCGCGATGACGGGCTTCGGAGAATCCGAGCTCATCGGACGCATGCCGCCGTTCCCGTACTGGCCGCCGGATCGTCACGACGAGATCAATCGACTGCTGCAGCAGGAGCTGCAGGGACGAAGCCCCTCAGGCGGCATCGAGGTCAAGGTGATGCGCAAGGATGGCGAGATGTTCGACGCACGCATGTACGTGTCGCCGCTGATCGATCCGAAGGGAATCCAGACGGGCTGGATGACCTCGATGACCAACATCACCGAGGCCAAGCGCATCCGCGACCAGTTGTCTGCGTCTCACGAACGCTTCACGACCGTCCTTGAAGGGCTCGATGCGGCCGTGTCGGTGCTGTCGGTGCAGCAGGGCGAACTGCTCTTCGCGAACCGGTCCTACCGGCTGTGGTTCGGCGCGGATGCGCTGGGCCACGCGCTGCTGGCCGGCGACGACATCGATGCCATGCCCGCCGAGCCCGAAGACTCGGTCGAGAGCATGGGGGGCCTGCCGACCCAGGAGCTGACAGAGATCGGCTCGGATCCGCGCGAGGTGCTGATCGAACCACTGAACAAGTGGTTCGACGTGCGAGTGAGGTACCTGCAATGGACCGACGGACGCCTGGCACAGATGCTTATCGCGACGGACGTGACCTCGCGTCGGAACGCCGAAACCCTGGCCGCCAGCCAATCCGAGAAGGCCCAGGTGACCAGCCGGCTGGTGACGATGGGCGAAATGGCGTCGTCGGTGGCTCACGAGCTCAACCAACCGCTGACCGCGATCGCGAACTACTGCAACGGCATGGTCTCTCGGGTGAAGAACGACGCGATCGAAAAGGAAGACCTGATCGCGGCACTGGAAAAGACCTCCAAGCAGGCACAGCGGGCCGGCCAGATCATCCACCGCATTCGGGCCTTCGTGAAACGCAGTGAACCGCAGCGGCAGGAAGCTCAAGCCCAGACCATCATCGATGACGCCGTCGATCTCGCCAGCATCGAACTGCGCCGGCGCAAGGTATCGATCCAGACCTACGTCGCACAGCGTCTGCCACCGCTGCTGGTCGATCCGATCCTGATCGAGCAGGTGGTCCTGAACCTGCTCAAGAACGCGGCGGAAGCGATCGATTCGGCCGATCTTCCCGCTGCGCGGCGCAGGATCGAACTGCGCGTGGTGCCCAAACGCAACGCCGAGGAAGGCCATGTGATCGAGTTCAGCGTGACCGACATGGGGCCGGGAATCCGTCCCGAGGTCCTGGCGCGCCTGTACGAGGCGTTTTTCTCCACCAAGGCAGAAGGATTGGGCATCGGCCTGAGCCTGTGCCGGTCCATCATCGAGTCGCACCGTGGCCGTATCCGCGCGGAGAACCTCTACAATGCCGGGTCGGTTTCGGGCTGCTGCTTTGCTTTCACGCTGCCCGTCGAGAGCAGCCGAATCGAAGCCCTTCCCTCACCCAACCCGGTCGTGACGTCATGAGCTTGATTCCGAAAAAAGGCACCGTTTACGTGGTCGATGACGACGAAGCGGTGCGTGACTCTCTACAGTGGCTGCTGGAAGGCAAGGATTACCGGGTCAAGTGCTTTGACTCGTCCGAGTCGTTCCTGTCGCGCTTCGACCCGCGCGAAGTCGCCTGCCTGATCGCCGACATCCGCATGGACGGAATGAGCGGCCTCGAATTGCAGGACCGCCTGATCGAGCGCAAGAGCCCGCTTCCCATCGTGTTCATCACCGGACACGGAGACGTGCCGATGGCCGTCACGACGATGAAGAAGGGGGCGATGGATTTCATCGAGAAGCCCTTCAAGGAAGAAGAGCTCGTGGGTCTTGTCGAGCGGATGCTGGACGAAGCGCGTTCCGCGTTCTCGCAGCACCAGGAAGCGGCCAGCCGCGACGCTCTGCTCTCGCGACTCACCACCCGTGAAGGTCAGGTACTCGAGCGCATCGTCGCCGGGCGCTTGAACAAGCAGATCGCCGACGATCTGGGCATCAGCATCAAGACGGTGGAAGCGCATCGCGCCAACATCATGGAGAAATTGAATGCGAACACCGTCGCAGATCTGCTGAAGATCGCCCTGGGCGCGCAGGGCAAGTCCTGAGACCCCGTCACTGCGGATCGGATCGGCAGTGACATCGACGAAGGCCGCCTCGCAGCGGCCTTTCGCTTTTTTGAAGACGACCAGTGTGCGGTATTTCGCGGGGCCGCTTCGGCCTCTGGCCCTGATCCCGCACTCGCGGGGTGATTTCGGCTTTGTGATTTGGCCTTCAGGCCCCAGATTCCAGTTCCGGACTTCCTGACCGCCCAGGTCCGCTCACTTGACCAACATGACCAATCCGCTGCTACGCGCCGACGCCCTGCCCGCCTTCGACGAGATTCGTCCCGAGCATGTCCAGCCCGCGATCGACACGTTGCTGGCCACGACGGACGCCGCCCTGGAACGCGCAGTCGGTCCCGACACGCCTGCGGAATACGACGCGGTGTCGTCCGTCCTCGACACCGCCGCCGAGCATCTGCGCTTTGTCTGGGGAGCCATCGGGCACCTCAATGCAGTGGCGGACACGCCTGCCCTGCGTGCGGCCTACAACGACGCGTTGCCCAAGGTCACGGAGCAGTCGAGCCGGCACGCCGCTGATGAGCGGCTCTACGCCAAGTACAAGGCGATCGCGAAGAACGCAGCCTGCGTCGGTTCTGCGAGCAGCCTGACGCCCGCCCGCAAGCAGGCGCTGAGCAACGCGATGCGCGATTTCGTGCTGGCGGGTGCCGAATTGCAGGGCGAGGCCAAGCAGCGCTTCCAGCGCCTTCAGGAACTGCAGGCGGACCTGTCGCAGAAGTTCTCGGAGCACGTGCTCGACGCAACCGACGGCTACGCCTGTTACGCCAGCACCGAGGAGCTCGCTGGCGTTCCCGCCGACGCCCGCGAGGCCTCGAGGGCCGCTGCCGCGGCCGAAGGCAAGGCGGGTCACAAGGTCACGTTGCACTTCCCCAGCTATTTCCCGGTCATGCAGTACGGCGAGAACCGCGCGCTGCGCGAACGGCTGTACACCGCCAATGCCACTCGGGCCAGCGAGATGGGCCCGCCGGATCAGGACAACAGCGAGGTCATGCGCGAACTGATCCGGCTCCGTCAGGAGGAGGCCAGGCTGCTCGGCTACCCGAGCTACGCCGATGTATCGCTGGTGCCCAAGATGGCAGCGTCGCCGCGCCAGGTGATGGACTTCCTGCGAGATCTGGCAGGCCGCGCCCGCCCGCACGCACAGCGTGATCTGGCCGAGTTGCGCGAGTTCGCACGCACCGAGCTCGGCATCGACGATTTGCAGGCCTGGGATGTGCCCTTCGCGAGCGAGAAGCTGAAGGAAGCCCGGTATGCATTCAGCGACCAGGAGGTGAAGCAGTACTTCACCGAGCCGAAGGTGCTTGAAGGCCTGTTCCGGATCATCGAGACATTGTTCGAGGTGGCGATCCGCCCGGACAGCGCACCGGTGTGGCACCCGAGCGTGCGCTTCTTCCGCATCGAGCGGCCTGCCGAACCGGGGTCGGATGGGCCAGCCGAGTTGGTCGGCCAGTTCTACCTCGACCCCTACGCCCGTCCCGGCAAGCGACCTGGAGCCTGGATGGACGAGGTGCGCGGCCGGTGGGCGCGTCCCGAGGGGCGGCTGCAAACGCCGGTCGCGCAACTGGTCTGCAACTTCACGCCGCCGCTGCCCGGCAAGGCCGCACTGCTCAGCCACGACGACGTCACCACGCTGTTCCACGAATTCGGCCACGGTCTGCACCACATGCTCACGCAGGTCGACGACATCGGCGTGGCCGGCATTTCGGGCGTCGAATGGGATGCGGTCGAACTGCCCAGCCAGTTCATGGAGAACTTCTGCTGGGAGTGGGATGTCGTCAAGCGGCTGACCGCGCACGCCGACACCGGTGAGCCTCTGCCGCGTGAACTGTTCGACCGCATGCTGGCTGCCAAGAATTTCCAGAGCGGCCTGCAGACGTTGCGTCAGGTGGAGTTCTCGCTGTTCGACATGCGCCTGCACGCCGAACCGGGCAGCGAGGATCGCATCGAGGCCCTGCTTGAAGAGGTGCGCGACGAGGTGTCGGTATTCAAGCCGCCCGCGTTCAACCGCTTCCAGCACAGCTTTTCGCACATCTTCGCTGGCGGATACTCCGCCGGTTACTACAGTTACAAATGGGCCGAAGTGCTTTCGGCGGACGCCTGGGCCGCTTTCGAAGAAACTTCGCAGACTGGCGGTGTGCTCAATGTCGAGACGGGTCGCCGGTACCGGCAGACCGTTCTCGAAGCCGGAGGCAGCCGTCCAGCGATGGAGAGCTTCAAGGCCTTCCGTGGTCGCTCGGGCTCAGGACATGCCCTGGTGACGCAGC
>Ga0116157_10005642_pt1 | contig 11488 bp, 9 predicted proteins | sample AD_UKC048_MetaG_FD_89882 | JGI IMG/M metagenome (GOLD analysis project Ga0116157, IMG submission 89882) | Active sludge microbial communities of municipal wastewater-treating anaerobic digesters from USA - AD_UKC048_MetaG | ecosystem: Engineered > Bioreactor > Anaerobic > Digestate | place: USA... | reverse complement strand
TAGGGATCATTTTTAAACCATCCGAAATCACACTTAACGTAAGATTTACCGCAATTAACCTCAATTACATCTGAATTTAGATTCAGCTCTTTTTGCTGGTAGCCTCTATTGACAATATTTTGCCATAGCCTTTTGCACTCAGTTTCAAGAGGGGTGTCCATAAGGTTGGCGAATGACTTGCGTTTCATGGCGATTTCACCGAATTTGGTTTTGAAAAAGAGGCGATAGGTGATTTTTAAACTGTTTGTAAATAGCTTGAGCGCCCTCAGTTGATGACTTGGAAAAAGATTTTTTGTCGAACAACTCCTCAATCCATTCAGTCGTTGGCAACACCGTAAATAATAGGAATTCTGGTGCTGACGCAATCAAGAGATGGTGAAGTCTTTCCGCTTCGGCTCGATAGTGCAGCAATTTCACCACCGTTTCTGGTGTGTCGAGAAGATAAATGGCATCAGGCGCACCGCCCTCTGCTGAAAGCGTTTTTTTAACAAATCCAAGATCACTTATTTGGCCATCAGCCTTACCAGTAATTAATTTCAGCTGCGCCAAGGTGTCATTTTTCTTGGCATTAATCGTTTCTACTGCTCTGGTGAACTCTGAATTAAATGCTGCCCTTTCATCGTCACTTGCCCGAAAAAGATTCGCTGTCATGTCATTCATCACCGCGCGAGTGATTAGCCCAGAGCGGTTTAGCCACTCCAAGTTGCGTTCCGAAAGATACGACTTCCTCTCAACCTCGTTAGTGTGGGAGTGATAATTGATCAGTTGCGTTGGCGTGAAGGTGTCAGATCGAGAGTGAACGGAGGAGTTTTTAATGGCGGCCAGTCCAAAGCAATCTCTCTGAACCCTTCGCTCGCAGGTTTCACCGTAGTCGCTAGCGTTTTGCTTTTTATTATCGCGCTTTATTCCGTTTCTGAGAATCGCCAGCATAGATTCAATGAACACAGGGCTGGCCTTTTCTTTTTTCAAATGCTTATACAGACTATCTCTGATCTCATAACCGCAAGACTCAAACATCTTTATTAGGGCAGTAAGTCCAGTGTCAGTTTTATCAATCAGATTCTTTTCCCTATCGTCCTTTGAGATATTGGCAAAATCCTCAATGTAGTTCAATACAACTGTGCCCAATAAAGAGCTCGTCTCAAGTGTCCGCACTTGATGAATACTATTGGCTCGGCCCTTAAAGTATTCGAGATCAATATGCGTTATTCGTCCGTTATTGCGGCGCACAAAACTGAAATCCTTAAGCTTGAGTTTTTTAATATCCGTTGGTTGAACCGTTTGGTATGCCATTAGCCAAGCGAATATTGTTTGCTCCCCAACGGATTTAGGTTTGTCAATATTCTGATCATTACTTGACTGGGCATAAACAGCTAATTCATTCAAAAAACGCAGGCTGAATAATGCTTCTTGACTGCTCGTTTGAAAAAAAACATGAAAAACGCGATTAATCCTTTTACGGAAATCTAACCGATTATTTGCTAAGAACATACTCTCAATAAGCTCATAATAACGATTAAAAACACACTCTCTGATCACAAACTGAATGGCAAGCTTTAGATAGCCATTACCCACATCTTTGTCAGCTTCGATAACCTCAGCACGCTTATGATAAAGCTCTCTAAGTTTATTGAGAGCAGCACTGATAGCTTTATATTGCTCTCGGGTAAATTCACCCCTCGTTTGGTCTGCATTTTTTGAGATCAACGGAAAGTCGGAAGGCGTTACTTTATTGACCTTAAATAACTCAATTAAAGCATCCTTTGCAGATTGGATCTCGTTGAGTTGAACAGTAATTGTCGTAACAAAAGACGCAATTAAGGCTTTGGGAGAGGCTAATCGAGCGTAAAGATCGTGCCCGATACCAACATCATCCTCTCTGAGCCAAGTTGAATAAGCGAACCAATCAGTGAGCGTTGATTGTTGGGCATCTGTACTAGCTAATGCTCTAATTTCAAGAGCGCTATCGATGAATTTAGTTTGCCAAGAGCCTTCTATAGTAAAGCTATCAAATTCGAGTGCCATTTTTAGACACTTTAATATCATCGTCAAGCCAGTAGAACCTGGCTTGACCTTCTCTGTGTTCATCCTACTTGCTTCAAATTCCTTGAAAAAATTAATCTCTTTTCCGTTTTCAAATTCATAATCGTTCAAAAAGGCGGTTACATTAGATGCATAGGTATGAAGATAACTCTTATCGCTTTTAGTTAGATCATCCAATACGAAACTTCGATAATATGCGGTATAAATCATCGAAAAGATCAGTTTTTTATAGCGGCAAGGGGTTTCCTCCAACCGAATAACTTTTTCTTTGTAGCCTTCATAGACTGGCAAAATGAATGAAGTTGCCTGTTGATTGAAACGAATAGGTTTTATCGGTTGCTTGGCATTAAACTCTGCAAGAATTTTGTTCTCAATCGATGATGAATCAATCTTGGTTCCATCAGCATCAGAAGATCTAGGAGTTTCGTCATCCATCACGCCACCCCCTGAAATTGGAGCAGGATATGACAACTTCTGATGTACCGTTTTGTTGTTTGCGGGGCTGACCGATCATTAGCACTATGCCCCATCAGACTTGCCACTGCTAAATAAACACTAGATGTAGTTGTCACATCATCTATGCGAATATTTTGCTCTTCTGAAAACTTGTAAAATTTATCCGTTCCAAAGCTGTGCCTGAGAACATGCCCCGTATGATCCTCCTCCAATCGCTGATCTTCCGGATCTAACAGGCCGTTTTTCTGCATTTCTATAATTTTTGCTCTGACTTGCGCGAACACCTTGCTAGGTCTTTTAGTCGAGATCGGAATACCACTGCCCTCACCGTTGGCTGGATCATTCAGAAAGAAAGTCTGTTCCTTTGATTGAGGACGCTCATTTTCAAAGTATTTTTTAAATCTCAACAGCAGATCACGATGGAAATACAGCTTTCTCGACTCTCCGCCAGCAGAGTTTTTTGATTTAGAAAACTTGCCTTGCAGGTAATACTCAAACTCATTTTTTTCAGTATTTTCTACCAGATCAAGAAACAGCGTCCTAAGCCCTTTATGGGTTTTACCGGCAATAGTGAAGTCATCGACAAGGAATCCCTTGCATTCCATTGAGCGGCATCCCAACTCACCCATAGCTCTTAACAAAAGCTCATCGCGTAAATTCGAGGTATTCCGATACAAGGTTGATCTCAGCGAAGGAGTCAGGTATTTGACCGCCGTTCTTTTCTTAGTGTTGTCACGAGCGGCTTCACGATATGTGGGCTTAACCATAAGCCGTTTGGAAACGGATAAATCGTTAAAGTCCAAGTAATTATAATAAGCATTTAGTGCCATTATGTGCTGAGAAATACCCGTTTCGCTTACACCTCGCGTTCCGATCAACACATCGTTTATGTAGTGGTTAAGCAACTCTTCTGGAATTTTTTCAGTGTTAAACAGACTCAACTCTTTGCTGGTGAGCGAATACTCTTCCACCCAAAAAAGGAACGTTTCTAGCTTGCTTAGGATGGTATGAATAGTTGTATCCGTAACGTACTTGGTCTCAATCTCACGCTTAGCCCGATTCATTCCATCATTGTATCGAGTCACTTTATACACTTGAACGTAAATCTCTTTATTCTGCGTAAGAGAGAGACTAAACAAACAAGGGAGGAAAATCAAAGACGCATCAGCAACAAATATAGGGCAGCTGTATGTTTCCGACTTGATTTTCAGCATACGTAAATACCGTTAATAATGATGAGGTCAATAAGTGTAAATTAAGAATAAGTTAACATACGTTTTTTAGCAACCGAATAATGGGGTCACTTATTTTAATAGATATAGATCACTTTAAAAAAATTAACGATGAATATGGCCATGCGATTGGCGACCATGTTTTATCTGCACTCTCCAACATTGTGAAACAACATATTCGCAGCAATGATTTGTTTGCACGCTGGGGCGGTGAAGAATTTGTATTGCTATGCCGCGACACAAAAATAGAACAGGCCACGTTAATTGCTGAAAAAATCCGCGAGCTGATTGCAAGCTTTGCATTTAAAGATAATGTGCAAGTAACTGCCAGTTTCGGTGTGGCTACTTTACATGCGAATGAAACGCTGGAGCAATTATTTAACCATGCCGATAAAGCGCTCTATGACGCGAAGCATCAAGGTAGAAATAGAGTGATTGTGGCTGAGCATCTGTAAAACGCTAATATAAAAGAGCCAGCAATCTATTGGCTCTTTTATAACAAAAAAAACAATTTTTAAAATCTATAATTCACGCCTAAAGCAACTACATTGCCAAATTCAGTATCTGCATAAGCCAAATCACCGCTAAATTGCTCGGTGAAAAATTTACGAGTGCGCACTAGATAATTCGTCCCTGCGTCATCATCGCTAACCTCAGCACCCACACTGAAAGTGTTATCGAAATAATAATCGCCACCAATCGCTGCATAGGTACCAAAATCTGTGTCGGCAAGACTTGCTTCTACATTTATATATTGGCCATTACCAAGTGCAGTCACATATTTTGCATCGATATTAGCGTGATAGCTTTCATCACTATCCCAACTGGTAGTTACGCGTAAGCCGTCAAGAGGCGTAAGACCTATAGTGGTGAGGGCGCTGGTATCGGAATCCCCTTCATATCGCTGATGCATACCTTCCACTTTAATATAAAGAAAATTCTCAGGAATATATACTTCAACTCCCCCAGAATAATGCTTGCTATCTGAAAAATAACCATGGCCATAATTACGACTAACCGTTAAAAAGGCATTGCTGTTTTTGCCAAGATAGGCAGCCTCAGCCAAAGGCAAGTTATCAGTCTTCACTAGGTTAAAATAGTATTTTCCATTAGCTTCATAATTATTCAAACTGCTGTTAAATGTATCAGATTCCCAGCGCGCCGCACTAGCACCTACTTCTGCCTGATAAGTATCGGCAATTGTAAAACCAGAGGCAGCTACGCTTAATGAGGCAACAAGTAATTTAAATTTCATAACAACTTCCTTAAAACAACGATAGAACAGATAGGTCAAAGCCAACAGAAAACCCATTGGTTTTGAATGCCGAGGCAGGTTAACAGTTGTGACTGAATGTAAAATGAATGGGGTTTTATTGAAATGAGTTACGCATCACAAAAGCAACTGAAGATCATTTCATCTTCCAATCGCAATGCTGTCAATGCACCGCCCCACACACAACCGGTATCAAGAGCGTAAATATTGGGGGTATTGGTATTGCCTTCAAGCGCAGCCCAGTGACCAAAAATAATTTTGTCGCTGCGCGTCTTTCTCTCAGAAAATGAAAACCAAGGCGCAAAACCCAGCGGTGCAGCAGCCATACTTTCTTTGGTTTCAAGCTCTAACATACCTTCATCGGTACAAAAACGCATGCGCGTAAAATAATTGGTGATTAATCGTAAACGATCCAAACCAATTAATTTGTTTTTCCAGCGATTAGGTTGATTGCCGTACATACTGCTTAAAAATTCGTGGCAATAACGGCTTTGCAAAACGGCTTCCACTTCGCGCGCGTGGGCTTGAGCTTGATGCAAAGACCACATAGGTGGAATACCAGCATGCACCATGGTAAACCCCAAACTCTCATCGGTATGCAGCAACTTCCCTTGAATTAACCAACTAATTAATTCTTGTCGATCTGGGGCATTTAATAACGGGTCGAGCGTATCGCTCTGGCCTTTTTTGCGAAGGCCATAAGCGACAGCTAAAAAATGTAAATCGTGATTGCCTAAAACAAATTCAATAGAGTTGCGAATAGAATATAAATAGCGAAGAGTTGCGAGAGAGTCGGGCCCGCGATTAATTAAATCGCCCACCAGCCACAAGGTATCCAGCTCAGGATTAAATTCAATTTTCTCCAGCAGACATTGGAGCGATTCATAACATCCTTGAATATCACCAATTGCATATGTGGCCATAAAAACTGAAACCCTTTAATGAATCGCGTGCGGGGGTACTCTTAATGTATTGCGTGCGGAGGCACTAAGGCAAACGTTGGGATTTCTGCATCAAACAGTTCGCCGCTATCAGTACGCATATGATAGGTGCCTTCCATAATACCCGTCTCAGTTTCAAGCACCACTCCGCTAGTGTAAGTGTAACTTGTACCTGGAGCTATATGCGGTTGCTCACCAATCACGCCAATCCCCTGCACTTCTTGCAGGTTATCTTTTGCGTCGCGAATTAACCAATGACGGCTAATTAATTGTGCAGGTTCGTCGCCTTCGTTGGCAATCGTAATGGTATAAGAATACACATAACGCTGCTTTGGTAGAGTTTGATCTGCCATGTAATTGGTTTTTACGCTGACTAAAATTTTATTAGACATAAATTAGCTATTGGGTACGGCATCTGTATTCAGTGAAAGACTTTCCAGCAAATTACTGGTAGCCACATATTCTGCCAAACTTATTTCTTCTGCCCGCGCAGAAGTATCAATAGGCAATTGTTCGATAATTTCAGGTGCAAGTAATTGCTTAAGCGCATTGCGCAGTGTTTTACGGCGCTGCTGAAAAGCAACATTAACGAGCTTTTCCAAGGTTTTAATATTGGTAGCCTTGTGCGGCAAGTCTTGATAAGGCACCAAGCGCACAATCGCTGAATCCACTTTAGGTGCGGGGTCAAATGAGGTAGGCGGCACTTCAAATAGGTTTTCTACCGCGCAGTAATATTGCACCATAATGCCTAAACGGCCATAAGCACTTTCACCCGCCTGCGCCGCCATGCGTTTCACCACTTCTTTTTGCAACATGAAATGCATGTCGCTCACTTGGGTTGAATAGCTGAGCAAATGAAAAATTAGCGGCGTGGAAATATTGTAGGGCAAATTGCCGACGATACGAATTGGCTTATCGTCTTTAACTAATTGTGCAAAATCAAATTGCAGTGCATCCGCTTGGAATAATTGAAAGTTAGGATGCTTTTCAAATTTTACTTTTAACCAAGGCACTAAATCGCGGTCAAGCTCAATCACGCTCAAGTTATCGCAAGAGTCTGCCAATAATTGTGTAATGGCGCCTTTACCTGGCCCAATCTCTACGATCACATCGTCTTTATGTGGATGCACAGCGCGAACTATATCGCGAATAATTCCGTAATCAATTAAGAAGTTTTGCCCAAAGCGTTTGCGTGCCTTATGTTGGCTTTCGCTATTCAGGTTGTGATTTCTGGTGTCGCTGGAAAATTTATTGCTCATTGTCTATTGCGCTCGTTGGCGCGCCTCTACCATATCTATTGCGTAACTGAGCGCAGTGCGCAAGCTACCTAAATCGGCTTTACCGGTTGCGGCTAAATCCAAGGCGGTGCCGTGATCTACCGAGGTGCGAATAATCGGCAAGCCCAAAGTAACATTCACCGCCTGACCAAAACCTTTATATTTTAAAACGGGTAAGCCTTGGTCGTGATACATCGCCAAGACTGCATCAGCTTGATCCAAATATTTAGGGGTAAATAAGGTATCTGCTGGCAGAGGGCCAATTAAGTTAATGCCCTGAGCACGCAACTTTTCTAAAGTCGGCTCGATAATCTCTATTTCTTCTCGCCCTAAATGCCCACCCTCGCCTGCGTGGGGATTTAACCCGCACACATAAATTCGGGGTTGCGCTATACCAAACTGCTGTTGCAAATCACGATGTAAAATAGTGATTACTTGAATTAACTCTTTTTCATTAATCGCAGCCGCTACATTTTTTAATGGCAAATGTGTTGTTGCAAGTGCAACCCGCAAGCCGTCAGTCGCCAACATCATAACCACTTTTTCGGTAGATGTTTTATCGGCAAGATATTCAGTGTGACCGCTGAAGGCTATGCCAGCATCGTTGATCACACTTTTATGAACCGGGCCTGTTACCAAAGCGGCAAAATCACCGGCAGCACAACCGCTGATTGCAGCATCCAGTGTTTGCAAAATATAACCAGCGTTCTGTACATTTAACTCGCCCGGCTTAACCAGCGCGCCCAACTGAATAGGTAAAACAGCAAGCTCACCCGCCACTGATGGCTTAGGCGAATCGGCAAAATTTACCAGACGAATTTGCAACGGCAATCCCAACAGGCGCGCTCGCGCTTGCAATAATTCCGGATCAGCAATTGCCACGATTTCATGGGGCTGCGCTTGCTGCGCTAAGGTTACCGCTAAATCCGGGCCTATGCCTGCTGGTTCGCCGGGAGTCAAGGCGATACGAAAACATGCTGCCATTTGGGCGCTCTCACACATCATTTTTTGATTGGCTATAAAATCAAAACGCGGCTTCAACAAAGTTATTCATTAAACAAACTGGAGTCTGTTAATAAAACTTGTCTAGCCGCGCTTTGATTATTGTTTAATTAGTTTGGCTTAATTTCAACGAAGGCCTCTTCGCGAATTTGTGTTAACCACAATTGAAACTCTTCATCAAAACGACGCGAGCGAATCATGTTTTGCGCTTGGTTACGCTTCATTTGCTCACTCATATCTTCTTTGCGGCGCTCTATGACTTCTACAATATGCCAGCCAAATTGACTTTTGAAGGGACGGCTCACTTTACCTAGGGGGGTATTGGCTAAGGTCTCTTCAAAGGCTGCCACGAACATACCGGGTGATGCCCAACCTAAATCACCGCCGCTCAGCATAGAGCCGGTATCTTCAGAGTGCTCTTTCGCAAGCTTCCCGAAATCCTCGCCCTTCTCGATACGGTCTTTAAGCGCTAACAATTTTTCGCGGGCCTGATTGTCATCCATAATTTCAGAGGTTTTAATCAGAATATGGCGCGCGTGAGTCTGCTCGATTAATTGTTGGCCGCCGCCGCGCTGTTCAATATTTTTAAGAATATGAAAACCTGCACCGCTGCGGAATGGTGCAGTTACCGAACCGACTTTTAAACCGGCTAATTGATTGCCAAACAATTCTGGCAATTGCGCTAGCTTACGCCAACCTATATCACCACCTTGCAAAGCAGCCTGGTCGTTAGAGTTAGCAATAGCAAGCTGCGCAAAATCAGCGCCGCTTTGTAATTTTTGATAAATATCTTTTGCTTTTTGTTCGGAGGCCGCAATAGCCTCGGCATCAGCAGAGCTGGGCAATGCTATTAAAATATGGCCAATATGAAAATCCGGTGAAGTCGCAAACTTGCCATCACTAGAGGCTAGAAAGTTATCAATTTCCTGCGGGCTAATTTTGATACGGTTACTCACCACACCTTGTTGCAAATGACTAATCGTTAACTCATCGCGAATTTGATTGCGCAGGCCTGCCATTGTCAAACCTTGGCGCTTTAAATCCGCTTCGAATTGAACATCATTCAATTTATTTTTTTCACGAACACGTCCAATCGCTTGATCGATTTCTTCGTCCTCTACTTTAATTTCATAACGCTTTGCTAGGCCCATTTGAACACGTTCTACAATCAACTGTTCAAGCACTTGCTTGCGCAAGACGGATTCATCCGGTAGCTGGGTATATTGACCTTTTAAGCGCTGCAGAACCGCTTGGGCACGATCGTTTAATTCACTCTCTAGCACTACATCTTCATCAACAATCGCCACTACACGATCCAGCCCTATGGATTTTGCAGCTATAGCCTGTGACACCAGGAGCACCTGCGAGCCGGCTAATAAAAGGGCTGCAGCAAAAAGGCTAGAATATTTTTTTGTTAATCTACTATGCATAATGTTTTCACTTGTTGTTTAGCGTAAAGTTTTTTCGCGTTCAGTAAACCCGGTAATCGTTTTTTCTAGCAAATTGCCAATTTGTTTATCCATACTGCCCAATCCCTTAAGCTCCAACTCAACCATAATACCCGGCTCAAAGTCATCGCTCTTTAAGTTGGCAAAGAAATCTGGCGTGGTGTAGTCAACCCGCAACCAGCGACGGCCCATGACCCTGACCCGATAACAGCAATCGTTGTATTCGAGCCCCGCAAAGGTATCTAGTTCCACGCCATGGGTAAAATCGCGATTGTTGCGCGCGATAATACTCCAACGACTACTAATTGGCAGGACTATTGAGGCATCAAGCTGATTCATAGACTGGGGCTGTATAGGCGTAGGCTGCGACGGGCTGGTATTCAGGACTTTTAGCGCATAGCGATAAGTTAGATTAAATATGCGGTGCGAGTCATCCATGTAATGAAGACCAGCATTAGCATTTTCCAAGTGATCAGCACGTTGGTCGTAGGCTGCATCTGCGCTGATATGGAGCCCTTTGCGAACCTGACCACTCACTTGCACAGCCCAATTCGAGGAGACACGGGTGTTTTCCTCTAAAATGGACTGATTAACAATTTGCTCAGGATCGTAAGCCAGAACTTGTCGATCCTTAGCATAAAAAATTTGTCCGATACTCATACGCAAGCGTTCAATACCTGTTTGCTTTGATAAAAACGCGGTAGAGACACCCAAAGAGAGCTGATTGGCATCATCTAAGCGATCGCCACCCGCAAAGCGCGTAGTCCGGAAAAGTTGGTTGTAGTTGAAGGTGAGATCACCCGTATCAAAATTCACAAAACTCAACTGATTGGGCGTGAGCTTGTAGAGCGAATCTTGATTTTTATAGCCACTGTAGAAATAAAAGGCTCGCGGCTCCAGCGTTTGCAAATAGTTATTACTTAGATCGCGCTCAAAGTGGAGGCCTGCATCCAAAGTAGCCTGAGGCACAACGAAGCGAGGCGACGCATCGGCACCTGCCACCAAACTTTTGCCATCTAATTGATAAATCAGACCCTTTAATGCCAAACCGGGTTTTACAAAGCCCCACGTGTAGTTTTTATCCCATATCAGACTGTAGTCGGTATTGATGCGATCGCCATAAATCGTGTTGGCGAGCGCTTGAGCTCGCGCTTCCGGCGTCGCAAAAGAATTCGCGAAATAACGATTTTGCACAAAATTAACGTATTCATTATTGAGCTTTAACACCCAATCATTAATTTGATAACTGCCATTCATATGAATCCGAGGCAATTCCCTATAAGGTAATTGAGTGGTAGTCAGGAGCCGGTATTCATCTACCTTAATGCCGCTAAACCAATGCTCCGAGCGATAGTCAGCAGACGCCGTTTGACGAATAAACGCCTGTCGGTTGGAGTCCGTAGAACTGTTGTACATATCGCGCAAATAATCTTTATCGCTCAAATCAGAATAATTAATGCTGGTAGACCAATCCTGACCCATGCCGCCCGATTGCTCAAGCTTGGCATACCATCGATCGTGATCACGGTAAGGATAAGCTTCCTGTTCAGTAAGCACACCAGCCGCAATTTGACTTTCGAGGAAGCTACTGAAGCCACCTTTATCGTTGTTGATCACACTACTTTTCAAGTCTGTTTCAAAATAGCGCGATAAATGACGCACTTCAGCTTCGAGCATGAAGCCGCGATTCGACAAATAATGTGAAGTAAAGGTAGCGTCGGCGTTGGGGGCAATATTCCAGTAGAATGGAACCGCGACCTCAGCACCGTTGCGTTTACTGTAACCGGGAGTGGGGATTAAAAAACCCGTCAAACGC
>Ga0116157_10005638_pt1 | contig 11492 bp, 6 predicted proteins | sample AD_UKC048_MetaG_FD_89882 | JGI IMG/M metagenome (GOLD analysis project Ga0116157, IMG submission 89882) | Active sludge microbial communities of municipal wastewater-treating anaerobic digesters from USA - AD_UKC048_MetaG | ecosystem: Engineered > Bioreactor > Anaerobic > Digestate | place: USA... | reverse complement strand
CTTGACCGGACCGGGCAGCAGCCCGCGGCTGACATAGAACCGAATGGTCCGCCCCGGCACACCGGACCGTTCGGCCAGGTCCACCAGCGTCATCGTCTCGGTTCCTGATCCCATAACAACGTCCAGTCAAATGCGCGGGGCATCCATCACAAAGCACACTGCCTGCAAATAACGACACTGTCAAGTACTGTTTAATTAAAATCGAACGGGGCTAACGCCCGCCGGGCAGTCGTTTCCATCTGAGGCCGGCTTGGCCGCCCGCCTCGACGATGCTCCAGTACTCGGCTTTGACGGCTTCGTAGATTCCGTGCAGGCCCCGCGCGTCGCGATCGCGGTCCACCTCGATCCAGCGTGTGGCCGCCGGCGCGGGTGGAGCGGCGAGGAAGAGAGGGCCCTCGGCGCGGATGACGCGGGTGACGGGGCGGTCGGTGCCGTCGGGGTGGATGATGCCGAAGTCGCTGTTTTCATTCGCCCGGTAGCCGCCGGGGTACCACCAGAAGAAAACGCCGTCGGCGCCCGACTCGCGCAGCATGCGGTAGAAGTCCCTGTAATATCGCGCGGCGAACTCGAGCCTGGTTGGGGCGGGCGCGCGCCGTTGGGAGTCCCAGACGCTGTATCCCATCTCGGACCAGAGGACCGGTTTGGCCGGATCGCACAGGCGGGCGTAGGCGGCCGTGAAGTGGCCCGGCTTGACGCGCTCCCAGTCGCCAATGCGTCCGTACGCCTCCGGTTCCCAGATGTCCACGGCGTCACGCAGGCCGTAGAAGTCGTAAGGCAGCATTCCCTCGGCATTGTAGGTGGGGTCGCCCGCGTGCTGCATTCGGAAACTGACGGGGTGATTGGGGTCGATCGATCGGACCAGGCGGCGCGCCTCGGCGTATTTGCCGGCCAGCAGTTCATCGAGGAAGGCGCGGTAATCGGCGATGCGTTTGCGCCACGGGCCGTCCTGGGTGAGTTCGGACATGGCGGGCACGGGCACGTCCGCGGTGGTGTCGGGGCTCGGTGTCGAGGGGCGGGCGTTTGTGTTTGGTTCGCCCCAGGTATCGAGGGCCTGAGCGGGCGAGCCGTGGTGACGGCGCACCCATTCCGCCCAGGCCTGCGTGTAGAGGCGTTGCTGATGGCGCTGATCGTAGTGGCTCGGTTCCCAGGCGAGGTCGTAGGCGATGACCGTGTCGTTGCGCGCGAGGCGGTAATGCTCGATGAGGGCGCGCATTTCGTCCCATCGGAAGTCCATGGGCGTGCCGGGCCGCAGCGAGAGATTGACCTTGAGCCCGAGTTGTTCGCATTGGAGGAGCAGATCGAGCAGGTGCTGGGCGTGCAGGTCGCGGTGATAGACAAACGCGCTGATGGAATTGAGGCCCATCGCCTTGATGCGCCGCAGGTCGCGTCCGATCACCTCGGGATCGTATGCCCCGCGGCCCAGCCAGTACTCGAAATACTCGCTGACGACGCCGATGCCCGAGGAGGGCATGTAATTCACCCCATGAGCCTTCCACCGCCGCCCCGCCATCCAGAAGGCGCCGTCGCGCGCTTCGAGGAACTCGGGCTCGGCCTTCGGTTCCCAGCGGTTCAAGTCGTGGCGCAACTCGTCAATGACCCGATTGTCCGCCAGCAGTTGGGCCGCGACGACGCAGCCTTGCTCGGGCCACGGACCCGGGGTCCATGCATTGGTCACGATCGCCATCCCATGCGCCTCGACGCTGAGGGCCTCCTGATGACGGTGGACTGGCGTTCCGCGGCGTCTCTCGCTCACGGTCAGGACGACTTGCAGGTTCGTGGCGGTGCATCCGCCCAAATTCGCCACGCGCGCGCCGAGCGGCGCCGCCTGATCTGGAAACAGAGTGAAGAACTGACTGCCGCCCTCGGCCAGGTAGACGGGTGTGCGCAGCCGGCGCGCCGTTTGCTCGATCCAGCCGGCGACCTCGGGTCGGCGATAGAAGGCGGGATCGTCCGGGGTGAACAGTGCCCAGACACCGTCGCGATACGGCGGTTTGAGGTGCGCAATCAGCGCCGCCACCGTTCCCCGGAAGTCCGAGGTCTCGAGGTCCTGCGCTTCGAGAATGGGCTGCCAGCGATAGGGGCGATCCTGCTCAAACCCGACACCGCGGGGTCGCGGATGCAGCGCCACCAGCGATTGGCAGGCAGGGATGACGACGCTATCGACCGCCGTCGCGGCGGTTTGGGCGGCATCCGGTTTGTTTGGGCGGAGCAGTGTCTGCCAGTGCGGCGGGCGGATTGTCACCGCGGTGCCGACTGGATAGACCATGTAGTCCGGCGCGAAGGATTCGATTCGGGGCACGGGAAGGCTTGCGGGGGCGGATGCGGCGCCGAAGGGATTTGGCGCGGTGCCCAGATTGGCGAACCAATACTCCTGCTTTCCGGGTTCGACGCTCGTGTGTGTCAGCGCCAGGCCCAGCGTGAAGCGCGCCAGCCGGGCGAGGTTGACCCGGTCGCCCGGGCCTCCTCGGCCTGCTGGAGGCTGCCAAGGTCGAAACGACTCGGGGGGCAGGGCGTAGCGGCGCCATTGTGGGGCGAGGTCGACGGTGGCAATCCAACGCGAGCCGTCCTGCTCGATCCACTCGACAGCCAGTTGACGGGTATTGGCGCTGCCTTTGGCCTCGAAACAGGTGAGGGTATGACCGGGCGCAAACGACCAGGCCCGGGACGGCGGTTCGAGAGTGTCCCAGCCTTCGAGGCGATCCAAGGTGACGTGCAGCGCGGCGCCGTCTTGACCCTTATCCACCGTGCGCACGGCGGGCGCGGTCGGGAGGTTCGTGTGCCGGCTCCAGCGATCGAGCGCAGCCGAATCGACCGGCACGGGTGGCGCCTCGGTGCGGGATGTGTCGGACGGCTGGGCATGGGTCTGGGGTTCGAGGGTGAACCGGAGCAAGTACCGCCGGGGCGTCTGATCGGCGAGTGCGGCCTCGTATTCGTCCCGGGTCATCCAACGGTCGCCCAAGCTGAACACGGGCGTGTCCCAGGCCGGCAGACCGAGGGCGATCATGTCGCCGCCAGCCCCGAGGTAGGATTGAATCGAGGCGATGCTCTCCATTGGCAGGCGGCGGGCGCCGGGGAGAACCAGGAGTCCGTAGCGATCCGCCGTCAACTGCGTGACATTGGTCAGGGCCGCGCTGTCCAGGAATTCGATGTCCCAGCCGGCACTTTGGACCAGGCGCCCGATCTCGCGGGCGAACCCTTTGTTTTCGGGGGTCGCGTCGCCTTGCCAAACGGCGGCGCGCGGGGTTGGCGGGGGGGCGGAGGCCGCGGTCGATCCGATCGCCGTTCGAACCACCAACGGCGACAGCATGAGCAGCAGGAGCAGGCGCATGCGTGGATTCTAGCCCGGAATTCTCCCCACTTGAAGGAGTAATCTGGAATCCGGGCTTGCCGGAAGAGCCAACATGTTGTCGGTCCCGATCGAGCCCCGGGCGGCGGGGACGCATCTATCCGTGACGCAGGAGCGGAAAGACGGAATTCGGGCGTTGCGTCCGGGGCGGGGTGGACTATAACGCTGGTGACTGGATTTGGGCGACGTGAAGCGAACCGACAACGTCATGATGAGCTTGCGGCGGAGCGAACAGCGCCGCCGGGCGTTGGCATGGTTGACACTGGCCGCCGGGTTGGTTTTGTCCGGAGCGCTTGCGCGCGCTGAACTGCAATTCGACGTTTTTCTGGGCTACGGGAGCGGCGGTGGCAACGACGGGATCGTCCGGGAGGCGGCGTGGTTTCCGGTTGCGTGCGAGATTTACAACGACGGTCCGGCTTTCGACGCGGTGTTCGAGCTTTCGTCGCGGCAGGTCGGGGCCGGCCAGGCGCGGCGCATGCGCATCGAGTTGCCGACAAACACGCGCAAGCGGTTTTCCCTGCCGGTGTTTGCGGGGGCGAGCCGGTATGCCAGTTGGGATGCGCGCCTATTCGATGCCAAGCGCAAGCTGCGCGGGGAACGACTCGATCTGCGGGCCAAGGATATCGGATGGGAGACGTTCATGGTGGGCGGATTGGCGCGCACGTTTGGCGGGCTGCCGACGCTGCCCGAGGTGCGCGGGGGGCGTCCCGAGGTCCAGCCGCAGGTGGCGCGGATGACGCCCGAGCAGTTTCCCGATCAGTCGCTGGCGCTCGAGGGGTTGGGCACGCTCTACCTCAACTCCGAGAAGGCGCTGGAACTGAAGGTGAACCAGGTCAATGCCCTGCTCGCGTGGGTGCATGGGGGCGGACACCTCGTCGTTGCTCCGGAGCAGGCCCAGGACATCGAAAGCCTGAAGTGGCTGCGCGGGCTGCTGCCGGTGACGCTCGGCGAGATTCGAACCAACCGCAGCCAGGGCGTCCTCCACGAATGGCTGCGGTCCGGCGCCGACCTGCGCTCCTCGAGGTCCTTCAACCCGGCGCCCGGTGCGAGTCGCACCCCGGGCCGTCCACCGCCGGCGGCGTCCGGGGCCGATCCGTATGCCGCGTTGCAGCCGGACCCGGCATTCGAGTTGGCGGAGTTCCCGGCCTTCTCGACCGTCTTGAATGACGGGGAGGCGGTGGTGTCCCTGGGCGGTGCGCCGCTGGTTGTGACCGCCCCCCGCGGGCGCGGCCAGGTGACCGTGCTGGCCTTCAGTCCGGAACGCGAGCCGTTCAAGTCGTGGAAGAACCGGTCCTGGTTTTGGGCGCGGCTCTTCAAGCTGCCCGGCGACACTTTGGACGAACCGACGCAGTTTTACTATGGCGGTTGGAGTGTGGACAGCGTGTTGGGCGCGATGATCGATTCGCGGCAGGTACGCAAGCTGCCGGTCGAGTGGCTGCTTGCGCTGCTTGTGGTGTATTTGCTGGTGATCGGCCCGATCGATCACTGGTGGCTCAAGAAGATCAACCGCCAGATGCTGACCTGGATCACCTTCCCGATCTATGTGGTGGCGTTTTCGCTGCTGATCTATTTCATCGGCTACAAGCTGCGCGCGGGTGAGACGGAGTGGAACGAGTTGCATCTGGTCGATGTCCTGCCGCGCGCCGGCGATGTCGAGTTGCGGGGCCGCACCTATGCATCGCTCTACTCGTCGGTGAACGCCCGTTACAGCCTGGCGGGCGATCAGCCGTTCGCGGCTCTGCGGGGCGAGTTCCTCGGGCCCTCGGGCGGGGGCCAGGAGAGCAGCCGGGTCGAGGCCGAGATTGTCGCGAACAGCTTTCGAGCCGAGGTCGAGGTGCCGGTCTGGACGTCGCTCTTGTATGTCAGCGACTGGACCGAGCCGGCTGCGGCGCCGGTGGCTCTGGACATCCAGGAGGAGGGCGGGTCGATCCGGGTGGCGCTGCGCAACGGGCTGTCCCATGCGTTTTCGAGCCTGCATCTGGCGTTCCGGGGGCGAATCTACGAGTTGGGCAGCCTCGATGCCGGGGAGACCAAGACGGCGCAAGTCCAGCTTTCTACCGGTCAGGCGCTCGAACAGTATGTGCGGCGGTTCGGACAGGGTTTCACGGGCGCGGCGTCGGCGCGGCGCCAGGCCTTTGGGAGCACGGCGCAGGCGCGGCTCGAAGCGAATCCGAACACGCTGATTGCCGCGACGTTCATCAGCCAGTTGGGTTTGTACCAGGGACAGCAGCGCGCGTTTGTTTACCCGCCGGGATTCGAGTTGAGTTCGTTGGTCGCGCGCGGCGACGCCGTGCTCCTGGCGTGGGACGCCGGGCGCGGCCCGACAGCCAGTTCCATGTTGAAGCACAAACCGCCGCGCCGCGCGCAGAGCACTCTCTATCGCCTGGCCGTTCCCGTGAGCGGGCGGGCGCCGGCGGCGCCCGCCCCTTGAAAGACCCCATGCAAGCGACACCGGTAAGCAACGCCTCGCAAGCCCAGGCCGGCACCGACCCGAAGCCGGCCGTCCAAACGCTCAATCTGACCCGTCTCTATGGGGACATGGTGGCGCTCAACAGCCTCAGCCTGACGGTGAATCTGGCCGATCTGTTCGGTTTCATCGGGTCGAACGGGGCGGGCAAGACCACGACCCTCCGGATTCTGGCGACGTTCCTGATGCCTTCGGCCGGCACGGCCGAGGTCCTGGGACACGATGTCGTCAAGGACGCCGATGCGGTGCGGCACATCATTGGCTACATGCCCGATTTCTTCGGGGTGTACAAGGACATGGAGGTGACCGAGTACCTCGATTTCTTCGGGGCCTGTTACAAGATACCCGCACATCAGCGCGAGAAGACGGTGAATGACGTGCTCGAGTTGGTGGGGTTGACCGAGAAGAAGGGGGCGATCATCGGGGCGCTGAGCCGCGGCATGCAACAGCGGCTCGGTTTGGCCCGCGTCCTGATTCACGATCCGCGGGTGTTGTTGCTCGATGAACCGGCCAGCGGCCTCGATCCGCGCGCGCGCATCGAGATGATGGCCATCCTTCAGGAACTCCAGCGCCTGGGCAAGACGATCATCATCTCGTCGCACATCCTCAGCGAACTCGAAACGCTCTGCAATCGGGTCGCCATCATCGAGAAAGGCAAGCTCATCTACACCGGCCCCGTCCAGGGAGTGCGAGACCAGATGTCCAGCGGTCGCGTCGTCTGGGTGCGCGTGGCGGGCGAGACCGATCAGGCGGTCGCACTGCTCAAGGCGCAGCCTGAAGTGTCCGAGGTCGAGTTGACCGATGGCCGGCTCAAGGTCACGCTGGCCGATCAGGACGCCGACCATAGCATCATCGCCACGGCGCTCGTCCAGGGCGGCGCCAGGCTGCTCGAATTGCGCGAGGACGAACTCGGCCTCGAAGACGTCTTCCTCCGCGTGACCAAGGGCGAGACTCAGTAGAAGGCCGACGGTGTTGGCCATAGACCTCGACATGGAAAGCGGCGCTGAAGCGCGCGCGCAGTCTCCTGCAATGCGGGACTTCGCGACGTCGAGGGCGCCCGTCGTGGCGAAGCCCTTGGAGTGCGGCGGTTTACCGCCGCTTTGGGTTCATCTTCACCGAGCAGTTCCGCAAGGAGCGGGTGGCCCTGCAGGAAGGCCCGCACCCTCAGAATTCAAACCGCACGTCTGTTAACCGTCGGCCCAACTCGGCCAGAACCCGCTGCTCGTCCGCGGCGTCGCGCGCGGCGAAGGTGACGCTGAAGCGCAGATACGCTCCGGCATCGTCCCACGGCACGGTCGAAATCAAACGCTCGGTGATCAGCCACTGCGACACCTCCTCGGCCGACGCGAACGCGATGCGCGGTCCTTGATGCGGGGTGGCCGCCCGCGGGGCCTTGACGTAGAGGAAGAATGACCCCTTCGGCTTGCGCGCGTCGAAACCCGCCGTGCGCAGCGTCTCGACCAGCGCGGTCATGCGCCGCGCATACTTGGCCGCAATCTGGCGCGTGATCTCCGGATGATCGAGTCCGTACGCCGCGGCGTGCTGGATGGCGAGGAACTGGCCCGAATCCGTGTTGTCTTTGACGTCGCCGTAGGCCTTCACGAGCAGGGGATTGCCGGCGACAAAGCCGCAGCGCCAGCCGGTCATGTTGAAGCTCTTGCTGCACGAATGGAGTTCGACGCCGACCTCCTTGGCGCCGGGCGTGGCCAGGAAACTGAGCGGCTGGCCTTCGAACACAAGCGCGGCATAGGCGGCGTCATGGACCACCACGATCCCGCGGCGTCGGGCAAAATCGACCACCTCGCGGAAGAACTCGGGCGTGGCGCTGGCGCCGGTCGGGTTGTTGGGATAGTTCAGGACCAGGGCCTTGGTCCGGCGGAGGACATCATCCGGAACGGACTCGAGATCGGGCAGGAACCCGTTGGCTTCGGTCAATGGCAGGTTGTGGACGCGTCCGCCGTAGTAGGCGGCGTGGGTGCCGAACACCGGGTAGCCTGGCGTGGTCATCAGGACGCAATCGCCGGGATTCACGAGCGCGGCGGGCAGGATGGACAAGGCGGCCTTGCTGCCGATCGAGTGCAGGACTTCCGTGTCCGGATCGATCCCCGGCACGCCGCACACGCGCTCGAGATAGCGCGCCGAGGCCCGTTTGAGCACCGCGTCGCCGTTGTCCGCATACCCGCGGTTCTCCGGCTTGCGCGCCTCGCGCGCGAGTTCCTCGACAACATCGGGAAAGGCCATCTCGTCCGGCTCGCCCACACCCATATCGATGATCTCGGAGCCCGGATTGGCTTCGAGGGCGGCGCGTCTGGCGCGCTTGATCTTCTCGAACTTGTAGATCGCCGTCGACTTGCCGTACTGACGCCCGCCGATCCGCTCTGCGAAGAGGTTCTGGATATAGGAATCGCTCATAATGCTGCCGCGCGAACCGCGGCGATGCGCCGCCGCCCGCGTCTGAAAGCCGAAAACCGGGCGCGCAAACTAATCGTCATCAAGCTCCGTGGCAAGCGTGAGGCGCCGGTTTCCTCCGGTTTGCGATTCAAGCCCGGGTCAACTCCACTCATTGGCGACGGAGTCGAAATGGGTGTCGCCTTATCGGCAGGTGCTTGGCGTAGTCGTCGAAGTCGCTATCAACGGTGAAGATTCGGAAGCCGTGGCGCACAGCCACAGCGCAGAGGAGCATGTCCGTCGCCGTGCCTTGCACCCCTCGGCGACGACAAAGGTTGTAGTAATGCGCGGCATTCTCATCGTCTTCCTCGTCCACCGGGACGTTGGGGTAGTAGCGCAAATACTCCTTGAGCTGCGTGAATCGGTCTTGCGGCTGCGCTCCGGAGAGCAATTCCTGACGGATTGGACCCAGCATCCGAACCACGTCGGCTCGAATCAGGTGTTCCAGTTCCACAGCCAAAGGATCCAGTCTCGGTCGGTTTCGCCGCAGAAACGTCGACCAGACGCACGTGTCAACCAAGACATTCATGCCCGGCGGCGCATCTGCTTGTAGTCCCACCCAGGGTCGAATTGCATCTGGCCAGCCAGTTCGAGAATCCGCAACCGGTTCCGACGCGCCACAAACTCGGCCAGCGCGGCGTTCACCGCTTCCTGCTTGGTGCGGAATTGACCGAGCTTCACGGCTTCGGCGATCATTTTGTCGTCCAGTTTCAGGTTCGTCGGCACAACCAAAGAGTAGCGCGACACATAATGATGTGTCAAATCCAGCACCCGAGCACGTATGACGTCATGTGTAGAGAGAGTCGCCAGGATCATTCTTCCTGCGTATTCTGCGACCAGACGAATTCGCCCGCATCCACGCTCCAGTCAAGCCCGAAGAACCCCGCTGCGCGAACGCCCTCGACGCCTCGGGCCAACATGTCCGTGCCCACCACAAGACAGTCCGGCAGACCGGGGCCCGAGAGGAAGACCGGCAGCCGTTCGGTCAGGCGCATTCCGGGCAGACCGGACCCCGCGACGACGCCGACCAGGGCCGTGGGGTCGTCCGGATAAGGCCGCAGAAAGAGGACGCCCAGATCGCCGCCTCGCAGTTCGCGGTTGCCCACGCGCACCAGGCCGCGCCCGACCTGGACCGGGCTCTGACCCAGCAGGCTCGGCCACGCCGCGTTCGAGTCCGCATGGCCGTAAAGAATCACGTTCCGTTTCCTGCCGCTGCCCGGCGTCCCCTGGATTTCCAGGCATTCGAGGTACGCGGTGTCCGCGACCACATCGACCGAGCCATTGCCGCGATAGCCGAATTGTTCGGCGTCGTAGCGGGCCTTGCGCAGCGCCCAGGCGTTCTCGGAGTCCGTGCCGCGCGTGGCATAGACGAAGAGCATCCGGTTGTTGAAGGCCTCGCGGAACGGACCATAGCGCGCGGGGTTCTTGCGCGCCGGGTCCTGGCGGGGGGCAAGCCGCCAGCGGTCGTTGTGGCGTTCGAATGCGATTGGCTCATCGGCCTCTTCGACAGCCGGTTCCCGATTGGTGGTCCAGAGCGACCAGGCCACGCCTTCGAGTCGTTGCCCGTCCAACTCGAGACCGATCGGCGCGCCGGGAGGAATCAGGGGTTCGAGTTGAAACGACAAACGCGCCACATTGACGGTTTGGGCCACGATGCGGCGGCGTCCGGGGTCGCAGCGGGCCGCGACATGGCTCGGGTCGAGGTGGTGCTGCTGGGCTTCGACGGTCAGCCAGCGGCAACGGCTCGAGACGCCGGGATTGACGGTTGTGAACTCGACGGCGCGCGCCTCCTCGAGGGCCGGGATGCGGCGGCGGGCGAAGAGATCGAACATCGGCGCCCAATCGACGCAGTCCGTGCCCGGTTCGTCCGAGGCATCCCACCAATGGCCGGCGCCGGCCTGCTCGTGCCAGGCGAAGTTGCGATGGAACTGGCCGAGGCGTTCCCGCATCGTCCGCGCTTCGCTCACAGGGACGTTGTCGTCGGCGTCGCCGTGCAGGATATAGACGGCCTGGTGGAGCGTGTTGCTGACGAGACTGAGCGTGTCGCTTGAGGCCGCGGCCCGGCGGAGCAGGCGCTGCATGGGCGAGTCGTCCGGGGTGGTCTGCCCGGCGCGGGCGTAGGTGCGGAAACTGATCCAGCCGGCGCTGGGGGCGATCGCGGCGAAGAGGTCGGGGAATGTGACACCCATCGACCACGTGCCGTGGCCGCCCATCGAGTGGCCCGTCAGATAGGTCCGCGTCGGATCGGTGCGATAACGGCTCTGCGCCAAAGCCAGGACCTCGAGAGCGTCCCAACGCCCCCACTCTTCCCAGTCGAAGCCATAGGGGCGGCGGTTGGTGGGGCTGACGATGACGGCCCACGGTTTTGGGGCATAGGCAGCGGCTTGACCCGCGGCCTCGACGCTCGCTCCGTGGAGCGACAGGACCAGCGCCGGATTCGAGATCGTGGTCGGAGGCGGGTTGACCGCATAGTACTGCACGCTGCCGTCCATACGGCTGATGAAGGTGCGCCGATGGAGTTGAGTCGGTTGCCGGATGCCAACCTTCAACGTGGCGGCATCGAGCACGACCGGCTTGCCGCGCGCGACCTGCTTGAGTTGCAGTTCGAAACCGAATTCCCCCGGTTGGGCCGACCGCGGCGGGCGGATGGCAAAAGGCACCTTCCGCATCGCCAGCGGCGGCAGATGGATCGGGAACCGGTTCTCGGGCTTGTCCCTGGCGCCGGCCACCTGGAGGTACAATCCCGAGGTGGCATTGGTCGAGGCGTTCAGGACCACGATCCCCGCCCACGCCGGCGCGCGTTCACCCACCAGCAAATCCGGAAGCGTGGCGTCCGCAGGGTTCAACAGCGCGCTGGCTTTGGGCTCGGTCAGCCGTGCGCGAAACCGTCCACGGCTGACCTGGAACAGGAACTCGTTCGTTCCCGAATCGATCCACACCGGCATCTGCAGATAGCCGTGCGCGTACGGATCGCCGGTCCGAATCTCGCCGTTCACATAGACCGCGCTATGGCCCGCCGCGTCCAGGATCATCACGCGCGGTGCATCGACCTCGATGCAGGCGCAGGCGTATCCGCCGCGGAAAGCGCGGTGCTCGAACCAGCCGTCCTTGTTGGCGGTGGCGGCTTCCCAGACCTGCTCGCGGCCATCCGGCATCGCAACGGTCTCCTGCGCGCTCGGCCGATGCCATGCCCCGGACACAACCTGGGCTTCGATGGCGTCGGTGTGCGTG
>Ga0116157_10005633_pt1 | contig 11497 bp, 14 predicted proteins | sample AD_UKC048_MetaG_FD_89882 | JGI IMG/M metagenome (GOLD analysis project Ga0116157, IMG submission 89882) | Active sludge microbial communities of municipal wastewater-treating anaerobic digesters from USA - AD_UKC048_MetaG | ecosystem: Engineered > Bioreactor > Anaerobic > Digestate | place: USA... | reverse complement strand
TGCTACATGGCCAAGCAATTGTAAAATGCCAAAATCCATTATCTATTGATTCGCATTCTGAACCAGAACCAGATTTGACTATCGCAAAATTTCAGACGCATAAATACCGCCACCAACATCCGCGACCAGAAGACGTCCATTTTTTAATTGAAGTAGCCGATACCACCCTCCAAAAAGACCGCAAGATCAAACTGCCTTTGTACGCCGAGGCAGGCATTCCCGAAGTGTGGATTGTCAACTTGAAAAACAACACAGTGGAGGTGTATACCAATCCAGTCGATAGAGGGTATCAAGAGCTAAAAACCCTGAAAAGCGGGGAGATACTTCATGTTGAAGTTTTGGATTTTGAATTGGAAGTAGAGCGGATTTTTGGGTGAGAAACCTGACTACGAAATGAAGTACTGGTCAAGTTTATCCAAATACTTTTCGTTCGTCATCCCGGTACGGTTGAACATCACCACACTTCCTAGTCCTTTTTCGGGATATATTCTGATTTCACAATAATACCCGCCCCCACCGCCGGCGTGTGCGCAATATTTCGTTCCATTCAAGTGGTCACAAAACCAGGATAAAGCCATTCCGCTTGGCTGGTGCTTGTTCAACTGGTTTTCGGTAAACAACATTTTTTTGTAGGCATCGGAAATGAGTACCGAATCGGGCTTAAGGAGCGCCTGAACGTATTGTACAAATGCATTTGGTGTTCCAACTAGTCCGCCATATGCCGCTCCGTTTATATAAAAAGGTTTAAACGGCTTCCATTTGCCTTCAGCCTTGTCCATGTATTTTTTCACATCCATAAAAAGGCCCAAAAGCAAATAGGAGAAGCTGTTTTTCTGGTGGTAACCTTTTGCTCGCCGGGTGCTGTCTGCTACTGTAAAGTCAATTTCTTCCCTTTTCAGGTTCAGGCGGCGCAATATGTTTTCACGAACATAGTCCTCATAAGGCATTCCCGATACCTTTTCAATGAGTGACCCCAGTAAAATATAGCCTAGGTTGGTATAGGCAAATTTTTCGTTCGGCTTCGATTTTACTTTGGGATGTTTGCGCATGATTTGCCGGAAAAAATTGTTCCCGTCAAAGCTGGAATGCTCCGTTTCCAAATGGATCCAGCTGAGTGGAATCGGGTTGACAATGCCAGCAGAATGGGTCAGGAGCTGCCGTACCGTGATCGCTTTCGGATAAGGAAAGTCGGGCAAATAGTTGCTTGCAGCTTGGTTGAGGTCTATTTTTCCCTGCTCGGCCAATTGTAAAATTGACAAAGCCGTAAAGGTTTTGGTGGCAGAGTACGCATTGTACAGGGTGTCATCGGACACTGCTTGTTGATGTTGTACATCCGCAAAACCCGCTTTGAAGGTATGCAGAATACGATCTTGGTTGAAAAAAGTATAATGCACCGAAGGGGTTTTGCCGTCTTGGACCAACTTGGCTAAGGTGTTGTCTATTGTGCTCATCAGCGCCTGTTTATGCATGTATGGGGCATACAATCATCAGACAGCAAAATGTGTTGGAGGGTTACAAAAATGATAAAAAAAATGGAATGACTATGGGCAAACTGTGGACTAAAACCTAATTTCTTCGTAACCGTTCTCCCGCAAATACTCATTCGCCTTCGAAAAATGTTTGCAATTAAAAAACGCGCCACCTGCCAGCGGGGAAGGGTGTGCCGCTTCCAAAATCAGGTGCTTGCTGCCATCGATCAGGGCCGCTTTCTTTTTGGCAAAATTGCCCCAGAGCATAAAGACCAGGTGCTCGCGTTGTGCGGAGAGGGTGCGGATGACCGCATCGGTGAAATGTTGCCAGCCCGCATTTTGGTGGGCACCCGCCCGGTTTTTTTCCACCGTCAGCATGGCGTTGAGCAAAAATACGCCTTGCGTAGCCCAGTGGCTCAGGTCGCCGTGCTTGGGGATGGGCACTTGCAGGTCGCTGAGCAATTCCTTGTAGATGTTTTGGAGGGAAGGCGGGATTTTGACTCCCTGGGGTACCGAAAACGATAAACCCATCGCCTCACCCGGATTGTGGTAGGGGTCTTGCCCCAAAATCACCACTTTGACCTTGTCCAGTGGTGTGAGCTCAAAGGCATTGAAGATCAGGGGGCCCGGCGGGAAAATAACCTTGCCTGCGGCTTTTTCTTTTTTCAAAAAATCGATCAAAGCCTGAAAGTAAGGCTTTTCAAATTCTGCGGCTAAGGCGGCCTTCCAAGAGGCTTCTATTTTGACTTCCGGCATAGGTTTTGAGTTCGAGGGTTCGGGGGTTCGAGGGTTCGTAGTTCGAGGGTTCGTAGTTTGAGGGTTCGTAGTTTGAGGGTTCGGGTAGAATTGTGTGCAACCCACGAACTACGAACCCCCGAACCCTCAAACTAATCTGTCAACTTCAGCAATGACCGTACCAACAGCGCCCGCTGCGTCCACAACAAATCGTGCTTTGATCCGGGAACGAGCGTCAAACTGGCCGATGCAGCTTTGGTCAATTTCTGAATGGCGAAGGTAGCATTTTCCGGAAAAATGAGCGTGTCGTCTTTGCCTTGCAAAACGATCACTTTGCTGCGAATCCGGGACCACAAGGGAACCATTTTTTGCAATTGAGCCTTATGTGAAAGTTTTTCGGCATTGGCCGTGCGGAAGGAACCCGGAATGAAGTTGCGCAAACTCCAGTGGTGGGTAGGGTAGGAGATCCAATAAGTGGTTTCGGCGCCGGGTTTGAGCGAGGCCGATTGCAGCAGCAGCCCGTCCACCAGTTCGGGATAATCCATGGCCAGCCTGGCGGCCACGGTGCCTCCATAGGACGAACCGTGGATGATGATTTTTTGGTGAATGAGGCGTTTTTCCTTTAAAATACCCGCGATCAGCGCCGCTTGTTTTTTGACCGAAATTTCCGGCTGCCCGTAACCCGAATAGCCATAACCAGGGCGGTCAACGGCCATCAATTTGGCGTGGGCCAGCAGGGTGCTGTCGCTCAACATGCCCATCCAGAAGGAAGAGGAAGCAGGCGCGCCGTGGATGAACAGGATGAGCGGTTTGTTGGGGTCACCCAATTGCACGTAGCGCATCTCGCGCCCCCATTGGCGGAAATGGGTCACTTTGGGGACATAAGCAAAGGCATTTTCTTCCAGCTTGCGGATCATGGTGTCGTCCGTCAGCCGCACCTCGACCAAATCGTAGGTGTAGGCCAAAAAGCCAAACAAAACAACCGAAGCGTAAAAACGCTTGCGGTAAAACAGTGGATAAATGTAGTGGCGCAGCATGGAACATGGGTTGGGTAAAAAAAATCTCGTATCGGCAGATGGTGACAAAGGACAAAAATTGAACAGTACGCTGATTGCGAAAGTTGACGTTTTCCAAGATAAATCTCTTTCCGCAAAAAGTCAAGTGAGATTTTTTGCAGATTTTTATGTCCACGTTGCGCACAAAACAAAAATGCACTACATTTGCCGGGCGAATGCAAAAGGTGTTCGTCCATTTTTTTGAATGGTCCCGTAGCTCAGCTGGATAGAGCAACTGACTTCAGCGTGTGTTGCACAAATAGGAGCCTTTACAGGGAAAAGTAACCTGTAAAGTGAAGGCCGCTGTATCGGGGAAACCTAAGTTCATCGCCACCCGGCATGAATATGGCAATCCCGAGGAAACCAATGACCCTTTGAAATGCCGACGGGCAGTAAAAGGTGAGGGTTCCGTAGAGACTATACGCGGCACGCCTGAAATGGCGAAGAGATAGTCCAGACCACAAAAACCAGCAATGGTTCGCGGCGAAAGCCGTAGGGGTAAGCTAATCAGTAGGTCTCAGGTTCGAATCCTGACGGGATCACTTTTTGTTTTTTCAAAGCCTTGTCTTCCAAAAGTTTCGGAAGACGAGGCTTTTTTATATCTCAATGTTGACCAATTTTAGATACTAAATAACTTAGATTGAGCATAGTTGCATTTGTTTCTTTGAAAATTATTTCTCGCAGGATAGCATACTTGCGCATAAACCCCTAAATTAGGTGATAAAATCAGACCAAATGGAGCATCCATTTTTGCATATTATATCTGACCCAGAAATCCTTGGAGGAAAACCATGCATTGCTGGAACGCGCATCAGCGTAGAGCTCATCATGGAGTGGCTCGGCACCGGAGGTACTGTCGAGAGCATTGCCGCAAAACACCCTTTGCTTACACCCGAGTTGGTGATGGAAGCAATTCGTTATGCTGCACGTTTTGCCAAAAATGAAATCATTATTGAAGTACAGACGGCGGCATGATCAGCGTCAAAGACCTGAAATATTTAACGGATGAAAACATCGATGTTGAACTGCTCGAATTTTTGAGGGAGCAGGGTTTTGATGTTTTCGACATCAAAGAAGCGGGGCTTTTTCGCTTGTCAGATCGGAAAATTCTTGAAATGGCCCACGAGGAGCAAAGGGTTGTAATCAGTCAAGATAGTGATTTTGGCACCTTGATATTCAGAGACAGTGTCCCATTCTGGGGGATAATTTACTTGCGGCCTGGACATGCATCTCCTGATACGCATGTACAAACCATGAAGACTATTTTAGAGACAGATCCTGTTCTTTCTTTACCTTTTTTGATTGTTGGCGAAAATCACGGTGAAAAGGTAAAATTGAGAATACGTATTTTTGAATAGGTAGGTACAAATGGCAGCTATATCGATAGCCCTGATTTCGCCCAAGGTGATTTGGCAAAAAGTAGACTACATACATCAAAACCCGGCTCGGGCCGGATGGGTGGATAAAGCGGAAGCGTACCTGTACAGCAGTGCCTGGAATGATGCGTTTGAAAATGAAGGATGTTTTTTGGAGCTAGACTTATTGGAACCGTATTTGCCAGGGAGCAGCTTTGTGTATTTGCCAGGGTATGATGATCAAGAGTAAAGAGGGATAATGGATTTCCTTTAGCATCGTGCATGCTTGTGCGTCTTGAAGACGCGGGGATAATAGGTGTGCAGGTCAGGAGACACTGCACCAGCGTTCCAGCCTGGCGATTAATGGGGAAGACTTGGACTAGCGGGGAATGGAACTGTAAGTGTGTTTAGGCCCAAAATCCATCCCAACCATCCTTTTGTGCTTCAGGTAAGATATTATAATGTTGTAAGCATGTGAAAATTGGCTCAACGGAGAGAACAGACATAAAACCTAATTCAGTTTCTTTATTATTATTTACCAAAGATTCTACGATCACCCCAAGCGCAAATTTCCATTCTATCAAACAGAGCCCCCCACTAAAACCTCCTCTTGGCATAGTTGAAATAATAAAATGCGGATGTGGGGCATTGTATTTATCTACAACAGCATTAATTTCCCCTTTTGCTGCAATTAGCAATGGCCTATTCGCAAAAGGAATTGGTGGATACCCCATAACTACTGTTTCGGTCATTATAAATTGAGAGTCATCAATCCAGTCATCTAAATGACCTCCTAATGGAATAGATGCAATATCCTTTTCTTCACAAACAATCACAGCTAAATCAATCAACTCATTCGGATGGAAATAAGGGCCTTGTTCTATTGTCAATGATTTTGGGGACTCAGACCTGTATTTTTGCTTGTTATAATCTATGGTTACATTTCCATGCTCATCAGGAACATAAGTGTGCTCCGTTGTAGCGATTGAGATAATTATATTATTTTCAACTACATGCCTTGCTGTTACAAATACGCCTTCTCCCACATGGAATGAAGAGCCAATACTAATATCTCCGTTAGGTAGCTTGACTTCAATATAGGCCATTGCTCCTCGATATGACTCGTATAAAGTTTTCGTCATTTCAGTTGTCGTTTTTTTTAATGCTTTACAAAAAACTTTTAGTAATTAGTTTTGGATACGCCTATACTAAACACATCTGTTTTTAAAAATCGAGCAATAACAAAATTACTTCTTAAACACAACAATCGCAACCCTGTAACCTATTAATGATGATACATAATTCAGGATCGAAGTGTATTGCACTAGAAAAACAACCCATTGCCCCTTCCCCAAATTTCCACTAACTTTACCCACGCATAACATTCCCAAGCAATCAACATAACCAAGAACAGCCGGGCAATTCTCCCTCTGTGCCCTACATCAAGGAGTTGCCCTGATTGCTTTTGTGTGTGGCGCAAATTCAGTGCCGGGGAGTGGTTAAAACTCCCAGGGAGCAAAAGATTCCATCCCATTGGCAAGCAAAACAAAGTCCGCATCGATGGATACGGCGATGGTCGTTTTGGAGCATCCAGGGACCAGGGCAAGCGCCAGCATGAAGGGATTGACCTGGTGGTTACTCCGGGCGAAAGCATTTTGAGCCCCATCATGGGCAAGATCGTGCGTTATGCTTATCCATATCCAGACGATCCGAGATACAGCGGTGTCCACATCCAGAACGATGAATATTTGGTGAAGATGTTTTATCTTTCGCCTGTTCTGGCAAAACCAGGTCAACAAGTGATGCAAGGGCAAGCAATCGGCACTGCTCAAAAGATCAGCACCAAATACGGATCGGGAATGATTGATTATGTCCACTTTTAAGTGTGGTTGAATGGGTAGGGTAGGGCAGCTGATCCGATTGCAATGCCATGATCAACACTTCAACTTAAATCATGAGAAATTGAATAGTGTTGTAGCTTAGAGGCAGGGTAGGAAAACACTGGACTTGCGGGAGTTACAAACGTGTTTCCCCAATGATTCTTAAAACGCATTTGATTGCTTATCCCTAGGCAAAGAAAAAATATAAAATTGAGAGCAGAATGAAAAAATTAGGCTTTATCATTTTATTGCTAGTATCCTCCTCCTCCGCATTTGGGCAACAATTTCTTTGGTCCACTGTAAAAAGTGATACAGCTGATGTAAAGCATGTTCCTTTGAAAAATGTAACAGAGGAAGTTTTAACTTTTTATGGTCATTATAAATATTACTTTGATTTTTCAGGGTATAATAAAAAAAGATTTGTTGAAGAAATAAATTATGGCTTTGATGATTGGGACTGGATTTATGACATCAAAAATTTAACAGTTTTTGCATTAAGGTCAAATACAGGCAGAGGCTCTGCAGTTTTGATACTGTGCATTAGTAAAGACAATGTCAATATGATTATTTTTTCAAATGATATTTTATTGAATGCCAACCCGCAAACTACTGGTTCATATAATAAAGATAAATTTGTGAGCTGGTTTAAGACCATATTAAATTAAAATGAGCCCATCCTTAAATAGCTCCGCACCCGATTCACCGAACAACATCAACATGAAAAAAATCAACCCATCTAACCCATACCAACCCACCCGTCCAATTTTCATCACCCTGCTATTGCTTTTCACTCCGCTAGTCCAAGTCTTCCCCATAAATACCCAAGGCGTAACGCTGGTGCAGTGTCTCACGACCTGCACCCATTATTTCCGCGTCTACAGACGCACGAGTGTGCACGCTGGTATTAAAAAAGCACAAGGCCAATACAGGTATTTAGGAAAACCAGTATTTTAGTGCAAAAACTATATGCCACGTTACCGCATCCTGGACCAGCATGGTTTGAATTACGTTACCTGTACGGTTGTGGGTTGGGTAGATGTATTCACCAGAAAAACCTATCGAGACATCTTGATCGAAAGCCTGGCCTATTGCCGAAAAGAAAAAGGACTGATCATTTGCGCCTATGTAATCATGAGCAATCACATTCACATGATTGTCAGAGCGGATGGTGAGTTAACCTTGTCGGAAGTGCTTCGAGATTTTAAAAAATATACCTCCCGGCAGATTTTGGAAGCAATTGCAAAAGGAAACGAAAGCCGCAAGGAATGGATGTTACATGTATTTCGATACTATGCTCGAATCCATGCCAACAGTCGAACCCATCAATTTTGGTTACAAGACAATCACCCTATTGCGCTGGTTTCGCCCAAAGTAATCTGGCAGAAAGTAGACTACATTCATCAAAACCCGGTTCGGGCTGGATGGGTGGATAAAGCGGAAGAGTACATGTACAGCAGTGCTCGGAATTACGTGTTTGAAAATGAGGGGTGTTTGCTGGAACTAGACTTATTGGAGCCGTATTTATCGGGGAGTAGTTTTATATATCTGCCAGGTTTGATGATCAGGAATAAAGCGGGATGATGGATTTTCTTTAGAATCGTGCATGCTCTTGCGTCTTGAAGACGCGGGGATAATAGGTGCAGGTCAGGAGACACTGCACCAGCGTTGTGGCGGTGGGATTAATAGGGAAGTCTTGGACTAGCGGATCAAGAGTAAAGAGGGATAATGGATTTCCTTTAGCATCGTGCATGCTTGTGCGTCTTGAAGACGCGAGGATAATAGGTGCAGGTCATGAGACACTGCACCAGCGTTGCGTCTTGGGGTTGATGGGAAGACTTGGACTAGCGGGGTAAAACTTCGACGAGCGGGGTACCAACAGCAGCAAATCTGTGTATCAAGTTGACATTTCAGCTACTGGATTCAGTATGTTTGCCACCAAAATCAGTCCCTTTATGACACCGGTGAATGGCTGGTACAGCTGGGAAGACATTGCCTACTATACTTATCAACATGGCGATGAAAACAGCAAACTCAAACTCAGCCTATACTTGAATGCTGGCCAATGTTTGACTTTTTATTACCTGGGATTTAAGAAATTTGGGGATTTGCCAAAATTTTATCACATCCTTTGCCAGCATCTGCCTGGACAAGAACGAAAAATGTAAATGGGTTGACTGCCTTCCCGGCCCAAATGTATCACAACTTATGAGTCTCCGCCCCCCTCACTTAAAAGCCTGCTCATAAGCCCGAATGACCCGAACATTGGGAGAACTATCCCCCGAATTCACAAAAACGGTGACTACAACATCATCCGGAAAACAGTAATAATAGGCATGGATTCCCCTCCAGCCATCGTTGGGGGTGGGATGGCCCCAGTCGCCTCCGGAACCGAAATGTTCGCCGTAAGCATTCTTCCGAATCTTGAATGGATAATCTAGGGTAAATAAAGTAGCCAGCGCCTTTGTCGACAATAGTTTTTTGTCAACAAAGGTGGCATTGATCAATTTGGCAGCATCTGTAGCGGAAAGGTACCATCCAAAACCTCCCGCGTACTCACTCAGGTCATTGAGGTTGGCTTGGCCGGTCCACCCGGTGGGTTCACCCGGTTCATTGGCGTAGGGAAAAGGATATTGAAAAGCGGGTTCAAGGTCAGTCATCCTGCACTCGGCAGGAAGGATTCCGGCTGGTTTAAACAGGGATTGATTGACAAAGGTTTTATACAAATTAGCCGTTACCATACCGACCACCAATGAATCTGCGGCAGGCTGCAACTCCTGATACCCCGTAGCATAAGCAACCACCATCCGCAACAAGCCATAACTGGTATTCTGATAATTGAATTTTCCACGTTTTGCTGGATTGGGGCCTTTCTCCATCAGTCTTCTCAAGGAAGCCGTGCCCGATGACTGGGCATCAAGTGGGCCGTCCAGACCGCTACGCATCGCAACGAGGTCCAGGATGCTCAGGTTTTCAAAGTCGGGATGGAACTTCCAATACGAAGGGAGATAAGCCTTCACCCGATCATTCCAATTTAATTTTTTTTGATCTACCAATTGAGCAATGGCAAATGCGGTAACGGTTTTGCTCAGGGAGGCAACATGGATTCGGGTAGAGGATAAAAAGGGTAGCCCTTCCTGGTTTAATCGATCTGCCGGGGTTATTTTAAAACCGCCCGATTGATCATAGCGGAGTTTGCCTTTTTTCCAAATCGTATAAGCCCAGCCGACGGAACTATCCCGATAGATGTTGCTCAAGTTCGCGCTGAATTTTTTAAGATCCAGGGTCTTTGCATCTTTGCTGGTGTTCAAATAATTCAAGTGTTGCGCGGGTAGAACACCCGCCCCGAAAAGGCCCAGGAACAAGGCAATGGTAATTTTTTTCAGGAAAGAGGGCTGCTGCATGGCGCTGGGTTTAATAGGTTGATTCGTGAGTGCAAAGTTAGGGGAATTAAAATTCATACCAAAGCGACACAATAGCAGCACGGAGGACGCGGATGAAGCGGATTTACGCGGATTTTGCTTTGCATGTAGCTAGGAGTACTAAGAAGTAATATTGACATTTTTCGCAGCTCTTGGTTAATTTCACCACGACGTACGACGAGCACGATGTTCATGCGCTTCGCGCTTTTTGAGGCTTCGCCTCTTTTTGCTACTAAAAGCGACAGGATGGCAAAACGGATGGAACGGACTAAACGGATGGAACGGACTTTGACTCGCCTTCGGCTCGTTCTTATCCGCCGCAGGCGGAATAAAAATCCGTTTTTATCCGTTCCATCCGTTTCATCCGTTTTGCCCTCCTGTCGCTCTACGCCGCAGGCGTTAAAGCGCGAAGCGCATAAACGTCGTGTTAGTCGTGTACGTCGCAGTTCCAAAAAAACTCAGCGAAGCTGTGAAAAAAACTTGGCATTACTATTCACTGCTCGCAGCTAAAGTCGAGGCGCTAAACTTTTACAAAACCAACCAATGCTCATCGAAAAATACAACCCAGATTGGGTGAACCAATTCAACAACATCAAAAGCCAACTTGAAGCCGCGCTAAGCGGACTTGAATGCAGCATTGAACACGTGGGCAGTACAGCGGTACCCAACTTGGATTCCAAACCCATCATTGACATTGACATTGTATACCCGGCAAAGCCCGACTTTGAAAAGATAAAGCAGGGCCTTGAAAAAATTGGCTATTACCACCATGGAAACCAAGGGCTTGAAGGTCGGGAGGTGTTCAAAAGGAGTGGCCAATGGAGCCATGAGGTATTGGACCGCATCAAGCACCATCTTTATGTTTGCCCCATTGACAGTAAGGCGCTGGAAAGGCACCTTTTGTCCCGCAACCATTTGAGAAAAAATGAGTGGGCCCGGATCAAATACCAGCAAATGAAATATGAATTGGCGGAACAAGCCAATCAGGATCGGAAAAAATACCAGGCATTGAAAGAACTGCTGGTGAATGATTTTATTGATGCAATCATCGCAGCGGAAAAAAACGCAGGCACCACATCACCTGGGGAATAGTGGGGCTGATCGCTTGTTGAACGTTCAACATTCCTTGAACTTCGCCCTCAGAAATGCTTCTTCCCTCAAACTACTTTTTGTACATTCACGCTGCTGAAAACATCCACTTAAGTACACCATGCAAGACAACAAACTCATCGCAATTGCATTTTTCTTGCTCCTTTTGATCGCCTGCTGGTGGTGGCTTTTTTTCAAAAAAAAACGCCCCAAGACCACCACGTTTCCAACACCATGGAGGTCGATCCTGGGTAAAAAAGTTGCTTTTTATATGGAGCTTTCCGCACCAGAACAGCTTCGATTTGAGGAGAGTGTACTGCTGTTTTTGGACAAAGTCAGCATCACCGGCATTGACACTGAGCTGAACGATACCGACAAACTGCTGGTAGCTGCCAGCGCCGTGATCCCGCTTTTCGGATTTCCAGGATGGCGTTACCGCAACCTGCGCGAGGTGCTTTTATACGCTGGGCCATTCAACCAGGACTATGAGACTGA
>Ga0116157_10005630_pt1 | contig 11504 bp, 8 predicted proteins | sample AD_UKC048_MetaG_FD_89882 | JGI IMG/M metagenome (GOLD analysis project Ga0116157, IMG submission 89882) | Active sludge microbial communities of municipal wastewater-treating anaerobic digesters from USA - AD_UKC048_MetaG | ecosystem: Engineered > Bioreactor > Anaerobic > Digestate | place: USA... | reverse complement strand
CGGCATCATGGCCGGGTCGCCCTGCCCGACCGAGGTGATGCGGGAGGTCAACCAGAAGATGAACATGTCCGAGATCGTGATCGTCTACGGGCAGACGGAGACCTCCCCCGGCGTCACGATGACCACGACCGCCGACCCCCTGGAACGCCGCGTCTCCACCGTCGGGAGACCGTTCCCCCACACTGAGATCAAGATCGTCGACCCGCACACAAAGAGGCTCCTCCCCCGCGGGGAGACCGGCGAGATCTGCGCACGGGGATACTGCGTGATGCGGTGCTACTACAACAATCCGAACGCCACCCGTGCGACGATCGACGAGAACGGCTGGAACCATACCGGCGACCTCGGGACGATGGACGAGGAGGACTACGTCAAGATCGTCGGGCGCCTGAAGGATATGGTGATCCGGGGCGGCGAGAACATCTACCCGCGCGAGATCGAGGAGTACCTCCACAATCACCCGTCGGTCGCCGACGTCTACGTGATCGGGGTACCGGACCAGAAGTACGGCGAGGAGTTGATGGCCTGGATCAAGCTGGAGAACGGGGCGAACCTCACCGAAGACGAGGTGAAGGAGTTCTGCCGGGGCCGGATCGCGCACTTCAAGATACCGCGCTACGTCAAGTTCGTCGATGATTTCCCCATGACGGTCTCGGGCAAGATCATGAAGTTCAAGATGCGGGAGGCGGCGATCGCGGAGCTCGGCCTTGAGTGCGCGTCTCAGATCGAGACCGCGTAACGCTCTCCTCGCCTTTTTTACCGCGCACGACGTGGTGTTCGTATGCATGAGACCTTCGGCATCCCGGAGATCCTCGAGGCGATCCAATCGCTCCTCACCGACCCGGGCGTAAACCGCCTGGGCCCGGATGTTCTGGAGCCTGCCTGGGAGAGCCCGCTCCTCGGCGTCTCGCGCGGCGATGACCCGCTGTACGTTGAGTTCCAGGAGACGATCGGGCCGTTTCACTGGACGCCCCTCGAGGCGTTCTGCACCGGGTTCCCGGATGCCGGCGTCACGGCATCCGATATCGCCGTCGTCGTCTGGGCGCTGCCGCAGACCGCCGCAACGCGGCGCGACCACCGTGCATGCACGGCTCTTCCCTCGCGGCGCTGGAGCCTTGCCCGCCATTACGGAGAAGCGGTGAACGACCGCATCCGCGACCACCTCGCCCGGACGCTCACCAATGCCGGATACCCGGCCGTCGCCCCGGCCAGGCTCCCGGCGTTCCGGCGAGAGACCTCTGAGCGGTTCGGCATCGCCTCGCGCTGGTCGGAGCGGCACGCCGCCTATGCCTCGGGCCTCGGCACCTTCGGCCTCTGCGACGGCCTGATCACGGAGCGGGGCAAGGCGGTGCGCCTCGGGTCGGTCGTGGCCGCGATAAATCTTCCCGCAACGCCGCGGCCGTATAGCAACAGGACCGCATACTGCCTCCACTTCTCCGGAGATGAGTGCGACGCCTGCATCCGCCGTTGCCCCGCAGGCGCGATCTCGGCGGACGGCCACGACAAGGAGCGATGCTTTGCGTACATTCGGGAGATGATGGTGCCCTTCGTCGAGAGCGATATCGGCATCCCGGTCACGAGCTGCGGCCTCTGCCAGACCGGCGTGCCCTGCGAGGGGCGGCGGCCGCGATAATGGGGTATTCTGCCGCGGTGGCCTCTTCATCTCCCGGCCCTGGCAGAGGGCGGCCATGACCGTGCCGGCGCGGTGAAGAAGGATGGTGCAGGCCGGCTCTACCGGAGACGTCACGATGTCGCCCGGGATCATCGCCGATCGCGATGGATCGGGTACAATGGTAGAAAGATGGCCCGGTGCCGGCTCGGGCCAACCTATATATTGTGGGATCGCCATCGGGCTGCAGCGTGGGGGTGATGGGTCAGGATATTCACCCTGCCGTGAGTCCTTCTCCACCGTATCCACCCTGCTCACCGGTCTTTTGGGGCGCGGCGTAGCGCCTCTCTGCCGGCCGTATCATCGATCTCACCGTTCTCTGCCGGGATGAAACCCGGACGCATACGCCCTCATGCCGGAGCCTCGCCCCCACACGAGGGCCGGCGAGGTTTGCAGGTTATCAGGAGGTATCGGTATGAAACGATTCATACGTACAATGGCAGTTGCTGCTGTTCTGGTCATCGCCATCGTGCTTGCTACAGGCGCAGCCTCAGCACAACTCTTCCCGCCCGGACCGGGACCAATGACGCCCGAACCGGGGCCAGGACCGGCCGGGGCGACCGCGATCACGAGCGGGCCGGGGGACAACGAGTTTCCTGCGGTCTCAGGGAATACCATCGTCTGGTTCGACAACACCACTAAATCGGTCAAGGTCTATGATGTTGCATCCGGACGGAGCCTGACGATTCCGGGGAACAACACCTATGCGCTGGTATCCATGCGGCAGGTGGATGTCTCAGAGAACCACGTTGTCTGGGCCGGCATGAGCGCCGCGACGATGACGTCTGATATCTACCTTTACGATATTGCAAGTGGTTCGGTGACACCGCTCACGAGTGGCCAGGGCTACCAGATGTTTCCAGCGATAATGGATAACCTCATCTTCTGGGACCAGATCGATATGGCGACCGGGAAGGGCGAGATCTACTGGTATAACATTGCTAACGGGCACACCGGTTCGCTTCTTAAAAATTCATCGATTAACCAGCTCTTCCCGGCCGCTGGCGGGGGTTTCGTAACATGGCTCGATGATGGGAAAGTCAGTGGTCGCCTCGATTTTCGCTGGTCTTCACTCCAAACCGGGAATATAACACGCTTGATCTCGACGAGCAGTGTAATCAGTCCCCCCGCGGTATCGAGCGATGGGAGATGGATCGTCTGGACTGCTATGGATGAGGCTGGGAATGCTCCCTACCTGCGCATGCTGGATACCACCACCAAGAAGATACAGAAGATCACCGGTGAGGGAGCCATGCCGGTCAATCCCGCCGTCGATGGCGACTTTATCGTCTGGACCGATTACCGGAACGGAAACGGCGATATCTATCTCTACGATATCCAGAGCGGGCAGGAGAGGCAGCTCACATCCGAGAGAGCAGAAGAGGCGTTCCCGGATATATCCGATGGCAGGATAGTCTGGATGGGCAACAACGACGGTTATTGGAACATATACTCTGCCACCGTCGGCGGGAGAGCACAGTCGACCGTTGCGCCTACCGGGTTCCCGACCGTTGCACCTACCGGGTTCCCGACCTTTGCACCTACCGGGTTCCCGACCTTTGCGCCGACGGGGTACCCGACCTTTGCACCGACCCCCGCACCGACCGGGTACCCGACCTTTGCGCCGACCGGACACCACACTGAGGAACCGCATCACACCGAGGAACCGCACCACTTCACCTGATGGGGAGAGCGCATCGTCCCTGGCGGGGCGATCTCCCGCGCCTTTGCAGGCGGTACACCGGTCCTCGTCAGGTTTAGCGGTGACGGGGACAACGTACTGCCGCTCTCCAGGAGCGATGTGCCCTGCCCGGATCGTGGGCGGTCCCGGTGCGCCGGGAGAAAAGACAGCCGGCGTTCCGGGCCATACGAGGGGCTGCCCGGAACAACCCCCGTGCAGATCAGGCAGCCTCGCGAGCCCGCCCGACCAGCGCCTGCGCCGCTGCCGCGGCCTCCCGGACGATCTCTTCCTCGCCTGCCACCTCCCGCTCGTGCATGAGAACCCGGCCCTGGCAGAGGACGGTCATGACCGCGCCGCCGTTGCAGGCGTAGACGGCGTTTGAATCGGCGTGATGGAGGGGGGTGTTGCAGACCGCCCGGGAGTCAAGGAGGATGATATCGGCCGGCGCACCGACGATCAGGGTCCCCGGGCCGGTGCCGAGCGCCCGGGCGCCCGCAGTCGTCGCCATCGCGACCGCCTCGCCCGCGGAAAGCAGGGTCGGCGAGTTCCAGGCAAACTTCTGCAGGAGGGCGGCAAACTTCATCTCCTCCATCAGATCGAGGTTGTTGTTCGAGGCACACCCATCGGTCCCGAGGGCGACGTTCGCCCCGTGCTGCTTCAGCCAGTGGTAGGGCATGGCCCGGTTGACGGCAAGCTTCATGTTGCTCGCCGGGTTGTGGGATGCCGAGACGCCGCGCTTGCCGAGGAGCCGGCACTCGGCCTCGTCGAGCCAGCAGCAGTGCGCGGCGACGGTCCGGGGGGTGAGGCACCCGCAGTCGTCAAGGTGCGCCGCGGGGCGTTTGCCGAACTGTGCGACGCAGTCGACGACCTCCTTCTCGGTCTCGGAGAGATGGACGTGGATGCCGATCTCCTGTTCCCGTGCAAAATCGGCGCACCAGGAAAGACCCTCCGGCGAGACGGTGTAGACCGAGTGCGGGCCGACGGCTGCCCGGATCCGCGGGTTTGCAAGCGATTTTATGCGGGTGACGAGGGACTCCGTCGCCTTGATCTCGGCCTCCCGCTTCTCGACGTTCCCGAGGTCGATGAACCCGTAGGCAAGTGTCGCCCGGATACCCATATCGTCGACCGCCTGCGCCGCCCGGTCCATGAAGAAGTACATATCGTTGAACGCGATCGTGCCGCTCCGGATCATCTCAAGGCAGGCGAGCCTCGTGCCGGCGTAGACGTCGTCGCCGGTAAGGTGGGCCTCAAGCGGCCAGATCTTCTGCGAGAGCCACTCCTGTAGCGGCATGTCGTCCCCGTAGCCCCGGAGCAGGGTCATCGCAGCGTGGGTGTGGGTGTTGACGAGGCCGGGGAAGGCAAGCCGGTCGGAGCCGTCGATGATGACGTCGGCGTCATGCTCGCGCCGGATGCCCTCCCCGATCCCGGCGATCGTTCCCGTCTCGTCGACGGCGATGTCCACGGTCGATCCGTTGATGGCGGCCCCGGCGATCAGCACCGGTCCCCGTGCGATAAATACGTCATTTGACTCGTTCATGTGTATCTCTCCACGATATTCTCCAGGATCTTCTCCATCCTTCTGGCATTCGCCCGCGAGGTCTCGAGCACCTGGTCAAAGGTCAGGGCTGTCTCCCCGAGGCCGTTTGCGTAGTTGTCCACGGTACATATGGCGGCAAACCGCATATCGAGTTCCATGGCGAGTGTCGCCTCGCTTGCAACCGTCATCCCGACGAGGTCCGCTGCGCAGGCGAGCGCTCTTACCTCGGCGACCGTCTCGAGGCGCGGCCCCCGGGTCTGGGCGTAGACCCCGCCCACCCGGGCCTCCGGGATGAGTTCGCCGAGGCTGCGGATGAGGTCCGCGTCCAGCCGGGGGCAGATGTGGCCGATGGTGCACTCGTGGATGGACGGTATATCGGTGGCGCTGAGGTAATCGGTGGGTATGACGATCGAGCCCGGCGGTATATCCGGTCTCAGGGAGCCGGCGGAACCGAACGCGATGACCGTGTCCACGCCGAGAATGGCGAGCGCGGCAAGACACGCCCGGTAGTTGATGCGGTGCGGCGGGAGGTTGTGCTGGTGGCGCATGAGGAGCGCGAAGGCTCCGGTGCGGACCTCGGCCCTGCCGTAGGGGGTCGCGACGGTCGTCTCCTCGAGCGGCGGGAGGTCGGCGAAGAGGAGGCTCGTGCCTCCGATGATCCCGAGCACTATACGCACCCCGCACGGTGGTGCAGGCCGTCCCGGCGGGCCGGGAGAGCCGTAGCGGCATACGCTCGTCCGTGTGACATGCTATGTAGAGGGTTGGCGCCCGGATGGGAAAATTCCATCTATACGGTGTTGCGGAATCGGTTCGCAAGAGTTTACCCCTCCGGCGACGACCGGATCAGGCATGGGCAGGTTTCTGATGGTCGGCGAGGACGCCATCCGGGCCGGGCGGTGCACGGACGTCTACTTCCGGCGCGTCGTGGACGTCATGGAGAAGGACGGGGTCAATCCCCGCGTCACGATGGAGGTGACGGCCACGGCGCTCCCGGACCCGTGGGGGGTCTTCTGCGGCCTTGACGACGTTCTCCGGCTGCTTGAGGATGTCCCGGTGGATGTGGATGCGATGCCGGAAGGCTCGATCTTCTCTGCAAACGAGCCGGTCCTCCGTATATCGGGGCGCTACCGGGATTTTGCGGTCTACGAGACGGCGATACTCGGGTTTCTCTGCCACGCGTCGGGGGTGGCGTCGGCGGCGGCTCATATCCGGCTTGCCGCCGGGGGTCGACCGGTCTATTCGTTCGGCTCTCGCCGGCAGCACCCGGCGATCGCGGCGATGATCGAGCGGGCGGCCTGGATCGGCGGGGTGGACGGCGCGAGCAACACCTGTGCGCCGGATGGAATAGCGCTCGCGGGGACGATGCCCCACGCGTTTGTTATGTGCTATCCACGGCCCGAGGATGCCTGGTCTGCGTTTGCGCGGGAGGCTGCCCCGGAGGTGCCGCGGATCATGCTCTGCGACACCTTCTCCGATGAGCGGGCCGAGGCGGTCAGGGCGGCGGCATGCGGGGCGACGGCGGTGCGGCTCGACACGCCGCGGTCCCGGCGGGGGGATATGCGGGCGATCATCGAGGAGGTGCGCTGGGAGCTCGACGTCCACGGCTACCCGGACGTGAAGATCTTCCTCTCGGGCGGGCTCTCGCGCGAGGACGTTGCGGCATACCGTGACGTCGCGGACGCCTTCGGCGTCGGGGGGGCGATCGCGAACGCGCCGGTGATCGATTTTGCCATGGATATCGTCGAGATGGAGGGGAGGCCCCACGCGAAGCGCGGGAGACGGAGCGGCGCAAAGCAGGTCTACGAGGCGGCCGGCCGGCGGGTCACGCTGCCCCTTGAGGCTCCTGCGCCGGAGGGCGGGGTGGGGCTCCTCTCCCGGTTCATCGAGGGCGGTGCTATTCGCGCACGCCCGAAGATGGAGGATGCGCGGGAGCGGGTGCTCTCCCGGCTTTCCGGCCTTGCTCGCCGGGGATAGGGGAGCAGCCGGCCACAACCCTTTTTATGGGATCACGATCAACATAGTAGGGTAACAGGGGCCGATAGATCAGGGGGAGATTGCTTCCTTGGCATGGAAGAGGCCGCGGGTTCAATTCCCGCTCGGTCCATGTTTCTGTTTTGCAGATTGGTTTGATATACAGGACTAATAGGAAACATCTAAATCTGCCCGAAACTTAATGTGAATTAACCGGGGATGTGGTAACTCTGGATCTCCCATCTCTCATCAAAGATGATAGAGACTTCGATGACATTCAGGATCTTATCCAGTACCTTGAATGTGAACGAGGAGACGATCAGATCAGCAGCAACCTGCACATAGTTGCGACGCTGTCAACATTCCAGAGCATTGACCAATTCATCGAGAGTCTCAGAAACTTCCGTTTTTCTATCGTTAAAAGGAGGGGAAAGCTCCTCCTCCTCTCGAAGGAGTCTCAGGATAAGCAGATCTACATCTATGCATTCTTTGATGATAGGAACAATGTCCCGCTCTTCATCACGGATGCAAAAAAGACCAATGAGATACCGGACACCCTCTTCACGTACATCAACCGTACAAAAGAGATCTCGAATCTCTGGATAGCCCCTAAGGTAATGAAAGAGATCAAAGATAATCTCGCCCGGGAATATCAGGATATGATCATAACCTATTTCTCTGCGAGGAGGAGCCCTAATACTGATATCCACTCCGAGTTCAGGCCCCACACTGAGAGGAGCATCCAGTACAGGGGGAACGACGGAAAACATACGCTCGAGGAGATGGAGTTTTATTACGGTGTACTACCGAAAATCCTTGAGATCCAGCTCCCGAATGGTATCGCGTTCCGTATCGACAATAAGGGTATTATAACACTGCGTCATGGGCATTTCGCTGGTGTCTTCCAGATTATCGAGGAGATCGTTTCACGTCTTGAGAAGGTGAGAGAGGCAATTGGAGAGTCGGGATATTCCATCAGTAAAGTTGGATCCCGCAGGCAGTTTACGAATGCTATCCAGATCCCCTGGTCTATAGATATGCCGGTGGAGATGCACTCCGATGATGTTCCCCGATTCTGTAAAGCGATATGCAGCAAGGAGTGGAACTTTACCGTACTGGAACAGGTATTGGTGCCTGGTTCAATGTTCTTCTCTGCCCGGTTGATCGACGAGCATACCGGCTCTCTCCTGGATATCTCGACTACCGGCAGGAAGATCGATGTGTATCCTGTAGAGAAGATAGACATCGGAACATCCATGAGGTTCTTTGAGTTCGTGGTCGAGAATATCGATCACATGGCGACCGTAGGGTGATACTATCTATATTCCTCGCGAGAAAGAAGACTTTCAGGCATTTTATAACCGTTCTCCGTCTGATGTTCGCGAGGAACTGAATAAATTAAGGAAAAAATATAAAGCTTATCTTATACCCTCTGCACGAGAAAGGGTCTGTGATGCTCTCGAAGGCGACAAGAAACACCACCTCCTTGTGAAACAGTGTGCTAAATCTTTTGCACAGACTGACCTTTCGCAGAAATCAGGGTACGAATTCTATTTTGCAGAGCCTCTGATCGAGTTCGGTGCCGAGAAAAAGGAGAATCATAATTTTGACCTGTTTCTCTACAACGAAGGTGAAAACCGTGCAATCTTTGTCGAGTGTAAATCCTCGATCACCGACGTAAAGAAGACATTGAGAGAGGTTGGATTGTCACGGGGCCTGGTTCTTGAGAAGGCGGACTACCTTTCTGGTATCCTCGACATCGATCTTGATCCGGACCGGTTTGAGTATGTGCTCTGCATCAATGAGAAGGACAAGATGAAGGTTATCGATTCCATGAAGGCGCAGGGCCAGAAACCACATCCCAAATACGACATCAATCAGATAAAGGTCTGGATCTACGCTCCGCGGTCTCAGTTGATACAACTTCTCCTCGAATGCTCGCACGAAAACTCGGCGTTGAACGAGATGTTGCATGCTGGTTTCGGCGATCAGAATCTCCATCGGCAGTATGAACTCCCGTACTGTTATTCGACGCACCCTTACCGACTCATCCAGCTGGCTATCGTCGGGGAATGCTACCGGAAGAATCTCTTTGATGATAGTATCGAAGACCCAAAAGTCATCGAGAAGAGCGCGGTACTCTTGACCCTGATGAATAACATCTCTCTGGGAGCTCCTGAAGAACTGAAGATCCAGCTGGTGACGGAGAAGTTACGAATTGTCCTCGAATACGGCCAGAAGTATCAGCTCTTCGATGAGATCGATGCCGATGCCATCCGGCTCAACTGCCGGGGGACAAAACTTCGTGCTGTTCTTGAGAATATCGAGGAAAAATTTATTTCGAGGTGGGTTGACGAGAAGACCAGCGCAGAAGGTGAGAAACTCGCGCTTGAGGATTATTGGGAGAGTGCCATGAGAAATCAGGCCACGCTGTTTCAGTTCTCTGAAAGAGAGGACACCTCTCTTGAAAGAGAAGATTCGGACTCCTGAACGGCATATTGACTGTTTTCCTGTCGCAGAAGGAGTACCCTGTGTCGACCGGGGTAATCTCTCTCCAGATGGGAGAGAAATCCTTTCCTATGGATCCGGTTATAGTATCGCGCTATATCACCGGGATACCTGCTTGCTCTCTTTGAGCATCCCCTTCAATTCATTAAGATTCTGCTGGATCTGGCTCTCTAATGCCTGAATCTTCTCAATGATAACCTCCGGCGCCTCGTACTCGACTTCCTCGTATTCGATCTCCTTGTAGCGGGATATCGAGAGGTCGTAGTTGTTCTCCCGGATCTCCGCTGTCGGCACAAAGAAGCACTTCGCCTTCCGGTCGGTCGGATCTCGCTCTCTCCGCGCCCTGAACTGCTCGATGATATCCGGGATGTCGCCCTTGCCGTCGATGAACGTCCGCTTGTCGTCGAGCGAATACCCATCGGCCTCCATATCGTAGAACCAGACCTTCCCGGTCTTCCCGCCCTTCACGAAGATCAGGACGGCGGTCGAGACTCCTGCATAGGGTTTGAAGATCCCGGAGGGCATGGAGACGATCCCCTCCAGCTGGTTCTCCTCAAGGAGCATCCGGCGCAGTTCCTTATGCGCTCTGGAACTCCCAAAGAGCACGCCGTCGGGCACGATGACGCCGCACTTCCCACCGATTGTGAGGAGCTGGATCATCCGCTCGACGAGGAGCAGCTCGGTCTTCGTGGTGGCAAGCGAGAGGCTGTCGTTGATGTCGCTCTTGTCGATGCTCCCCTTGAAAGGAGGGTTGGCGAGGACGACGGTGTAGCGCTCTTCCTCCTCATAGCCCTTGGAGAGAGTATCCTTGATCTCGATGTGAGGCGCTTTGATGCCGTGCAGCATCAGGTTCATGAGCGATATGCGGGTCATCGTCGGATCGAAGTCAAATCCGTAGAACGTATCGCTCCAGAGCTTCTCCCAGTGCTTCTGCTCGGTGATGTTGTCGCCGATGAGGTTGTGATACTCCCCCTCGCTGTCGATCTCAAGGAGGTCGGGGCTCGTGTACTTCCGGAGGATGTACTCGTAGGCGTTGATGAGGAAGCCGGCCGTGCCACAGGCCGGGTCGCATATACGGTCGGTGATGTCGGGATCGACCAGTTCCACGATCATCCGGATGATATGACGCGGGGTACGGAACTGTCCGTTCTTCCCGGCGGTGGAGAGCTGGGAGAGGAGGTACTCGTAGATGTCGCCCTGGGTGTCGCGGTTCTGGGCGGTGATGTTCAGATCGTCGATGAGGGCGACCGCTTCCTGGAGGAGGGAGGGCTTCGGGATCATGAAGACGGCGTCCTGCATCTGCCGGGCGAAGAGCGTCTTCTCGCCGTTGTGGAGCGACTTGATGAAGGGAAAGACCACATCCCGGGCGTGCTCAAGCATCTGCTCGGCGGGGTAGTGCTTCCAGCTCGACCACCGGCACTCCTCGTGGCCTGCGAAGACCGATGTATACGCCACTCCCCGCGCCCGTGCCCGGTTCTGCTCGACGGTATCCGTATCTTCGAGGCGCTTCATGAAGATGAGGTAGGACATCTGCTCGATGGACTGGAGGGGGTTTGACATCCCGCCGCTCCAGAAGCGGTCCCAGAGGGTGTCGATCTTTGATTTGAGTTCGGGGGCGAGTTTCATGGTACCAGTTCTCCGGTGAAGGCCTTCGATAGTAGAGAGTTATAGAGTGTCTGTGTTTTTGTAGAGTTTAGCCTTTGTTTCTCGGTTATTCGTCCTTTTCTCACTGCAACGTCAACGAATACTTTTTGCAGGTGCATGGGCGGAACTGGTATTCTCAATTTCCGAATTTTATTTTGGAATAGGTTCGCTTGAGAGGATTGATTGACAGATTGCGCAATTTGTGCTTTTAGATAGTTTGTATCGAAAGTGTACTCCAGATAAGTTGAATCGAGTTTTTGATTATCAGGTCTAATCAGGGCAACACTTCTCACCATTTGGAATTTCATATCGTCTGTGACCTGTGAAACCCTTCCCACTGACCCCGAGCAAGATATCAATACATCCCCTTTTTGGGGTATAATTCTCTTCGATATCCTATTGTATTCATCTTGGTCGATGTAATCGACATCCGATAGATCTATCTCGTGGTCTTTGATGTTACGGGCAGATAAAAGGTATATTCCTGATTGTGT
>Ga0116157_10005628_pt1 | contig 11508 bp, 12 predicted proteins | sample AD_UKC048_MetaG_FD_89882 | JGI IMG/M metagenome (GOLD analysis project Ga0116157, IMG submission 89882) | Active sludge microbial communities of municipal wastewater-treating anaerobic digesters from USA - AD_UKC048_MetaG | ecosystem: Engineered > Bioreactor > Anaerobic > Digestate | place: USA... | reverse complement strand
TAAATTTGGTAAACGAATGGGTTCTCAAACCATTAAACATATCGGCAATAATGACTATGCCGGCAACCACTTTAGACAACCAACCCTTGGGATATTTAGGGCAAAAAAATCATCTGACGCGGGTAGATCCTCACGACGAAAATTTACTACTTTTGGATGACATTATTTCCCCTGCAGGCAGTCTGTGCATGACGGCTCAAGATTACGGGAAATATTTGCAATGGCATTTACTCGCGTTGAGCGGAGCCAATACACCGCTTCCCTTTAGTTACTTGGAAAAACTACGCGTACTTAACAACAACGAATACGCTTTAGGTTGGGTATTAATAAAAAATAGCCAAAATAATAACGCGATTTTAATTCACGATGGTGAGACAGATGGTTTTACCACAACCGCCATTTTAGACAGCGAGGGTGAGTCAGGAATATTTGCGGTAACAAATACCCAATCTGACGATGATAATAAACCTTGGGTGGGTGAATTACTGCAGAACAAAGCATTAAGTTCATTTGTTAAAAACCAACAAAAACCCTAAATCTGCTCCGCTTTATATTGGCTAGGAGTTAACCCCGACACCTTTTTAAAGGCCGAATTGAATGCAGCCTTTGAGCTAAAACCTGAGGCGAAAGCAATATCTAAAATGGTTTGTTGGCGATAAGCAGGATCACGCAAACAGCGTTGGACTTCTGCAACCCGATGACGATTTATAAAATCAAAAAAGCTTTCACCTAAGGTCTCATTGAGCAATTGGGAAACCTCATGATTGGTAGCCTGAAGTGATGACGCTAGTTGGCTAAGTGTTAATTCAGGTTCTAAATAGAGATGCTCGGTCAACATCAAAGTTGATAATACTTGTTGTAACTTAGCAGTACGTTCATCAGACAGTTTGGCATTAGCATAGCGAACAGGTGCTTCTCGCACCGGTGCTTGAGTGGCTTCAGCATCGGCAAATTTAAGTGAAGGCAATAAAATATTTTTATGCCTGAGGGCGCTGTATCCTAAAAAATACACGCCAATAACCATCGCAAAATCAGTTGCTATTGCAAATGAGGTATCCAATAAAAAATTTCCCGCAACCCAAACACTCCACAACAGCAAGAAAATAATTAAAGCTTGCTTAAGCCAATTCATACTCACAGTGAAGCCAGACGAATATTCCTTTTTTACAGCACGTTCAAATCTATACCAATTCCAAAAACTCGCAAGCACATAAAGCCCTACTTGAATTTGAATCGCAACACCAAAAGCATCAATTCCTTTAGGGTCGCTATCTTCAAGCAAATAGGCTCTTAATTCCTCAGTACTGATTGAAATATTGAGTAAAAAAATCAAACAATAAAAAACACCTGCCGGCAAAAAGTGCAGACTATTAATCCATTTGCCGGAGAGGGGGATTTGCAGAATTTTTTTGGTATACAGCAGCAAAAGCGGGCCAATAACAAGATACAAGGGACTTAGCAGTTGCGCAACTTGCGGATAAGTATAGGCAAAGTCAGAACTCATCCATAAGTCCACACATAAACACAATGCAATCGCGACCAACAAAATAACTAATAATTTATTGGATGCACTGCGTGAAAAACGCTTTAACAAAATAGCTAAAAAAACACCATGAATTGCTGCAATTAATGAAAGAGCATCACTTAATGACATAGTACTCTACTCTGCAAAAAATTCTCGCAAAGCCTCTCCTGGTTCTGGTACACGCATAAAAGCTTCGCCCACCAAAAACGCATTCACGTTTTTTGCACGCATAGCCTGTACATCTGCTGGAGCCAAAATGCCGCTCTCGGTTACCACAATGCGTTCGCCGCCAATTTTATCGAGCAATTTGTAAGTCGTTTCCAAAGTCACGTCAAAGGTGTGCAGGTTGCGGTTGTTAATGCCGATTAATTTATTGGGCAGCTCTAACGCGATATCCAATTCCTTTTCGTCGTGCACTTCTACCAACACATCCAAACCTAAATCTTGCGCCAACGAATTTAACTCGTTCAGTTTTGCAGTTTCCAGTGCAGAAACAATTAAAAGAACGCAATCTGCACCCAAGGCGCGAGCTTCGTAAATATGGTATTCATCTACCAAGAAGTCTTTGCGAATAACGGGAATACTGACCGCAGCACGCGCTTGCTGCAGATATTCATCAGCACCCTGAAAGAAATCTATGTCGGTTAGTACTGACAAACAAGCCGCACCGCCCAACTCATAAGAGCGCGCCAATTCCGCAGGGACAAAATGCTCGCGAATAACGCCTTTACTGGGCGAAGCTTTTTTAATTTCCGCAATAACGCCAGATTTACCCTGCGCTATTTTTTGCTCTATAGCATTAACAAAACCACGCACTGGTGCTTGTTCAGCAGCGCGTACTTTTAAATCCGCTAAAGAGGTATGTTCTTTGCGAGCGGTAATTTCTTCCCATTTTCGCGCAATAATTTTACGCAAGACGGTTGGGGTTTCAGACATATAAGTTTCTCTCTATAAACTCCCCTCTTTGCAAAAGAGGGGCTGGGGGAGATTTAAAAAAACGAGATTTAAGTATTACAAGGAAAATCCCACCCTGCCCTCCCTTTTTCTAAGGGAAGGAGCAAAGCTATTATAAATAATGGGTAAAGGCCGCTAGCTCGCGAATCTTCTCACCGGCCAAGCTACTGCCAATGGCATCGCGCGCCATTTCAACACCGTCAACCAACGTATCAGCAACACCGCTGACATAAATAGCAGCACCGGCATTTAGCGTAATTATATCAGCCGCTTTTTCAGCATACTGCCCACGACGGTTACCAAGTGCATCTTGAATTAATAACAGCGAATCTTCTGCACTCTTAACACTCAAGCCAATTAAACTTTTACTTTGAATGCCAAAATCTTCTGGCTTGATAGTGTATTCACGAATCTCACCATTTTTTAATTCGGCAACTTGGGTTTCGGTGGCCAAACTAATTTCATCCAACCCATCTTTCGCATGTACCACCATTACATGCTCGCTACCTAAGCGCCCAAGCACTTCGGCCATAGGTTTGCAGAGTGCGCCGTTAAAAACACCAATCACTTGGCGCTTTACATTGGCGGGATTCGTTATAGGGCCGAGCATATTAAAAATAGTGCGCATGCCTAATTCTTTGCGCGGGCCAATAGCATGTTTCATTGCACTGTGATGTGCAGGTGCAAACATAAAACCCACGCCAATTTCTTTTACACAGCGAGCCACTTGTTCAGCGGTAATATCTAATTTAATACCTGCCGCCTCCAATACATCTGCACTGCCCGTTGAGCTGGAAACAGAGCGATTCCCGTGCTTCGCAACGCGACCGCCTGCAGCCGCAACAACAAATGCACTCGCGGTAGACACGTTAAACAAATTAGCGCCATCACCACCGGTGCCGCAGGTATCCACCAAGTAATCGACATGAATATCAACTGGTGTTGCGAGTTCACGCATCACCATAGCTGCGCCGGTAATTTCATCCAAGGTTTCGCCTTTCATACGCAAGGCCACTAAAAAGCCGCCAATTTGCGCCGGTGTTGCGCCGCCGGTCATAATAATTCGCATGACCGCGATCATTTCTTCGGTGCTCAGATCAACTCGCGCAACCAATGTATTTAATGCTTGTTTGATATCCATTGCCTTCCACCTTTTATTGTTGATGTCACCGAGGATTAACCTAAGCGCATCATTCTTTGTATTGAGCTTATGATTCATCGCAAACGATTCAATCACACCAGACATCTACACATTAATCGCGTAATTGAGTTTTATTTCATCGCCATGCATTCCACGAAAACCCCAGTTACAGGCAGGGCTTTCGTAAATGCAAATTTCAACATCCATATTTTCGATTCCAACCTCAGCGTTGATTCTATCGAACAACAACCGAATTAATTTCTTTCTAGCTTCAACCGAACGGCCTTCAATCATCGTAATTTCTATAATGATATAGGCATCGCTTCTGCCTGCAGGCATAAAAAAATCGGCTTTCTCCAAACCGATAAAACGATGCGCGCGTTTATCTGCTGGGAATTGCAAAGCGTCCATTACGCAGGAATGAATCACTTCAGATAATTGCTTCTTAATTGGATCTAAATGTGTTTTTAATCCATAAATTTTAATTTGTGACATACTGCAACCCCATAACTGTATTGTTAAGGCTGTAAGCCTTCAACGATAGTAATATCAATTCTACAAGCGTTTTCACGCAATGCTTTTGCTGCTTGATATTCGGGGCTACGCCAGCAATCCAGAGCTGCTTGATAACTGGGAAACTCAACAATTGTATTACGTGAACGAGCATTACCTTCAACTGATTCGTAGCTACCTGCACGCGCCAAATAGTGCGCACCGTATTTTTTAAAAATGTCTGCAACCGCAGCAACATAAGCTTTGAAAGCTTCCGCATCATCAAGCTCAACATGTACCATCCAATAACCTTTTGCCATGGTGACTATTCCTTAATAACCGATATTATTTACCTTGCAAAAAATTACGCAGCATATCGTGGCCATGTTCGGTCAAGATTGACTCTGGGTGAAATTGCACACCTTCAACCGCGAGGGTTTTATGCTTAACCCCCATAATCTCAGCCATGCTGCCATCTTCATTTTGCGTCCACGCCGTGATTTCCAAACAATCTGGCAAGGATTCTTTTTCAATCACTAATGAATGGTAGCGCGTCGCTTGAAACGGATTTTTCAAGCCGGTAAATACACCGGTATTTTTGTGATAAACCTGCGAGGTTTTACCGTGCATTACAAAAGGGGCGCGAATCACTTTACCACCCATTGCCTGACCAATGCCTTGATGCCCCAAGCACACGCCGAGCAGCGGAATCTTGCCTGCAAACGTTTTGATGGTTTCTACCGAGACACCTGCTTCATTGGGTGTACAAGGGCCGGGCGAAATCACAATTTTTTCGGGCGCCAGTGCTGCAATTTCTTCAATGGTAATTTCATCGTTGCGCACGACTTTTACATCTGCACCCAACTCGCCAAAATATTGCACAAGGTTGTAGGTAAAAGAGTCGTAGTTATCGATCATTAATATCATGATTATTCTCCCTTCTCGTCAGCACGGCCGACCATATCGACAGCTTTAAAAATGGCGCGCGCTTTATTCATGGTTTCTTTCCATTCCAATGCAGGAACAGAATCCGCCACTACACCAGCGCCGGCTTGCACATAGAGTTTGCCGCCTTTGATAACCGCGGTGCGAATCGCAATTGCGGTATCCATATTGCCGTTCCAGGAGATATAGCCTACAGCACCGCCATAGATGCCGCGCTTTTCAGTTTCAAATTCGTCGATGATTTCCATCGCGCGAATTTTAGGAGCACCGCTCAGGGTACCCGCTGGTAAGGCTGCGCGCAAAACATCCATTGCATCCAACCCAGCCTTTAATTTACCGGTAACGTTGGAGGTAATATGCATTACGTGCGAGTAGCGCTCTACTACCATTTTATCGGTGAGTTTTACGCTGCCGATTTCCGCTACGCGGCCAACATCATTCCGGCCCAAATCGATTAGCATTAAATGTTCGGCAATTTCTTTGGGGTCATTCACCAATTCAATTTCCATCGCCTTATCTTCTTCTGGCGTGCGACCGCGACGGCGCGTACCCGCGATAGGACGCACAGTGACTTCGCCATCTTCCAAACGCGCTAGAATTTCCGGGCTGGAACCCACCACATGGTGATCGCCCAAATTCATAAAATACATATAGGGCGATGGATTTAAATTGCGCAGTGCGCGATATAAATTGATGGGCTCTTGGGTGAAATCAATCGACAAACGTTGCGAGATAACTACTTGCATGGTATCGCCCGCCAACACGTAGTCTTTGATATCGACAACATTTTGTTGGAATTTTTGTTCGCCACAATGTGAGGTAAATTGTGGTTCACTGTTCGCGTTCATACCCAAAGATAAGTTTGGCGTTGCAGGAATTTCGCCGCGCAACTTCTGCTCTAACTCATCCAATCGCGCATTGGCTTTAGCGTAGGCATTTTCCACTTCAGGATTAGCATGAATCACAAAAATTAATTTGCCAGCGAGATTATCAAATACCAAGACTTCATCGGATACGCTCAACAAAATATCCGGCGTGCCAATAATGTCTTTCGGTGTTGTAGCTTTTAAATGTGGTTCCACGTAGCGTACACAATCGTACGCAAAATAACCCACTAACCCGCCGGTAAAACGCGGCAAGTTGGGCAGCTCGGGCGCGCGGTAGCGCTGCTTAAATTCCTCCACAAAACGTAAAGCATCGGCGCGCGTATGGCGTTCAATAATCTCGCCATCGCGTTCAACCTGAATTTCATCGCCAAAGGCTTTGAGAATCGTACGTGCAGGCAAGCCAATCATGGAGTAACGGCCCCATTTTTCGCCGCCCTGTACGGATTCAAATAAATAGGAATAGGCGCCGCTGGCCAATTTTAAATAACAGGAAAGCGGAGTATCCAAATCCGCTAATACTTCGCGCATAACGGGGATACGGTTATAGCCCTGCTGGGCTAACTCGGCAAAATGTTCGGGAGTCATGTCGTTACCTTTTTATTTGCTGGCGTATTTAGATTTCGCGCTTAGGCAGCAAACTTTTTTCTTTATGGTGATTTGCGTTTACAGCTAGTTTCATCGCAGAGAGAAACCAAGATTGCAAGTAAAACAAAAGCTGCAAACACAGAGAAGGTGCCTTAGCTGCAAACACTGTGAATAGCGCGCGCACAGGCGAAACGAACTAGCGACGCCATCGGGCGACGAGATAGGCTGCGCAACTTGTAGACTTGGCGCACTCTGTAGAAGTAAAAGTTGCGTGTGTCACGAGGGTAATCCTAAGGATAAGCTGAGAACATTGATATTGGTTGGGAGTTTACTGAATTAATCCAGAAATGCCTACCCTCAATCTGGGCTTAATTTGTCGCTTCCAGCCCAGCTTAGTCGAAAGCGGCTAAAGCCAATTCGCGATGCATAGCACTAATCGCAGCAGCGTAATCGGGCGCACCGAAAATCGCGGAACCCGCTACAAAGGTATCCGCACCGGCTTCGGCGATAGTGCGGATATTCTCGACGCCCACACCCCCATCGACCTCTAAGCGTATCTTAAACCCACTGTTATCAATCAATCGACGCGCTTCACGGAGCTTTTCAAGCGTGTGGGGTATAAACTTCTGGCCGCCGAATCCTGGGTTAACCGACATCAACAACACCATATCCAGCTTATCCATCACGTGCTTAATTTGATCGATATTGCTGGCGGGATTCAACACCAATCCAGCCTTGCAGCCCTTATCTTTAATAAGTTGTAGCGAGCGATCTACATGGCGCGAAGCTTCGGGATGAAAGCTGATGTAGGTTGCACCGGCATCAGCAAACTGCACGATCAAATCATCCACTGGCTCAACCATCAAATGCACATCTATGGGCGCGGTAATGCCATATTTACGCAAGGCTTTACAGACCATGGGGCCAATAGTGAGATTAGGTACGTAATGGTTATCCATCACATCGAAATGAATGAAGTCGCCACCTGCGGCTAAAACGGCATCGGCCTCTGCGCCTAAGCGTGCAAAGTCTGCCGCCAAAATGGAGGGGGCAATTTTGAAATCTCGTTTAAAGTTTTGCATAAACTTAAAGTTTTCCGTAAATGATCCGATTACCAGTGATAGCTGCACGTTTAATTGCACTGAGTTTAAGCGAAATATCTAATAGACCCGCATTCTAAAGAGATGCATTTACATAAGGCAATGAAAGAAATATGCGCTGTCGCAATAGATTTTGGCAATGCTCTCTGAAACTCGCTGTTGCAGCCGCTTTGATGGTGCTGAATAGCCTAGCGTTTGCGCAAAATGAGCCCGCCGCTGTTGACCCCGCAGCCAATACACCTTCAACTGAAGCCTCTGCCTCTAGCGCTGCCTCATCTGCCACACCCGAAAAGCCACTCTACTCCGATACGATTGAACGAGACAACGCCTTGCTGGTAAAAGCATTTACCGCGATTGCCAAAGCCGATGAGTTGCAGTGGCTGGAAACGCCCGATGAAAAAGTGCTGTCACTCTACAAGGCGGGCGAAACACGCAAAACCAAAGGGGTATTACTGATCATACACGCTCCCGAAAGCCCGCAGTTATGGCCAACCAACCTGGAAAACCTGCGACGCCACTTGCCTCTATCCGGTTGGGGAACCATGGCTCTGCCCTTACCTGCCAAATACCCAACTGCGATACCGGAGCGGACATCCTCATCTGCCAGTAGTGCACCGGCAGAATCTACTGAAGCAGCCGCCGCAAGCTCTGCCCCCGCCGAACCAGTTGCCGCTGTAACTAGCTCCTCTTCGTCATCAGCCAAACCTGTGATCCCCAGAGAAAAATTAATTGCCGGACGCGTTGAAGCCGCCATCGCCCAGCTCAATAAATTGGGACAGTTCAATCTGGTGCTTTTGGTGGATAACAGTAGCGCACCCGATGCACTGGCTGGCCTTTACAAAAAAATCAATGCAGGGACAACCACTGGCGATACGGTTGACGGCCCTTTGCAGGCCTTGCTTTTGTTGAATCTGCAAGTTCAGGAACCGCTCAGCAAAGAGCAGCTAGCGACGATATTTTCAGTGAGTGCTTTACCGGTGATGGATGTGTTTTTCCGGGTGGATGACAGTGCCCAAAAAGAGCTGCGCCGCACTCACCAAGCCGAAGCTATGCGTAAAGATCTTAAAGATTACCAGCAGCTGATATTACCCACTCAGCCGCCAGTAACGGTGGATGACCCTAAAAGCTTTTGGCTCACAAAAATTCACGGGTTTATGGAGCGCAAAGCAGAGGGGAATGAAGTTAAGGGGAAATAAAATAGCCCAATAAAAACGGGGCGCTTGGTTTAACCAAGCGCCCCGTTCTGTTTGTTAGTCGCATCCATTGACCTTTCTTGGTCAACCTCACTTCCCTGAATACCTCCTTGTTGACGCCATTTTCCAGTAATTGGGTTAACCAGCCTAGTCGCCAATGGCGCTAAATGTTGTAGGAAATTGACCATAGTTTTAGGGCGACATCCGCTACAACTTTTGACGACATAAGCCTAGAAGTTGCAGACTAAAGCAGTGATTTCAGCGCCGATAAGGTTTGATGCAGCTCACCGATAACAGGCGGGTAGCAACCACGCGTCGCCAAATAGTGCTCATTAAAGAGCTGGAAATAATCTAACAAGGCATTGCTGTTAGCCTGCTCCCCCGCCATTTGCAGACACAGGGCTGCCGCTTCAGCGGTGGAGAAGTAATCGTCTTGATGGGATTTGCGTACCGCATAACCGCGCAGCACACCCTCCGGCAAGGCCACACAGGGAATACCCTCTAACCAGCGGCTCAAGTGAAACATACGGCCACTCTGCTTCCAAGTTGCATCCAGCAAAATAAAGGTTTTAAGTTTGTGGTTTTGAGGGATTTCGGTAAAAACCTCCCGCGCCTTAGTCTTGGCTTCCGGAGTATCCGCGGGAAACACCAGAAAGCACTGGCGATTAGGATCGTGCAACAAATCCAACAATGGCTGCTCGGGTTCAGTGCGGCTCCAGCAAAATGCATGGGTTTGTGCGGGGAAAACATCCGCAATTAAACGCCCAGTATTAGTGGGTTTAAACACCTCAATGCGATGCAACAAGAGCACAAACTCCACCCTAGAACGCAAACGCGGTTGCCATTGGCAAATACATGCATAGACCGCTAGCTGGCAGTGTTCACAGCGAATAACGGATTTGCCGCGGGCAGAGAATTCAGTCGTTGATTCAGCAATACAACGCTCACGTAAGTGCTGAAAAGAGGTTTTTTCGGGGGGAAGCATAAGATCAAGTCGCAAGCTAAAGAGCGGCGATTTTAACACCTACCCACCGTCCTAGAAAGAAAGCATGTACGTTGTGATGAACACCAATGTGAAAACAATAATCAAGCTGCAAACCATGATTGCAGGTGAGTTCATTTTGGATAACAATCACCGACGACGATAGCTTCCAATCGCCGGATAATCTGTATCCCACTAACATTTAACATATCTTTCCAGCGCTCAACATATCTTTAAAGGATCATTTTCATGAAATCAATCGCACAAAAACTTAGCTTTATTTTATTGGTTTCCGCAAGTGCAAATTTATTAGCTCACACCGCATTGGCCGCCGATGCTCCCGCTAACGATAAGCAAGCGAAACAAGCTATTGAAACACGCAAAGCTGCCTATCATTTGATTGCAACTAGCTTTAAACCTATCGGCGATGCAGTGCAAGGCAAAGCCGAATTTAACCAAGCCGACATTCAAAAACGCGCAAACCGTATTTTAGTGCTGACCGATTTTTTAGAAACTTCATTTCCTGACGCATCGAATCTTGGCGAACCAAATACCAAAGCAAGCGCCGATATATGGGCCAAAAGAGCCGAGTTCGATAAAAAGTTGAAAGACTTCCAAGAACACGCAGCAACATTGGCAAAAGTATCTGCCACAGAAGCGAGCGCTACACCGGCTTTCAAAGAAGCCTTTGGAGCAGTAGCTAAAGATTGCAAAGGTTGTCACGATAGTTTTAAGGTTAAATAAAAACGCTCTTCAACCTATAAACATCATAAAAAAAACGCCCTTAAATTAACACTTAAGGGCGTTTTTTATCAAACAATAATAAAATATTAAGAGGCTATATAGATTTACTCTTTAGACCACAGGGGCATTTCTTTGCTTAGCTTTTTAAACCAATATTCAAACGCTAAATTAATACGCATATTAGCTTGCACGCGGTCGTTTTTTTCCCAGAAAGTACCTAGTTCTTGCTCATCACTCGCCATGGCCAACAATTTATTGTTCGTTGAATCATAGAGTTCAAACACCGCCGTCATACGGCCAAAACCTTGGGTATAAACATCCACTCTGCTGGGGCGACCCTTGAAATCGTCTTTAGAACCCAGCGGTGCAATTTCAACTATTTTCATTTTTAAAACCAAGGTATCGCTAGCCGGAGTATTTGCCACTGTCAGCGCACCCGTTTTGAATAAATACTCATCTGCTGCTTCGCGATACTTTTGTTGGTAATAGGCTTTATCACCATCATTTAATTCCCAAGGCGTATCAAGAACAGACGACGTTGAAGACCGCGTTATTTTAACGTTCGACACATCCAAATCAGTCAAAATAACTTTTTTATACTGATTCAAATTTATATCAACCAAAGCAAAAGACACATCAAAATTAGATTTTTTTACATCCGCTAAACCCGCCTTTTTTGCTTGCGTATCTGCCGCCTTTTCGTGGGATTGCAAGGTGCTGCATGCGCTTAGGCTGAGCGCTAGCAAGGCGATAAGAAGTTGGGGCTTCATCAAAGTGGCTTTCACTAAAGTCTCCTCCATCAAAGGCAGTTTTTATTCATCGGTCAAACCCATTGAACCATAAGTCAGAGCAATAGAATGCACTTCATTAGATGTTTTTTGTTAAAGATTGTTTCAATAGACGACGAACCCCACCTCATAAACAATATGCTTCTCTGTGTAGCCACAACCATAATGCGTG
>Ga0116157_10005626_pt1 | contig 11511 bp, 11 predicted proteins | sample AD_UKC048_MetaG_FD_89882 | JGI IMG/M metagenome (GOLD analysis project Ga0116157, IMG submission 89882) | Active sludge microbial communities of municipal wastewater-treating anaerobic digesters from USA - AD_UKC048_MetaG | ecosystem: Engineered > Bioreactor > Anaerobic > Digestate | place: USA... | reverse complement strand
TGGCCTCCCGGGGCGCGTCGTCGGCGGTGTTCGTGGAGAAGGACCGGTCCGCGCTGGCCACCCTGCGGACCAACGTGGACACCCTGCACGAGGACGGCGGGCCGACGCTGACCGTGCTGGCCGCCGACGTCACCGCCCCGGCGCTGACCGCGCGGCTGGGCGGACCGTTCGACATCGTGCTCGCCGACCCGCCCTACGACCTGGACGGCGCCAGCGTGCAGGAGGTGCTGGCCGCCCTGGTGGCGGGCGGCGTGCTGGCCGACCACGCCGACCTCATCGTCGAACGCAGTGCCCGCTCCGGTGAGGTGTCCTGGCCCGAGCCGTTAACCGCGGTCCGGGTGCGCAAGTACGGCGACACGCTGCTCTGCTACGGTCGCGCCCCATGAGCCAGGCCCGCCGACCGACCCACGCGGTGTGTCCGGGGTCGTTCGACCCGCCCACCCTGGGTCACCTGGACGTGATCGGCCGGGCGTCCGGCCTGTTCGACCGGGTCACCGTCGCCGTGCTGGTCAATCCGGACAAGCGCGGCATGTTTTCCCTGGACGAGCGGCTGGACCTGCTGCGCGCCACCACCGGCCAGCTGCCTAACGTGGACGTCGACACGTTCCAGGGTCTGCTGGTCGACTACTGCCGCGAGCACGGCATCGCCGCCATCGTCAAGGGTTTGCGGGCGGTCTCCGATTTCGACTACGAGCTGCAGATGGCGCAGATGAACCACGGCCTGACCGGGGTGGACACCCTGTTCATGCCGACCAGCCCGGCCTACTCGTTCGTCTCGTCGTCGCTGGTCAAACAGGTCGCCACGTACGGCGGCGACGTACGGCACCTGCTGCCGGACGTGGTCGCCGACGCTCTCGCGGCCCGGCTTGCGCAGCGCTGACCCCGATCGGGCGGTGACCTGCCGCACCATTGCGCTCGGGCGTGTTTGCGCGGATGCGGGTGCCGCCCTTGTCAGACTGGACGAGCGTAGCCCGGCGATCGGCCGGGTTCCGCGAGCCTGCCAGTCGACCCGTAGGAGGTTTGCATGTACCGGGTTTTCGAGGCACTCGACGAACTGGTCACCATCGTCGAGGAGGCCCGCGGTCTGCCGATGACGGCATCCTGCGTGGTGCCACGTGGGGATGTCCTGGAGCTGCTCGACGACGTTCGTGACGCCCTGCCGGGGGAGGTCGACGACGCCCAGGACGTGCTCGACCACCGCGATCAGATGCTGGCCGAGGCGTCCGACAAGGCCACCACCATGGTCTCCGACGCGCAGAACGAGGCCGAGCGGACCGTGACCGGCGCCCGGAACGAGGCCGAGGCCACCGTGTCCGGCGCCCGCGCCGAGGCCGACCGGCTGGTCCACGAGGCGTCCGCGCACGCCGAGTCGCTGGTCGCCCGGGCCCGGGACGAGGCCGCCCGCATCGTCACGTCGGCCCAGGAACAGCACGACTCGATCATGGCCCGGGCGCACGCCGACGCCGAGCGGTCGGTCGCCGCGGGCCGGGCCAGCTACGAGGCCTCGGTCGCCGACGGCAAGGCCGAGCAGGCCCGCCTGGTCTCCCAGACCGAGGTGGTGCAGGCCGCGTACGCCGAGTCCGCCCGCATCCTGGACGGCGCCCACGCCGACGCCGACCGGATGCGCAACGAGTGCGACACCTACGTGGACTCCACGTTGGGCAACCTCGAGGAGACGCTCACCTCGACCCTGCGCACCGTGGGCCGGGGTCGCAGCGCGCTGCGCACCGGCGGGGTGGCCGATCTGCGCGACGAACGGATCTTCGCCCGGAGCTGACCCGGCGCGGCGTTCACCCGTGCGGGGGAGCGCGAAGCCGCGGAATTGGATCCGGTGATCGTTTCGACTACTCTGGAACGGTTGCCTGTTTCTCGAACCACCAGAGAGTTGCTGAAACCCGTCATGTCCGCCGTACCTGCTCCGCGCCACGACTCGCTTTGGGTGGTGGACACCCGGGCATTGGGCCACCGGCCCGGATCGATGCGCACGTTGCGGATCGCCGTGCCCCTGGACGCCCCGATGGGGCTGGAGGTGCTGGCCGTCCCCCCAGGTGACGAGGTCGATCTGGACCTGCGCCTGGAGGCGGTCGCCGAGGGCGTGCTGGTGTCCGGCACCGCCGCGGCGACGGCGGTCGGGCAGTGCGCACGCTGCCTGATCGAGACCACGGAGCCGGTTGTCGCCGGCATCCGCGAACTGTTCGCCTATCCCGAGTCGGCCACCGCGGCGACGACGGAGGAGGACGAGATCTACCGGGTCGTCGACGAACGCATCGACCTGGAACAGCTGGTCCGCGACGAGGTCGTCACCGCGTTGCCGATGGCCCCGCTGTGCCGGCCGGACTGCCGCGGATTGTGCGTGGAGTGCGGCGGCCGGCTCGATGACCTCGAGCCCGGTCATTCGCATGCGATACTGGATCCTCGCTGGGCCGCATTGCGGGACCGGTTCGGAACCGGTTCACCCGAAAGCACGGACCGGCCGCCGGCCGGTCCTGGCGAGTGAAGAACGTCATCATCGCCAACTGATTCACCAACAGAGGAGATTGATCGTGGCTGTCCCGAAGCGGAAGATGTCGCGCAGCAACACCCGCTCGCGTCGTTCGCAGTGGAAGACCACCGTGCCGACGCTGGTGGCTTGCAACAACCGCGCCTGCGGCGCGCTCAAGCCGCCGCATCAGGCGTGCCCCACCTGCGGGCAGTACAAGGGCCGCCAGGTCGTCGGGGTCTGACCCCTTGGCCGCCGCGACAGTGCCGTCGGCGAACAACACCCCGGACCCGCTGGCCATCAGCGCGGCCCTGGGTGTTGAGCTCAGTCCTGAGCTCGTCGTCCTCGCGTTGACCCACCGGTCTTTCGCGTACGAGCACGGCGGCCTGCCCACCAACGAGCGGCTGGAGTTCCTGGGCGACTCGGTGCTCGGCGTCGTCGTCACCGAGACGCTGTACCGCACCCATCCGGAACTGCAGGAGGGGCGGCTGGCCAAGCTGCGCGCCTCCGTGGTGAACATGCACGCGTTGGCCGGCGTCGGCCGCACCATCGGGCTGGGTGACCAGCTCCGGCTGGGCAAGGGTGAGGAACTCACCGGCGGGCGGGACAAGTCCTCGATCGTGGCCGACGCGGTCGAGGCCGTCATCGGTGCCGTGTACCTGCAGCATGGGCTGGAGGTGGCGCGGGCCGTCGTGCTGCGCCTGTTCGCCGACCTGCTGGCCACCGCGCCGCAGCTGGGTGCCGGCCTGGACTGGAAGACCTCGCTGCAGGAACTGGCCGCCGAACGTGGCCTGGGCGTCCCCGAATACCGGGTGTCCGAGGAGGGGCCGGACCACGCCAAGGTCTTCGCCGCGCGGGTGCTGCTGTCCGGGTCGGCCCGGGGCACCGGAACCGGCCGGACCAAGAAGGAAGCCGAGCAGAACGCGGCCGCGGCCGCCTACACCGGCCTGCAGGATGGGGCGGCGGGTCGGTCCCGCCCGGACACGCCGGACGCCTCGCGCAGCAGTGCCTGATCCCTGCCGTGCCTGAACTTCCCGAAGTCGAAACCGTCCGTCGCGGCCTGCTGACCCATCTCGCGGGCCGGCGCATCCGGACGGTTCGCGTGCACCACGACCGCGCCGTCCGCCGGCATCCCGGCGGACCCGACGACTTCCAGGCCGTGCTGGCCGGCCGCCTGGTCCGCGACGTGCGCCGCCGGGGCAAGTACCTGTGGTGGGCGCTGGACGACGGCGACGCCGTGCTCGCCCACCTGGGCATGAGCGGCCAGTTCCGCGTCGCCGGCCCGGCCGGACCCATTCCCGAGCCGCTGCACCCGCATCTGCGGATCCGCTTCGACTTCGACGACGCCGGCCCCAGCCTGGACTTCTTGGACCAGCGGACCTTCGGCGGCATGACCTATGCACCCGGCGGGGCCGAGCTGCCGGCGGCGATCGCCCACATCGCCCGCGACCCGTTGGACCCGGAGTTCAGCGCCGCCGGCGCGGTGGCGGCCCTCCGGCACAAGCGCACCGGGATCAAGCGGGCCCTGCTGGACCAGACGGTGGTCTCCGGGGTCGGCAACATCTACGCCGACGAGGCTCTGTGGCGGGCCCGGATGCACTTCGACCGGCCCACCGAGCGGCTCACCCGGCCGCAGGCGGCGACGGTGCTGGCCGCCGCCACCGAGGTGATGACCGATGCGCTGGCCGTCGGCGGCACCTCCTTCGACGCGCTCTACGTCAACGTCAACGGCGAGTCCGGCTACTTCGACCGGTCGCTCAACGTGTACGGGCGGGCCGACCGGCCCTGCCCGCGGTGCGGAACGCCGATCCGCCGGTCGGCGTTCATGAATCGCTCGTCGTACTGGTGCCCGCGCTGCCAACGGCCACCCCGCCCGTAGCCCCGGCCGCTTCCGCCTACTGTGAGGCCGATGCGCGTCACCGACCAGCCTCCCAATCCGCTCATCGTCCCCGCCCCGATGCCGATCGCCCGGCCGTTGGACCATGCCCTGCGCATCCTGACCAAGACCGCCGACCACGGCCGGTTGTGGATGGGCGTGGCCGCCGTCGGCGCGTTGGCCAGCCGGCGGACCCGACGCGGGGCCTTCCGCGGCCTGGCCAGCCTGGGCGCGGCCAGCCTGGTCTCCAATGCGCTGCTCAAGCCGGTGTTCGGCCGACGCCGGCCCGACCCGGAGCGGACGGTGATCGCGCGCCGGATCGGCGAGCTGCCCTGGACCTCCTCGTTCCCCAGCGGTCACGCCGCCTCGGCCGCCGCGTTCGCCACCGGGGCCACTCTGGAGGTGCCGTGGGCCGGGCCGCTGCTGGTGCCGTTGGCCGCCGCGGTCGCCTACTCCCGGGTGCACGTCGGGGTGCACTACCGCTCCGATGTGTGGGCCGGGGCCGCCGTCGGGATCACCGTGGCCCTGATCGGCCGGGCGATGTGGCCGGTCAAGCCGTGGGGTCCGGCCCTGATGGCCGCCGGCAACGCGCCCGCCCTGCCCCAGGGCGAGGGTCTGACAGTCATCCTCAACGGCGCGTCCGGCAGCTCGGACGGGGCCGCCGACTCCATCTCCCGGGCGCTGCCCAAGGCGAGGATCCTGGAGTGGGACCCCAGCACCGACATCGACGACCTGGTCGACGAGCTGCCCAAGGCGTTCGGGGTGGCCGGCGGCGACGGCACGGTCGCCTCGGTCGCGCAGTTGGCCCACGACCACGGGCTGCCGCTGGCCGTGTTCCCGGCCGGCACGTTCAACCACTTCGCCAAGGCGCTCGGCCTGGACACCGACGCCGAGACCGTGGCCGCGGTGGAGACCGGGACCTCCGGCATGGTCGATCTGGCCACCATCGACGGCGTCCCGTTCCTGAACACCGCCAGCATCGGGCAGTACCCGGAGATGGTGCGGCGCCGGGACAAGTACTCGGACCGGATGGGCAAGTGGCCGGCCACCGCCTACGCGATCCTGCGGACCCTGCGCCACGAGAAACCGATCGATCTGGTCATCAACGGCGAGAAGCACCCGATCTGGATCGTGTTCATCGGCAACGGCCGGTACTCACCCCGCGGGCTCGCGCCGGCGTGGCGCGACCAGCTGGCCGGGGGCGTGCTCGACGTGCAGTACCTGCGGGCCGACCGCCGATTCTCCCGCACCCGGGCCATCCTGTACTCGATCATCGGCGTGGCCCGGCTGAGCAAGGTCTACGGCGAGCTGGAGGCCGGCCACGTGCGTATCGAGTCGCTGTCCGGAGCCAAGCCGGTCGCGCACGACGGAGAGATCACCGATCCGAAAGATGTGGTGGAACTGTCCATCTCGGATCGGCGGCTGATCGTGTACCGGGCCACCAGCTGATTGTCCGGGGGGCTGTCGCGCGGGCGCCGAAGCGAGGATGATGGGCCGATGGCGAGCATCGCGCGACACCGGCCGGAACCGCAGGGTGCCGCGCGGCAGCGCCCGGACCCGGCCGAGCCGCCGAGCGCGACGCGGCCGGAACCGGCCGGGGCCCGGTTCGCGCCGGTCGCGGTGCCCGGGCTGACCGTCGGCTCGGCCCACGACCCGGCCGAGGCGGAGGCGGACCGGGTCAGCCAGGAGGTGCTGCAGCGACTCGGGGCCGCGTCGGCGACGGCCGCGGCTCCGGTCCGGCGACGGATCGAACCCGAGGTCGGGATCGAGGGTGGGTCGCTGTCGCCGGGCACCCGGTCCTCGATCGAGCAGTTGCGCGGCGGGGGCAGCCCGCTGCCCGAGCCGATGCGCACCCGCATGGAGGGCGCGTTCGGCGCCGACTTCTCCGACGTGCGGGTGCACACCGGGGACCGGGCGGCCCGGACCAACCAGGCCCTCGGTGCGCTGGCCTTCACCACCGGCAACGACATCGTCCTGGGCGAGGGCTCGTCGATCGGTGATCAGCGGCTGCTGGCCCACGAGCTGACCCACGTCGTGCAGAACCGCGGCTGAGGGTCCGGCCCGGAGCGCGCCGGGCAGGATGAGGTCATGAACTGGTTCGGACGTTCCCACGACGACCCTGCGGCTGATTCGCCCGCACCGTCCGCGGCGGCCGCGCAGCCGGACGCGGTGCGGATGACCGTCTTTGTGCACGGCCACGTGCAGGGGGTGGGTTTTCGCTGGTTCACCCGCACCAAGGCGATGGAGTTCGGCCTGGTCGGCAGCGCGACCAACCTGGTCGACGGCCGGGTGGAGGTGGTCGTGGAGGGTCCCCGGCAGGCCTGTGACGACCTGCTTGCCTGGCTGCGCGGGGGACGGACCCCGGGCCGGGTCGAGCAGGTGGTGGCCCAGTTCGCGCCGGCTCGCGGCACCTTCCGCCGCTTCGACGTCGGCTGACCGACCCCCCGCGCGCCGGTGTGGGCGATCCCTCGCGACTCAGCCGGCAGCCTGCTCGGCTTGACCGGACGGGGCCGGTAGCGTCTTCAGACGGCGTACCCGCACCGGAGCACGCCATCGACGAGCAGGAGGGGCCGGCCCGTGCACCTGAAGTCCCTCACGATGAAGGGTTTCAAGTCCTTCGCCTCGTCCACCACGTTGCGCCTGGAACCGGGCATCACGGCGGTCGTCGGGCCGAACGGGTCGGGCAAGTCCAACGTGGTCGACGCGATCGCCTGGGTGCTCGGTGAGCAGGGCGCCAAGGCGCTACGCGGCGGCAAGATGGAGGACGTCATCTTCGCCGGCACGGCCGACCGGCCGCCGCTGGGCCGGGCCGAGGTCACGCTGACCATCGACAACTCCGACGGCGCGCTGCCGATCGACTACGCCGAGGTCTCCATCACCCGCCGGATGTTCCGGGACGGGGTCGGCGAGTACGAGATCAACGGCTCCTCGTGTCGCCTGCTGGACATCCAGGAGCTGCTCTCGGACTCCGGCATCGGCCGCGAGATGCACGTGATCGTCGGGCAGGGCCAGCTCGACGCCGTGCTGCAGGCCCGCCCGGAGGACCGGCGCGCGTTCGTCGAGGAGGCGGCCGGGGTCCTCAAGCACCGCAAGCGCCGCGAGAAGACCATCCGCAAGCTCGACGCGATGCAGGCCAACCTCAACCGGCTCACCGACCTGACCGCCGAGATCCGCCGCCAGCTGGGACCGCTGGGCCGCCAGGCCGCGGTCGCCCGGCGCGCCGCCGGGGTGCAGGCCGACCTGCGGGACGCCCGGATGCGGCTGCTGGCCGACGAACTCACCCAGATCCTGACCAAGATCGAGCAGGACGCCGTCGACGAGCAGACCGCCGTCGAGCACCGCAACCGGGTGCAGCGCGACCTGGCCGAGGCCACCGAGCGGCTCAGTACCGCCGAGGCCGAGCTGCGCGAGCTGAGCCCGGCGGTCGCCCGCGCCCAGGAGACCTGGTTCGCCCTGTCCGCACTGGCCGAGCGGGTTCGCGGCACCGTGGCCCTGGCCGCCGAGCGGGCCCGCAACCTGTCCGCGCCGGTGCGCGACGCCGCCGAATCGCGCCGCGATCCGGACGAGCTCGAGGCCCGGGCCGAACGGGCCGAGGCCGAGCACGAGGCCCTGGTCGAGGCGGTCGAGGCCGCCGCCGAGCGGCTCGCCGCGGCCAGCGACGAGCGTCAGGAACGCGAGCACGCCCTGCGCGCCGCCGAGCACGAGCTGTCCGCCGCCAGCCGGCTGATCGCCGATCGGCGGGAGGGGTTGGCCAAGCTGGCCGGCCAGGTGCAGGCCGCGCGGTCCCGGCTCTCCGCCGGCAGCGACGAGGTGCAGCGGCTGTCCGCGGCGGTGACCGAGGCCCGCGACCGGGCCGCCCAGGCCCAGGTCGAGTTCACCCGCGCGCAGGACACCGTCGGCGACCTGGATTCCTCCGAGGTCGGCCTGGACGAGGCGCACGAGATGGCGACGGCGGAGCTGGAGGTCGCCCGCACCGCGGCCGCCGAGCTGACCGATCATCTGCGGCAGGCGCAGAGCACCGCCTCCTCGCTGCAGGCCCGGGTGGACGCGCTCGCCCTCGGATTGGACCGTCGGGACGGCACCGCCGACCTGCTGGCCGCCGGCGCGGACGCGCCGGGTCTGCTCGGTGGGGTGGCCGACGCGATCGGCGTCACCCCCGGGCACGAGACGGCCATCGCCGCCGCCCTCGGTGCGGTCGCCGACGCCGTCGCCGTGCGGTCGGTCAGCGACGCTGCGGCGGCCCTGGACCTGTTGCGCAGCAACGACAGTGGCCGAGCCGGGATCCTCATCCAGGGCGCTCGCAGCCAGCCCGACCGCCGGTCCTGGCCGGAGCTGCCGGCCGGCACGCATTGGGCGGTCGACCTGATCCGGGCCCCGGACATGCTGCTGCCGGCATTGACCCGCACCCTGGAACTGGTCGCCGTCGTGCCCGACGCGGCCGCCGCGATCGCGCTGATCGGCGCCGTGCCGGATGTGCGCTGCGTGACCGCCGACGGCGACGTCATCGGCCCCGACTGGGCCAGCGGGGGCAGCGCGGGCGGGCAGACCCTGCTGGAGATCCAGGCCACCCGCGACCAGGCCGCCGACGAGCTGACCGCCGCGCAGGCCCGGATCGAGGAGCTGACCGCCGCGCTGGCGCAGGCCAAGGCCCGGGTCAGCGCGGCGGAGGCCGCGGCGGCGGCGACCCTGTCGGCGCTGAACGAATCGGACGCGCACATCTCCGCGGTCGCCGAGGAGCTGGCCCGCTACGGCTCGGCCGCGCGGGCGGCGGCCGCCGAGGCCAACCGGCTCGAGGAACGCCGCCAGGCCGCCGAGACGGCCCGCGAGCAGCACCGCCGGGCCGTCGACGACCTGGAGGCCCGGCTCGCCGCGGTCGAATCCGAGCAGGCCCCGGTCGAGGTCGACACCTCGCTGCGGGACGAACTGGCCGACTCCGCCGCGCAGGCGCGGCAGCGTGAGGTGGAGGCCCGGCTGGTGCACCGCTCGGCGGAGGAACGGGCCAATGCGGCGGCCGGCGCCGGCGATTCGCTGCGCCGGGCCGCGGCCGCCGAACGCGACCAGCGGCGCCGGATCGCCGCGGCCAACCAGCGGCGGGTGCTGCAGGCCGCGGTGGCCACCCGGGTCGCCGAACTGGGGGAGCGGGTGGCCCAGCGGCTGTCCGTCTCGCTGGCCGAGGCCGCGGCCGAGAAGGACACCTGCGCCCAGCGGCGGGCCGAGGTCGACGCCGTGCTGCACGAGGCCCGCGCCCGGGCCGCCGAGCTGCAGTCCCAGTGGGACAAGCTGACCGACGCGGTGCATTCCGGCGAGGTGCTGCGGGCCCAGCAGACGATGCTGGCCCAGCAGCTGGCCGACCGCTCGGTCGACGAGTTCGCCATCCCGGCCGACGAGCTGATCGCCGCCTACGGCCCGTCCAACCCGGTCCCGCCGAACCCGCAGGAGATGGCCGAGTACGAGGCGGCCAAGGAACGCGGCGAGGACGTGGCCGCCCCGCCGTCGATGCCCTATGACCGGCCCACCCAGGAACGGCGGCTGCGCCGGGCCGAACGGGACCTGACGGCGCTGGGCAAGGTGAACCCGCTGGCCCTGGAGGAGTACGCCGGGCTGGAGGAGCGGCACAAGTTTCTGGCCACCCAGCTGGAGGATCTCAAGTCCACCCGCAAGGACCTGCTGCAGGTGATCAAGGACGTCGACGAGAAGATCCTGGAGCTGTTCGCCGCCGCCTACTGGGACGTCGAACGCGAGTTCAAGATCGTCTTCTCGACGCTGTTCCCGGGCGGCGAGGGCGAGCTGGTGCTCACCGACCCGTCGAACATGCTGACCACCGGCATCGAGGTCAACGCCCGGCCGCCGGGCAAGAAGGTCAAACGACTGAGCCTGCTCTCCGGTGGCGAGCGCTCGCTGACCGCGGTCGCACTGCTGGTCGCCATCTTCCGCGCCCGGCCCAGCCCCTTCTACGTCATGGACGAGGTGGAGGCGGCGCTGGACGAGGTAAACCTGACCCGGCTGGTGTCGTTGATGGCCGAGCTGCGCGAGTCCTCGCAGCTGATCGTCATCACCCACCAGAAATTCACCATGGAGTCCGCCGACGCCCTGTACGGGGTGTCCATGCGCGGCGACGGCATCTCGCAGGTGATCAGCCAGCGGATCCGTGAGCGGCTCACTGCCGAACCGACCAGCCCGCCGGTCAGCCAGCCGGTGGGCGGCCCGGCCGAGGAGCTGGCCACCGCGCCCTGACGCGGGAGCACCACCACAGCGGCTTGAGGTGTGATCCAGGTCTCATCCCGTCACTGGACGTCTCGTCCCGTGACGGTGATGCTCCTGGTTCCCGTTCGGCCGGGAAGTCCTGCGGGGCTGACCCCGGTCGGCCGGAAAAACTCACATCCCCGCCCGGCGGGCTTTCCTTTGAGGTGTCCAACCATGACCATGCGCGTCCTCGTCAAGCAGAGCCTGGCGGCCGCCGCCCTGCTGTCCACCGCCCTGTTCACCGTCGCCTGCTCGTCCGCGACGGCCGGCACGGCCGCCGCCGGCGCCACGGTGTCCAGCACCAGCTCGGCCCCGTCCAGCTCGGCCTCGTCCAGTTCGACTCAGTCCAGCTCGCATTCGTCGAGCCCGACGACCAGCGCCTCGACCCAGTCCGACGACGCCACGGTGACCGTGGTCGTCGACCCGGCCGAGCTGGATGCCACCACCGCGATCTGGTTGCAGACCAGCTGCACCGACATCGGAACGCTGGTCGGTTCGCTGTTCGCCGTGCCCTCGGTGGACGGGACCGCGACCGACGAGCAGTACCGCGACGCCTACGTCACCTACTACTCCGACCTGACCGACACCCTGCTGGCCATGACCGACCGGCTCAACGCGCTGGACGCGCCCACCTTCGCCGGCGGTCAGGACCTGCACGACGGTTACCTGGCCTACCTCGACGACCTGTCCTCGATCACCCTCGGCGCGGCTGTGATCATCCAGTCGGCGCCCGATCGGGCATCCATCGACGCCGCGATCGATCAGATCAACACCGAGATCGAGCAGCTCGGGCAGAGCGACTACGGGCTCAGCGACTTCCAGAGCGAGGATCTGCAGGCACTGATGGCCCAGGTGCCGGCCTGCCAGGGGCTGCTGACCACCTGACCGTCCCGTTGAGCCGGGCGTTCGCACC
>Ga0116157_10005621_pt1 | contig 11517 bp, 9 predicted proteins | sample AD_UKC048_MetaG_FD_89882 | JGI IMG/M metagenome (GOLD analysis project Ga0116157, IMG submission 89882) | Active sludge microbial communities of municipal wastewater-treating anaerobic digesters from USA - AD_UKC048_MetaG | ecosystem: Engineered > Bioreactor > Anaerobic > Digestate | place: USA... | reverse complement strand
GCCTTGTGAGCGGAAGTGACGGGATCAGCATCAACATGGAGCAGGTTCTTTCTGAAGCCGCAATGTCAAACATGCCCGCACCCAAAGCAACAAGGATCCTTGAAATAAACCCCGAACACAGAATTTTCACAAAACTTAACGAAATATATACATCAAACCCCGAATCTGAAAAGTTGAAAAACTTTGCACAAGTCCTGTATAATCAGGCACTTCTCATGGAGGGAATCGCACCGAAAGACCCGGTCAAATTTGCCTCAATGATCTCTGAATTCATGTCGGAAGTACCGGTTTAAAACACCCTCAACCCTATCCCTCTCAACCCTATCCCCGACCCTTTCCCTTTCTGAAAAGGAAAGGGAGCAAGAGACAAAAAAGAGAGGGAGCCGGTCACGAAAAAATCTTTAAAACCCGATTGTTTTTTTAAAATCGCTTAGCATCTTTGATTTTTGTGATAAATTGCTCAAAGTTGGTTCGGAAAATGTGATTTTCACCGTTTTTCTATTGTTTTAACCAGTCATATATCAATGTTGAAAACGGATTATTGTCGCTCCCCCTTTTTGCTGTCAGTGAAATAAGAAGAATTTTGAAAAGATTGTAAGGGTGAAAGATTTTTTGCCCCTGCAAATTATTTTCAACCGCCCTCTCAACTCACCCCTTGCCCCTCTCTTCACAGAAAAGAGGGGTTAATTCCCTTTCAAAAAGAAAAGGGAGCAGGAGACAACAAAGAGAGGGAGCCGTTATGACAAAATTTTTAGAACCTGTTCAAGGTCTGCATCATTAACTTCACCGAACCATTCCGTAATCTTAAACTTCGCATCATTTATAACCTGAGGATCAATATATGTTGCGACCATTCTCACGGTGGCAAAAAGCACAGCAAAATCATCACCATAGCCCACAACCGGAATAAAATCAGGAATGATATCAAAAGGAAGAATGAAATATCCCAGAGCCCCAAGAATGTAACCCTTTTCTTTCAACGGCATGTTCTCACTCTTCACCGCATAAAAGAGTAAAAGAGCCGCAAAAACAACCTTTGAACCGGCTTTCTTGCCGAAATCAAGGATCTTCTTGAAGAATGATTCATCATCATAATGCTTTGAATACTTCTCACTTTTTTCAAAAACATCGTTCACTGCGTTCTGTTTCTTGTCGGACATGGGGGCCTCCGGTTGAGTGTTTTTTATTTCTAAGGTTCTAAAATATCATCCGGAAATCCAAGGTATCTTATTTTTCCAAATTCATCAATTAATATTTCGGCATAACGAGCATCTTCTAAAATTGTATTATCATATTTATCAGATAAAAACAGGATTTTCTGGTTAGTGGATCCGATCCATTGTTTGTCAGTAACACGCAGCTTTTCGATATATCTTCCGGTAATCAGTATATCTGTTTTGTTAAGAATTTCAGAAAATTGTTTTTCATGGATTTCTTCCAGCTCATATCCAGTGTAAATAATTAATGTAATTTTGTTTTTTGATATTTCATCTACAAGTTTTTTCAATTCTTCAAATTGATCAAAAGGTTCTCCGCCAAGAATAGTTATACCTTCAACTTCCGGATCTGATTTAATTAGTTCAATAATTTCTGTGATACTTATGTTTTTACCCCCTTCAAAATCCCACATATCTTCATTCCAACACCCTTTGCATCTTATTGAACATCCCTGAGTCCATATTACGAATCTTTTTCCCGGTCCATAGATATAAGATGATTTTTCAATGTGTGCTACTTTCATTTTAATATGTGTGTTTTACAAGGACAAGCTGTATCTCGTTGCCATTTCGTTTTTCTTTAATTTTATAACCTTTTGCCTCGGCTTTTTTTATTATCTCCTGCCGTTGTTTTTCAACATAGGCCCTTCTTTCGTTCTCAATTCTTGCTCTTTCTGCTTCCAGTCGCTTTTCTTCCAGTTCTTTCATATGTTCTTTGTAAAACTGAATATATTTTTGCTCTATTTGAGGTAGCATTGTCACTACGCTACTAGTATAAAAATAGCAAGTAAGTTTAAATTTTCCGGAAAGCTCTCGGTCAAAATAAGTGTCGGTCTCTCCTTGAATCAAAATTTTATCTCTTTGTTCTGAGAATCTTATTTCCATGTATTGCAATGCTTTCAAAAGACAACTTTTCTCAATAAAAGGAGTTAATGTTTGAACAACTGCACTCATTTGCCCACCCCCTGTTTTTGTATATTTTTTTGACCGGGATTAATTCTCTGGTAATATTCATCCGTTTTCTTAACTGACATTGCTGAAATCTCTTCCCCTAGAATTTCTTCCAGTTCAATTAAACACATTTCGCCCTTAATTCCATCCGTTTTTGCTGTTATCTTTCCGCTTTCATCAATTGTTATTGATATTCTTTTTTCTGCCATTTAGCCCTCCTTTTTAACTGATATTTGTGCTTTTAATCTTACTGCTTCTTCTTTCGCTATTTGAACTTCTTCCCAGTATTCGATTTCAAGATATCTGGAGCCTCTCAAATTTTTAAGAAAACCGACTTCCGGAAGATCTTCCAATAATTCTTCTTTGAACGGATTTACACTGGTTGTGTTCCCAGAATTGCTTTTTTCCTCCTTCTTTAAAGATGCCATTGGAGATGCATGCCCACTATTGTCATCATATTTAGGTGGAATAAATTTGTTGAAGCTCTTTTCAAGTAACTCTCTGTTGTTAGAGATATCCTTTTCAACTGCTTGAATTTCTTTTTCTATTTTCGAGATACCTTCTTTTTTCCGATTAATATAAATTTCGGGGTCTTTTTCAGGGACATTTTCGAGCTCTACTTTGACTTTATCCAAAGATTCGGTTTTTGTTTTTTTCTTTTGATTAAGATCATATATTTTCTGATGAAGTATCTTTTTTTCCTGTTCCCATTTTTCTTTTTCTTTTGCGACAAAAACCTCTTTTGTTATTTCAGAGTGACTGTCGTTGATAAACTCTACAAGCTTATTAAGTTCCTTAATTTCATTTTGCCTTTGAGCTCTATCCAAATCGCTTAATTTTACTTTTTTCAGTTCAATGATCGCGGTTTTATATTCTTTTATTTTCTGGTCTTTTCCTGCAAAAAAACCTTTTAAAGAGGATAAAATGGTTTGAGATTGTTCCTTTTTTCTTTTTTCAAACATCTCTATTTTGTCTTCTATTGCTCTTAATTTTCCGAGAAAAAGATTGTCATACTCCGACCACTCTTTATAAATTTTATCTTCTTTGCATCCTTCCGGGGTAAAGAACGGGATTACTTCCCAGAAGAAATCAATTTTACATGATATTCCGTCATCTTCCATTTTTGATTTTTGTTCTTCAAAAGTTTCTTTATCTATAAATTTATCAAGCTTGATTGTCCCGCAATCTTTTTTCGATTTTTCTTTAATATGAATCTCTTTGTTTAGGTTGTTTTCAAATTTTATTGTTTGTCCAACTAAATCACCCCGGTTTTTTTCTCTAATCAGCTCCCAGTCTGCATTATTCCATTGGTTTTTAAAAAGTTGACTGAAGTATTTTTGTTGGTTTTCATCCAGTTCTAAACCGAAAAGGTTATCTCCTTCTGATAAATTTCCTTTGGGGACAAAGAAACCGATGTCATCAGAAATCGCAAAAAAACAATTATTTATCGTGTCGAATGCTCTTATTTTAGACTCTTTGTTCAATATATTTTCAAGTATTGCCGAATCATATTTGGAAATTGAAACAAGCAATCGGCATTTTTCAATTTCGTTAATATTTAACAAGCTATTGCTGTCAATTTTGGGCAGCGATAAATCTTTTAAGTTATTGAGGTTTTTGATTTTTCCCCTTAAATAATCTTTATCGCAAAAGTTGTTGAGTGGTGGCAGAAAATCTAAAGGAGGGTTTTCTGATTTTTGAGGACTATTGAAATCGTTGATTATTTCGTATTCGGTTTTGTTCCAGAAATTATAGCAGAAAAACCTATAAATTTCAGACAATTGATCTTTGTTTAGAGTTGTTGAGACAGGGCTGTGATTTAACGATTCCATAACTAGAGGAATATTTAAGAGAAATCCTTCGGCAATTGTGCTATCGGGATTGACCAGAATAAAACTTCCGATATTTCTTATCCCGTACCTTATAAGACAGCTGCCTGCAAGGTTTTTCAAAGCAGGATCTAATTCGTTTGTAATGATATAAATTCTGTTTTTTCTTTTTGAAGCATTAAAAATTGATGTGATAATTTCATTATCTTCAATCTTTTCCGTTTGTATGCAAACTATACTTTCTTCTGCTTCATCAAGCATTTTTGTGATTTTTGTCCTGATATCGTTATCTTTTGTGAAATTTTGTCGTTCATGAAGTTTAAGCCAGAAATTGTTAATTATTTCAGAAGAAAAGTCTTTTGTAGCTTGTTTTTTGATTGTTTTAATCTTTTCCATTACTTAATCTCCTATTTTCGCTTCTTTTTTAATAAATGCAATAAGATCTGGTTTCAACATTTGTTCTTCATGTTTTGAGAATGAAATATCTTCGGTCTTTCCAGGTGTTTCAGAATCAAAATCTTCGACATCAAAACTTATAAAATCAATAGATTGAGTTTGTTTCCAGACTAAAATTTCTTTGTTCTCATTTACAAGAACTATGTATCTGTCATGGTTCTTTTTTTCTTTAGAAATGTCTCTGATGTTGTGCTCTGAAATATCTAATCGTTTTTTGATATAATCAGACCTGACTTCATCTTTTTTTGTCTCTGTGAAAGTTATTAGGTGTTTTTGTGATATATCAAAAGCATCAAGATAAGAAACGATCTTTTTCTGTTGATCTTCTCTGTGTGTAAACCAGTCACAATAAAAAATGTGGGTGTATTTTTTGCCCCTACCCTTAATTTTAGAAGCTATTTCATAAAAAGAAGTTGTGTCTCCCGGATTGAAATTAATGCTTTTTAATGTACTTTTTTCATCTTTTTCAGGATTAAGGTCAAAAGGTGCCGATAAATGCCAGAATTCACTTGTCTGTTTAGATTTTTCATTAGAACTCTGAAGTTTTTCTAAAAAATCAGAAACAACAGGCGGCTTGATGTTTTCACGATAAACATTAAAAGCTTCATTTTTGATGAGTTTGTTGGAAAGAGTTGAAAAGTCAGTTTCATTTATATACTCATTTTTAAGATCTTTTTTTAAAAGAGCATTTCTCCACTCTTCTGCTGTATTCAAATCTTTAGGCATCAATGGAACACTTTTAAACTCTAAAGAATCAAAATCTTTTTTGTTGTATTCAGCGGTATCTTTTTGAAAGTTCTTAATTTCTTCAACTTTCTGAGGCAATTCAGTCTTAAGTCTTTTCTCTTTTTTGTTCCACTCTGGGTAAATACTTGAAAACCATTTTTCGAGGTTTTCGTCCGATTTGAAAAGGTTTTGCTCAATTTTCCTGTTATTGACAGCTCCTTCAAAATAGTAGTCAGATTTCTCCATTTCATCCCACTCCCATATTAGCAAAATTTTCTCGTTTTGCTTTTGGGAAGCATCAATTTTATTGTCATCATTTTTTATCACTTTAATTTTTTCTGTCTCACGAGAATCAATAGGAAGAAGTTCATGATCCATGCTGAAAATATCAATTATCTTTGGCGTAATATGTTCGCTTTCAGAATTGTTTTTTTCAACAATCTTTTGTCTTTCAAAGTGGAGAATTCTATTTTTAAGAAAATTATCCTTTTCAACAAGCCAGATCCTGTATTTCCCCTTTTCTCTAAATAACATGTTTCCCGTGTTCAAAACTTCTCTGCCTTGTTCAGTCAATCCGGTTTCATTTATCAGTCCTTCTTTTTTCAAATAATCTTCAACCCTTTTTTGAATAGTTACATCTTTAAAAGTTTTTTTCCCGTTATCAAAATCGTTGAGAAAATTTTTAATATCACCTCTTTCTTCCGATTTTTCTATTGTCAGGAATGTATCGTAACAACTTACATTTAAATGTTTTTTTAAAGTTGCTTTCATCTGCTCCTCCGTAAAACAGGGGTGTTGTTTGCAAGATTTATCAAGTATTCTGAGTTACTTTTCTTCTTGTCTTTTTGGGGACTTTTTCCAGAAAAATATTCATGATCACCAAGAATTACAAGCTGAAATTTCGCTCTTGTTAACGCTACATTTAATCTGTTTGGGCTATCCATAAATCCATCTCTAAAAGTTTGAACCATTGAAAGAAAAACAATGTCTGCTTCCTGTCCCTGAAATTTATCAACAGTGTGAAGCTTAATGTTTATCTGGGTTTTATCACTTTTTCTAATGTAAAAATTTGATATGGTGTGTGGAAGATTACAAAGTTTTTGCAGCTTGTTTCTTAAATCTTTCTCCTGTCCTCTATAGAATGTAATTACAGCAACACTCCAGTTTAACCCCTCTGGTTGAGGATTTTTTTTGGCAAATTCAATGAATTTTTTTAATTCTTCAATTAATCTTTGTGCTTCGATTTCGTTTTTGTTTTTATCTACTGCCCCATTAACATCAATCCACATTCTTCTTTTTTCATATCTATTATAATTCCAATCCCTTTCAATACTTGATGAGTTTAAAAGAGCGTTGTCTTCCATGTAAAAATTTTCTCTCGAAAAGTCAGAAATTTCTGGATGCATTCTGTGTTGATACTTTAAAACAGTATGCCTTTTTTCCAACTCTTCTTTGCTGAAACCTTCTGATATTGTTGATATTCTTTCGCTGTTTTTCCTTCCCTTTATCCCTTTTACAAGAGATTCAAGTATGGAGGGAAATGCAATGGCAGCGATTGAATTAACTCTGTTTGAAATGTCATTTTTGTTATAACTAATATCCTCGTAAAAAGGCATTAGGTATTCAATTTGTTTTTTATAGTGGTCAGAACTTTTTTGGTCTTTATTTAACCTAAGCTGATGTTCTCTCTCAATTCTCCAGACAATTTCTTCCGCCCATGATTTTTTATTGAAATATTGATCTGTTAGGCTGACAATTTCATAACAATCTTTTTTAATATCTTTGTTTCTTTCCTTTAAATAGAAATCAAAACGGTTTTTTTTGTAATTGAGACGAAACGCAGATTGAGATGAACCCCACCCATCTTTTTGAATTGGCAGAAATATCTCAGGAATCTCAAAATAAAGCTTGCTTGCATCATCAATAAAAATTATGTCTGCGGCGACAAGTTCAAGTGGTTTGACTTCAAAAGGTTTTCTGACAAATATGTTGTGTCTGCATTCCAAATTTTCATGGGTTATAAAGAATGTCACTTTATTATCTTTGAATATTCTGTTTTTTCTCCTTTCAACAAGCTCATTATAAAACCATCTGACTTCATTTCTTGAAATATTCAGAGCAAACTTGTTATCTTTAGATGATCCGACCAATTGATTGAGTTTCTGCAGATAAAAACAGCTTTTCTGCATTTCTTTCGGCATTTCTTTTTTGCCGGCAAGATCAAGTTTTTCAAGGTTGGAAACTATCTGCTCTCTTTCTGTGTAAGGTGATAACTGCCTTATATCTCCTGTAAGAATCCACTTTTTTGCATAAAGAGCAGGTACCAGAAATTCCTGAAATGTTGTTTTGCTTGATTCATCAATTATAAGATAATCAAATTCAGGGATTACCGGTGCATTTTTTTCTCTTTTCTTAAATTTCGGATGTTGAAGTATTCCGATTGTTGTTCCGCATACAAGGTTGGCTGCATCAAGAAGCAACTCTTCTTGAATTCCATTTGATTCAGTCATATTGTTTAACTGAAATTCCTTTATGTCGTCACTTATTCTTTTTTCATCTCCGATTCTTATGGGTAATATATTGAATTTTTTAATTAATCCCTTTTCTTTTATCCTTTCAAGGACATTGTCAATTGCAACATGAGTTGATCCGCAAAGAAGAACCCGCCCTCCATTTTTAACAATCTGGCAAACCAGTTCAAGAATTACTGTTGTTTTTCCCGATCCGGGAGGCCCCTCCATGATCGCAAAATCATTTGTGGAAAGGGCTTTCCTGACGAACTCTCTCTGTTCCTCAGCCCCATCCCTGTTTTCATCGGTAAGAACTTCCCATTTAATATCTGAGAGTGTTGAAAAGTCAGACCATTTAACGGCATTTCTATCTTCAAAAAGTTTTATCAGCTTTGACTGTTCGTCAACAGGCATATTTTGAAGAGTTTCAATTGCTTCCTTTTGTTTTCTCAGTTGATAAGTATTCACCTTTATTTTTAAAATGGGATCTTGTGGAAAACAAAACTCCAGGTCTTTGCCCTTACCTTTTTTTAATATCAACCTGAATTCATCTTCCATTCCTTTATGAACAGAATATTGTCCATCTTTGGTTCCGTCTTCAATCTGTATGTCATCATCGAAAAAATACCTGAGTTCTGACAAAGGTGAAATTTCATCTTTTCCGTTGTCTTCCATTTCTTCAAGCTGAATCCAATACCTGTCTTCTTCTTTTTCTCTCTTTGGTTTTGTTATTTTAAACTGAATTCCCTGACTTGTTGACAGAATTTTGTTTTCAAAATTGGATAATCCATTATCCTCTGGAACTTTGAAAGTGTGATTGCCTTCTATTTCGTACTCAAAAGGTGTGCCATCATCGAACTTAAGGGCTTTATTATAAATAAATTCGAATATGTTCGCTTTTTCCATATCTCTAATTTTTTCTTTGGAATAAAAGGTTGCAGCATGATCTGTTTCCTTTAAAACAATGCAATTTTTTGGGACCTCAGTTTTTAATATTGGTTTTAATTTGACTTTTTCTCCGACCCATGTGGCTTTTTCGATTTCATCAACAATTCCATTAAGTTTTAATAACATTTTGCCGCTTTCTTCAATAACTTTTTGTTTTTGTTTCTCATTTTCTTGCCAATACATAAGAGATTCTTCCAAATCCTTTTCAAAGTTTTCAGGCACAACAACTTCAAAAACAGTTTCTTTTTTTATTTCATATATATATCCTTGCGGAACAAGCTCAAAAACAAGATTCTCATCAGAAATTTTATGCCATTTCGCTTTTACTTTCTCTTTGTTTTCTATTGATCTTATTGATGTTTTAAGATATTTACAAAAATATGTTAAGGAATTAGACGTGTTGTCAAGAAGTCGTTGTGAAGCTTCAGAGTTTGAGTGATTAAAAAAATTTGTTTCTTTTGAAAGTGCCTGATAATAATGCTTCAATCTAAACTCCTTCAATAAAGGGATTGTTGTAAGCTTCCTGCTTTAATTTTGGGACTTTTATTGTTTCAGAATCGTTCAAATTTTCAGCAGGTTCACTCGAAGCAAAAACCGCTCTGCTTTTGGCCCATTCTCTCATCTTTTTTATAACTTCACTCATGGTTTTTGAAAGAGGATATGTTTTTTCAAGCGCATCTTTAATATCCGCTGTTGTTACCTCTTTCCCACGGTCGTAGGCCTGAAACATTGCCTCTTTCAATGCCTCCTCTATTTCGGCCCCGGAAAACCCCTTGCTGGCTTTACTCAAAAGATCTATATCAAAGTTCCTGGTATTCCGTTTTTTCTTACTAAGATGTATTGAAAATATTTCTTTTCTTGCCTTGAGTCCGGGAAGGTCAACAAAAAAGATTTCGTCCATTCTTCCTTTTCTCAATAACTCCGGGGGAAGTTGCGATATGTTGTTTGCTGTTGCAACTACAAAAACCGGTTTTTTCTTTTCCTGCATCCATGTCAGAAATGTTCCAAGAACTCTGGAGGTTGTTCCTCCGTCTGTTGACCCTGAAGAGGACAACCCCGACATCCCCTTTTCAATCTCGTCAACCCACAAAATACTTGGACTGATTGCTTCAGCAATTTTAAGAGCATCCCTTATGTTTCTTTCAGATTCACCTACAATTCCTCCAAAAACTTTCCCCATATCAAGTTTTAATAATGGAAAATTCCAGGCATTCCCGACTGCCTTTGCAGCAAGACTTTTCCCTGTGCCCGGGATTCCGAGCATTAAAACACCTTTAGGAGTGTCAAGACCATATTCTTTGGCGTATTTACTGAAACCTCTTCCTCTTTTTGTGAGCCAGTCTTTAAGATTTTCAAGACCACCGATGTCATCCATAGTTTCGTCAGGATGATAATATTCAAGATGGCCACTCTTTTTAATGATATTTTCCTTTTCTGATATTATTATGCGGACCTCTTCAGATGTAAGTTTCCCTGCAACAACAGCTGCCAGAGAGAATGCTCTTTCCGCTTCCATTATTGTAAGACCAAGCGCTGCCTCCAGAAGTTCAGTATTGTTTTCATCCGGAGTTATTCCATATTTTTTACAAACACTTTCATATATAACCCTCATATCTTTTATGTCAGGCAAATCCAATGTTTCAACATGAACATCCTTTTCAAGCTCACAAGGAAGTTTGCTAATTGGTTGCAATAATATCAGAGATTTGTCTTCAACATCAGATTGGCAGATTATTTTTAATCGTTGAATTATTCGAGGGTCATCAAAATCAGGATGAAAATCTTCAAGTATAAGAATACAGTTCATTGCCTCATCGTTAAACCAATCAAGAATGTCAGAAGACAAATCAAAGTTATCAATTTTTTCAAAGGTTTTTTCTTCGTTGTCCCATTTTTTCAAACCTTCAATCCGATTCCATAGATACCAGACTCTCCCAAGTTCTTGACTTGCGATGTTGACAAGCCCATGTACCCTTTTGTTTTCGTAAGTAATCAGTTGAATAACATTTGCGCCTGCTTTGATAAGTGTTGCAAGTTCCATTTTTTCCTCCTAAATATTGTCACAATTTAATAAAGAACTTTTTTTTCGTTGTTTCCGAGAATTTCTTGTATTTTCTTATTTTTTATCATTTTTGCCGATCAAATAACCGATAACTCCGGCGGCAATTCCTCCGAGGATTCCTCCGCCAACTGCAAGTGCGGTTCTTTTCATTGCAGCACTTTCAATTTTTTCAAGATTGATTCCTAATGAATTTGCCAGACATTCAAAATGATCATCCATCAGCGCAAAGAGCTCAGGTTCCTTACTATTTAAATTAATGTTTTTCCAGAACGAGTATATCTGCTGTTCGTATGTTGTTGCTTCAGAAAGTTTGTTTTTTTTCAGTTGAATATTTTTTTCATTTTTAAGTGCCTTTTCAAGAATTTTGGCATCTTCATGATGAAGGAACAAAACAACTTTCTTCCCTTCAAGAAACAACTCTTCTACGGCTGACCATTTATTAAGAAGTGATTTTTTTGCAGATTCTGTGTCTTTTTCGGTTACGCTTTCAAGATAAATATCCGATGAATTTTGAGGAGTAATTTTAAATCGGGAAGAAAAAAGAAAAACCGGTGATTTTTCATCGGTAGGTTCAGCAAGAATGTTTTCATCAGCACAGCTTGAAAGAACAAATGCGAGTGATGCAGAGGCTGCGTTGCAATTACATGGGGGCAGTTGCCCTTTTCTTAAATATGTGAATTTATTAACAGGCAGAACTGTCAAGCGACAATTATTTTTACCGTCAACGACAACTATTTTTACCGGTTGAAGTTGCTTAAAAACACATCAAAAATCAAAGAACAAATTCTCAACTATTTTCGTTTTTTCAGGTTCTCTTT
>Ga0116157_10005612_pt1 | contig 11533 bp, 7 predicted proteins | sample AD_UKC048_MetaG_FD_89882 | JGI IMG/M metagenome (GOLD analysis project Ga0116157, IMG submission 89882) | Active sludge microbial communities of municipal wastewater-treating anaerobic digesters from USA - AD_UKC048_MetaG | ecosystem: Engineered > Bioreactor > Anaerobic > Digestate | place: USA... | reverse complement strand
TGTCGTTATTTCCGGCTCAATATTCGTTTCTGTCTGGATTGGCAAGCCCTTGCGGTCTTTCATTCCGGCCCTTGAAAAAATAGGAACTGGTTATGATTCAGCTGGTGCCGTGTCTGTTCGAGAAGATGAGATTGCTGCCACTGCCGACTCTATTCACAGAATGTCCGACTGGATAATGGAAAGGGAGAAAATTAAGAGATTTGTCGCGCCACAGGCTGTAAATCAGGTTCTTGCGAATAACTTCATCAAGGCCGGGGCCGGAACAATAAGAAAGGCGATTGTTCTTGTTTCTGATATCCGCTCTTTCACAACTATTTCAGAAGAATTTCGGCCAGAAGATGTTTTTGACATGGTTAACCATCATTTGAGTGCCATGGCAGCAATAATAGAAAAAAATGGTGGAGTTATCGACCGCTTTGTGGGCGACGCGGTCTGGGCAATCTTTTATGAAGATGCCGGGTCGATGTGTAATAAGGCTCTGAATGCTGCGGTCGAGATGAAGAAAATACACGGACTTATTCAGGAAGAGCGCGAGGCAGCAGGCTTATTCAAAGTTGACATCGGCATAGGGCTTTCCCGCGGTGAAATTCTTGCCGGAATAATGGGAAATTCAGGCGTAAGACTTGACTACACTATTGCCGGTGATACCCTGCACTTGGCTGAAGATGCCGAAACAGCTTCAAAATTGGGGTCCTTTACCGGGATTGTTGTAACTGAAGATCTGAAAAATTCTGTTATGGGGTTCGAATACGCACAGATCGCCAGTGATTCCAGATTTTTTGAGGTGAAAAACCTTGCAGAAAACTGAGAAAAATACATCCGAATTCATGCTGGCTGCAGCTGTAGTTCTTGCAGCCATGTTGATATCGCTTGCGGTCTGGGCAAGTTTTAATCGTTATGCTTCGGCAGGTTCTGAACAGGGCGAGTCGGTTGTAAGAAGGCATTTGCTGAATGACCTGAAGTTCGCTCAAAGAGCAACTCTCAGAAAGCTCCATATCGGTTTCGACATCGCCTCGGATCTGACCGAAGACTTTAAAGATATTATCGGGAAAGTTGGCTGCAGTGAGGCTATGTTTTCAGAGTTTGCAGCCATGTTAAATTCGGACTCAACCTCTTTACCCGGCAGGTATCGCTGGAGTCTGATGGCGGTAGCTTCACAGACGGGCGATGGACTTGTTCACGGAAATGAGTTATTTGAAAGGTTTTCATCGGGGGAAAATACAGAGATTGAAGCTGAAATTTTACGGCTTCTGACTTACAGAGGGTTGTCGTATCTGGCAGATCTGAATATTTCTCACGAATTAAGAGAAGAGAGCAGCAGAAAATTCAAAAGCTATCTTGATGATAAGGCTGACGCAGAGCTGGCAAGATTTATCTGCTCTTCTGCAAGGTGTTTTCAGCCGTGCTTTATCAATAATCGCCAGTTCCATTTCATGTGGTTTCCGGTTATGAAAGATGGCAAGTTTTCAGAGGCTGAAACTCTTGTGGCGACAATTAAGACTGATGCCTCCCCCGGTGGCCCTTCTCAGGATTTGGAAAAGATTGCTGCTCTTGTTGTTGTTGTCTTTGATGAAGACAATTATCGGCGGGCTTGCAAAGAGCGTTTTGAAAAGGGGCTTGTCGATAATTTTGGTCGTCTTGGTGCCAGTATAGCACTTTCGCCATCTGATGAAAATAAAGGTCATGCGATCTGGGTTCAGGGCGATGATTTTGAGAATGATCCGGAGCTGGCTGAAGCGAGAAAACTTCTTGCCAGGGGCATTGTGCGCACAAAAAAATGGCTCTGCACGCAGACAGCTCTACCAGATCTTGGCAATCGCAGTGTTGTCATTGCCAGGCCCGTACCGGCAGAGATATCTTCAATCAGGTTATTGCGAAAAACTGTTTTCAGCCTTCTGGTGGCATGGTTCGCCCTGATAGTTTACCTCTGTGGCAATCACCTGATTATGAGAAAAAAGATCAGGGCTGGCCTGAGAGAGCAGCTTGCAGTTCTTGTTTCCATTTTTCTTCTTCCACCATTTCTTCTGGCAACGATAAGTCTTGAGCGCTATCTTGATTCGACCATGAATTCTTCGCTGCAGAGGATAAGATCTGAAAGTGAAGAGGCTCTTGATGCTTTCGACAAGTCGATCAAACTTTTCAGAACCCGCATTTGTTCTTTGGCAGACAATCTTATTCACCAGACAGAAAGCTCTGATGTTGAAATAAAGCTTGGCGAAATGTCTGACCACGAAAAGAAAGAGTGGCTTGGCACTTTTCTCGACACATTTATCGATAATGGGGTAGTTATGAAAAATGTGCTGCTGGTAAGTGGCAGAGGCCGGATGGTGTCTCGGTTTGTCGGAAGTAACAGTTCTGAAGAAAAATTTTTCCAGAATCTTGGCGCCAGCATTTTTTTGCCGACCCTTCAGGCGATGAATCCATCTCTTGATACAGGTGGTGAGAAGGATGTGCTGTTGAAAGCCCAGGCAGAAGAAGTTCTGGGGATAATGAGCAGTGTTCTGCTGCCTGAAATATTCCCTGGGATGGCACACACCTATACGCATCTGACTAAATTAAGCGGCTTTGGTGATCAGGCATTTCTCTATCACCGTTTTCTAGGCGAAGAGTCGTCGGTGAACGGTGCGTTACTGGTTGCTGTTTACCCGCCTTCGCTTGAGTGTGTGGCCTTTAATCGCTGGGTGGCCAATTTTGATCAAAGCTCATTCCGGCCGATCTGGCTTATCAAGAAAAAGAATGCTCCTGGCTGGTATCTGAAAGCTCCTTTTGGCCGCGTGGCTTCCGGGGGCAAATTCGGACTGATGCGTTTTGTTTATGGATTGCTGCCTGATAAAATTGCTCTGATGGCTCACTTGAGCAGCTATGCGGCCGAATCTCTGGTTCTTGAAATTGACTGGGAGAAGCAGAAATGGTTTTTTGCCACTTTTCCAGGCTATGATCTTATTGATTATCAGCTTTCAGCGATGATACCGGTTTCGGCTGACATTCTAAATTACCGGCGTTTCCAGTCAGAATTGCGACTGTCTATGGTTCTGATATTTATTCTCTGTGGTTACATCGGCTGGAAAATGGCAGCCGGTTTTGTGGCGCCAGTCAGATGTTTTGCCGAAACGGCCGAAAAGCTTATTGATGGTGATCTTTCGGCAAGAATGAATGAAGGCTGGGCTGATGAAGAATTCTGCCAGATCGCCAGGAGTTTCAATCAGGTTGCTGGTGATGTGGAAACCGGGCGAATTCTGCGAAAATTCGTTTCTGACGGGGCTCTTCAGACGATTACCGCTTCCGAAAAAATCGACAGAAAGATGTCTTTACAGTCGCGAAGAGCGGTAATCATGTTTATCAGAGCGGCGGGGATCACAGACGCTTTTAAGGAAAATGCGGCAACTCAGATGGTCGCCGAGTTAAATCGATTTTTTTCCGCAGTTTGCAGCAGTGTCAGGCAGAATGGCGGCGAAGTCAGCAAGTTTATTGCCGAGAAGGCAATGGTAACCTTCTTTGTCGGTTCTGATGAAGAAATCGGTACAAAGGTTCTGGCTTCGGTAAGGTCTGCAATGACTGTTGTGGAGCGGCTGCGTCGCCATAAGTTTCTCGACGGTGTCATTAAAATCAGAGCCGGTATTACAGCCGGAGTTGTAAGAGCCGGCATTATCGGTTCAGAAACAACCAGGCTTGAGCAGGCTGTTATCGGCGATGTGGTCAATCTGGCGGCTCGTCTTTGTTCACTGGATACCGACAAAGAAATTCTTCTTTGTTCTTACGCCTGGTCAGAGCTGCAGAAGGCATCTCCAGGCAACGAAGAGTATGCCAGAAATGCTATCCGACTGCCAGATCAGGCAATAAAAGGAAAAAAACAGACAGTAGAGGTCGTTGCGCTGGGTTCATAGATATACCGGGAATGACAGAGGTGTACAGCGTGTTGCGTACATACTGATAAATGCTCTTAGAAGTTGCTTTGTCCGGCGGTTGACAAACTTCTGTTTATGGTATATAGTGGTAACCTCTATTCAGATTTTAATCTCAGGAGATAAACCATGAGCTTTACTTATAATCCTAACAAACGCAAACGTGCCAAAACCCACGGCTTCAGAAAAAGAATGGCCACCGTCAGCGGTCGCAATGTTCTCAAGAGACGCAGACGCCACGGTCGCAAAAGTCTCTGTCTCTGATTCACGCATGTGGGGGTCCCGCACGCCATTGGTCGGTTAACGTTGCGTGCCCATTCCGAGTTTCAGCGGGTCTTTGCTGCAAAGACCAGGCTGTTTCGGAATGGGCTGGGTTTGTGTTACCGGAAAGCTTCCGGAGTTGAGTTCCGATTTGGGGTTTCAATTCCGAAACGCTTTGGCAAAGCTGTTGAAAGAAACAAGGTGCGTCGTCGTCTGAAGGAAATTGTCAGAATCAGTTCGACGCTGCCTGACTCTGCTGAAATAGTTTTTTGCGTCAGCAAGCCCTGCTGTGAACTGACTTATGAGATTTTGAAAGAGACCTGCGACTGGGCTTTTGCCCGCATTTCGCGAGTCAAATTGCCGGATCCGGCAGTTTCTGCATGCTGATGAAAATTGACCAGATAGCTGCGCTACCCGCTAGATCGGGTTTGATGCTGATACGACTTTATCAGCGTTTTTTGTCGCCGATTATCGGAGCTGCGTGCAGATTTAACCCCAGTTGTTCGAGATACACCTATGAGGCCATTGAAAAATACGGCCTTATTAAAGGGTCTTTAATGGGAGCCTGGCGGATATGCCGTTGCAACCCATTCTGTCGCGGTGGCGACGATCCTGTCAGATAACAGACAGAAATATAATCCCGGTTCCGGAGAAGCGATTACATAATGACTAGAACAGGCCTGACCAGAAAACTGAATTTTGGCTTTAATTTTTTGACGGGCAGGCTTTTCTGCTCGTTTCTGTTATTGGCTCTTTTCTGTTGCCATATGACCACGCTGTATGCTCAGCCGACTCAGGCCCCCGGGGCTGCTTCGGGTGCTGCACCAATGACGGTTAAGATCGAAGATGTCGATGGTGACGGACTTAAAGACGCTTCAATCGAAACTCGCCTGCTTCGTGTAATTCTTTCGAGTCGAACCGGGAGTCCAAGCGTTTATTACCTAAAAGGCGCAAGCTTTGAGGAAAATCTTTATCCGCCGGTTGTTCAGGATCTCGGCTACAGCGTTCCGGCAGAAAATCTTCGGCCGTTTCTGAGTGAACTGGTCAACCAGTCTTTTAATGCCTCTGGATACACGGTTGAAGTCGAAGAACAGACTGTTGAAACTATTGTTGTCAGGGCTACTGCCAATGTGTCTCTTGCTGAAGCCAATGCTTCAGCTGGCCTGGGGCTGTCTCTGACAAAACGCTTCACTTTTCGGGAAAATGCTTACCATTTCAATGTTGAACACGTTGTAAGCAATCTTAGAGAACAGCTTACCAGCGTCGGGAATGATGAGAATGGTTCGTTGGCAATGAGCTTCGGGCCAGGTGTTTTTCTTGATCCTTATGGTCCGATGAGTCTGCTTGGTCTCAAACCCGGAGTTGTCGAAACATTTTCAGATGTTAAGGATTTTAATGGCAAAGGCGCCGTTGCAGGAGCCTACAACGGCGTTGGAGTCCGCGATCAGTATTTTTGTGTTCTGCTCGAAGCCGATGAATCAGCCAGAGTTGCGGCTACTGCCTATGAAATTACCTCTGCTGACCAGCGCCGCAAACCTCACAAAGGTTTCAGTATCAGTTGCGTCATGCCAAAATTCAATCTTGGCGCGAGAGAGTCGAGAACCTTCAAGTTTCGCGTTTATGCCGGGCCAATGATTCTTGACCAGCTTACCGGTATCAACCGCGGTCAGGTTTCTGAATATGGCTTTCTCAGCACCATTCTTTTGAGAGTACTGCAGTTCTTTTATGGTCTGTTTCCGAACTATGGTCTGGCGATTATTCTGATGACGATTCTGGTTCGGGCGGTTCTTTATCCACTGACTCTCAAACAGACCAAGTCGATGGCACAGATGCAGAAAATGCAGCCGAAAGTGCAGGATCTCAAAGATCGCTACAAAGACAACCCGCAGAAGTTCAATGAAGAAGTTCTCAAACTTTATCAGAAAAACAATGTAAACCCACTTGGCGGCTGTCTGCCGCTGCTGCTTCAGCTGCCGATTCTGATCGCTCTTTATAACACAATCAGAATCGCGGTTGAACTTAGAAAAACACCTTTTCTCTGGATCGCCGACCTTTCAAAGGGCGACCCGTTACTTATTCTGCCGATTGCGATCGCTCTTCTGATGTATTATCAGCAGGGCAAAATGACCGACCCTCAACAGCAGCAGATGATGGCCTTCATGCCAATGTTCATGTTTGTCATTACCTGGTCTCTGCCGGCCGGTCTGCTGGTATACTGGTTTGCCAGCAGCGTTCTCGGATTACTTCAGCAGTTACAGGCTAACCGCATCGCGGCTGCCATTAAGGAGGAATAATTGTGTCTACAAGAGCTATCGAGATTATTGCAAAAACTGAAGAGGAAGCCAAAGGCATCGCCAACGGTGAACTTAATGGCGATGAAATGATTGTGGCTACTGAAGTTCTGTCTGCTCCGGCCCGTGGCATTTTTGGTTTTGTCGGTAAGCAGGAATACAAGATTCGCTTTACCATTGGTGAAAAGCCTGCTCCGGCACCCAAAGTCGAAAGAGTTGAGAAAATAGCCGAACGCCGACCGCATGATGAGCCACGAGCTGAAAGACCCGCCAGACCTGCAAGAACTGACGATTTTGAGGGCGAAGAAAATAACGACGAGCGTGATGCAATGCCTCCACGTCGCCAGTCAAGGCCGCCCAGACGGCAGAGTCGCAATCGCCCGCCGCGCCGCAATTATTCTGAATCCGGCGAAGGCGTTGAAGAAGCTGAAATTCATCTTCCTGAACGCCCAAGAGAGCCTGTGTCAGCGGAAGTTAAAGCGCATCCAGAATATAACGAGATTTTCTCGCTGATTCGCGATGTGGCTGCAAATGTTGGCATCGAGCAACTCGATCTGGTTGATTTTATGCGTGACGGCGCCTGGGTTATCGAAGCCAGCGGTGAGAATGTTTCGCAGCTTATTGGCAAACGCGGCCGTACTCTTGATTCACTTCAGTATCTCATGAACATTATTCTTAACAAGGGCAATGATGATCGCATTAAACTGGTTCTCGATGCACAGGGTTATCGCGAGAAACGTTACCGCAATCTCATATTGCTGGCACAGCGCATGTGCAAAAAGGCGGTTTCAAGCCGTCGTCAGGTCGAACTTGAACCTATGTCGACCCTTGATCGCCGCACCATTCACATGGCCCTGAAAGATCGCACCGATATCGAAACTTTCTCAAAGGGAACCGAACCAATGCGTCGCGTCGTCATTTCGCCGATGCGCAAGAAAAAAGGTGGCATGAATGCCGAGTGGCAGCCGGTTGCAGATGAGGGCGATTCTGATTTTTCAGAAAAGCTTGAAACTTCAAGCGCTGTTCCGATGTTCATGGAGGAAGATGTCTAAACTGAAGATTGACACGATCGCCGCAGTTTCAACACCTGCCGGCAGGTCGGCGATCAGCCTGATCAGGGTTTCCGGGCCGGATACCTTCAAAATCCTGAAAAAAATGTTTATCACAGGGGGAAAGAAAACTTTCCCCCTGCCTTATTCTGTTTATTTCGGTTCAGTAATTGAACCGGAGACCGGACTGGTGGCAGATAAATGTCTGGTCACGACATTTCCGGCACCAAGGTCATACACCGGTGAAGACCTGGCTGAGGTGTCTACCCATGGCAATCCACTGGTGGTAAGCCGGGTCATGCAGCTGCTTTTAAAGCATGGCGCCAGGGCCGCCGAGGCCGGCGAATTCACCAGAAGAGCCTTTCTGAACGGAAAAATGGATCTGCTCGAAGTTGAGGCGGTTTCTCAGCTTCTTTCTGCCAATACCTCTTCGCAGGCCCGACTGGCACTGAACCAGCTCGATGGCCTGCCTTCGCAGTTTGTTGCCAGAATTCGTGACCGGATTATGCATCATCTGGTACAGCTTGAAGCAAGTCTTAATTTTCCTGAAGACGCGATTGAGGCTATAGACGAACATCTGTTGGCTCGTGAAATTAAAAAGATTCTTGCTGAACTTGAAATTTTTGCCATAAATGCGAGAAGCGGCGCACTGGTTGCCGACGGACTGAAGATTGCTCTGCTCGGGCGGCCGAATTCTGGCAAATCAAGCCTGATGAACTATATGCTTGGTCGCGACCGGGCCATTGTTACAGAAATCGCCGGCACCACAAGAGACACCCTTGAAGAAACGCTGATGGTCGGAGAATACCCGGTTAAAATCATTGACACGGCCGGAATGCGACAACCCGGTGACCGTATTGAGGCAATCGGCATCGAGAGAACCTCAAAGGCAGCCGACGAAGCTTTTGCGCTGATTGGCGTTTTTGACGGTTCACAGCCTGTGAAAGCAGAAGACGAGATTGTTCTGGACCGTTTGAGGCAGTCAGGAAAGCCTGTCATAGCCGTTCTCAATAAGTCTGATCTGCCGCAGCAGATCAACCCGGAAATTTTTGCCGGACTCAGACAACTGAGTGTTTCAGCCCTGAAAGGGCAGGGGCTCCCTGAGTTGCAGAAAGCGATTTCCCAGATTATCGCCGAAAGTGGTCTTTCTGGCTATGAAGAGATGATACTGCTTGGCGCCCAGCAGTCAGTCGCTCTTGACAAGGCTCTTGCTGCTCTTGAGAGAGCTGATCGCGGCATTGGTAATATTTACCAGGATATGCTGGCAATCGACCTTGAAGAGGCCGTCAGGGAGCTTGGGCGGGTTAATGGCGAGACGGTCGACGTAAACACGCTTGACCTGATTTTTGAACGGTTCTGTATCGGAAAATAACAATGAGTCAGAAAAAAGAATATGCAGTAATCGTAATCGGAGCCGGCCATGCCGGTTGTGAAGCTGCTCTGGCTGCTGCCAGACTTGGAGCAGAGACTCTGTTGATAACGATGAACATTTCTACGGTCGCTCTGATGCCCTGTAACCCAAGTATCGGTGGGCCGGGCAAAGGCCACCTGGTCAGAGAAATTGGTGCTCTTGGCGGAGAAATGCCAAGATGTATCGACGAAACCTGTGTGCAGATGAAATGGCTCAATACTTCGAAGGGGCCGGCAGTTCGTTCGCGAAGAGCTCAGGCCGACAAATATCTCTATCGGCAGAGAATGTTGCAGACTTTGTTTGCTGCGCCGAATCTGACTCTTCGCCAGGGGCATGTTACCGGTCTGCTTGTTGAATCAGGCCGTGTAAAGGGCGTCAGGCTCGAAACCGGTCTGGTTTTTGGCTGTGAAAAACTTATTCTGACTTCTGGCACTTACCTTAACAGTCGCATTATTCTCGGGCGTGCAACCTGGCCTGGTGGGCCTCAAAATCAGAGTCCGGCTGTCGGGTTGTCTGATTCTCTTCTTGCAGCCGGGGTTAAACTTCGTCGCCTGCAGACAGCCACACCGCCACGTATCCTTAAAAGCTCTGTCGATCTCAGCCTGATGACCGAGTTGCCTGGAGATGTCGATGCCGGTGGTTTCCTCTGGGAGAACCGTCTCAGACGCTATGAGAAGCAGATCTCCTGTTATCTGACTTTTACCGACGAGCGTTCGGTTGAGGCTGTCAGAAGAAATTTGAGTGAGAGCCCGCTGGTTCTTGAGAATATAACCGATGATGGCCCGAAACATTGCCCTTCAATTGACCGCAAAATTATCAAATTTCCTGATATGGTGAAACACCAGATTTTTGTAGAGCCAGAGGGCTGGGAATCGCAGGAACTTTATCTGCAGGGGCTTACCACCGGAATGCCGCCGGCAGCCCAGCATGACATCGTTGGCAGTGTTGCCGGGCTTGAAAATGCCGTAATTCTCAGGTATGGCTACGCAATAGAGTATGATGCCCTGGCGCCTGGTCAGATAAGAAAAACGATGGAAAGCAGAGTTGTTGAAGGTCTTTATACCGCCGGGCAGCTTAATGGCACGTCAGGATATGAAGAAGCCGCCGGGCAAGGCCTCATTGCTGGTATTAACGCGGTCCTCTCTCTGAGAAAACAGGCTCCATACTGGCCTTCCCGAACGCGCAGCTATCTGGGGGTTCTTGTCGACGACCTCTCAACCTGGGAAAAGCCCGAACCTTACCGCATTACGCCAGGCCATGCCGAATTCAGACTGACTTTGCGTGATGATTCGGCAGAACGCAGACTGGCAGCAGATGGTTTTCGCATCGGACTTGTCGATCAGGAGAGGTTCTCAACCATTTTTGCATGGTCGGCCAGAATCGAAGGCGAAATTACCCGACTTTCTGCATTGAGCCTTCTGCCGAGTGGTGAGGCGCGTGAACGGCTTGCCAGGCTGGCGACCGGTGATCTCAAAAAGCCTGCTTCAGGGGCAGAATTGCTGCAGCGTCCGGGGGTCACCTATAAGGATGTGATGGATCTTCTGCAGCAGCCAGAAAGCTCAAGGTTGAGTGCGGTCGATGAGGTTTATGCTCTCGAAACCGAGATAAAATACCGGGGATATGCAGATCGCGAAGCAGAAAAGATTGTGCAGACAAGTTTTCTGGAAAAAGTCAGACTGCCAATGGAAATTTCAGATCATCGATTACACGCATTGTCAGAACAGGCCCGGCAGATTCTGAGTTCTTCCAGATTCGACGACCTGAGTCAGATGGTAAGAAAACATTGCCTTACAAGGTCAGAAATTGCTATTCTTTTATCGGTTCTTTCAGAAGAAGGCGACAGACAAGAAAGGCATGAGGAAACCAGATGATTAACAAGAAACGCCAGGAATTGATTATTCAGAATCTTCGCTCAATTTCTGCTGAGGTTCGCTGTATGTCCATCGAGCAGCTGGTTAATCTACCCGCCATGCCTGTTAACGAAAAAATTGCCTGTATTCAAAAGGTTCTTGGTGATTCAGACGAGAGCGTTCGCGCCGCCGCTCAGGCTGCACTGGCAAAGCTCAGTGGCGATGGCGAGTCGAAGTCGGTGACTCCGGAGCCTGTTTTTACGCCAGAACCGGAGCCAGCACTGCCATTACCAGACGAACAGCCTTCTGTCAGCTCCCCTGTGGCGCCGGTTTTGCCGCCAAAACCATCGGCCGGGCAGCTTCCAGGCCAGCCTCAGGCAATGCCTCCCGCAGCGAAGCCTTTTCAGTCGCCTGCTTCTGTCGGTGCGCCGGCAGCCACTTTGCCCCGACCATCTCAGCCTTTGCCTTCAGTTTCTTCACCTGCCGCAGCAACTGGCAGCTTTTCTCATGGTTCTGCCCAGCCTTCAGCAACCTCTACGGTTGTGCCCGCAGCTCCTCCGGAACTTGATGACCCGGTCGATCCGTCATTGCCGGATCTCAAGAAAATCACCGATATCTCGGCTCTTCTGCAGCACATTAAAACTCTCGGAGTCAAAAAGCCCTCGGGACATGTTACTCAGCTTCTGCAGCTGGCGCGCAGCATGCTCGAAGAGGTGGCTTTGACGGCTCTGCAGACTCTGTTCAATTTGAAAGACCGCCGGGTTCCGCC
>Ga0116157_10005601_pt1 | contig 11551 bp, 8 predicted proteins | sample AD_UKC048_MetaG_FD_89882 | JGI IMG/M metagenome (GOLD analysis project Ga0116157, IMG submission 89882) | Active sludge microbial communities of municipal wastewater-treating anaerobic digesters from USA - AD_UKC048_MetaG | ecosystem: Engineered > Bioreactor > Anaerobic > Digestate | place: USA... | reverse complement strand
TAGAAGTATCGCTGTTTGGTTTTTTAGGCCAGCTCGTCGATTGGTTAAATAGCCACACCCCGCAGACCCTCTGGCTTGAATCGCAGCACGAATTATTAATGATGGGCGCGATTGTGCTTATAGGTTTGCCCATTACCGTATTGCTGCACAGCTTGTTGTTGCATCAAACCCTGCTGGGTAATTTCCCCATGCGTATTCGCTGGCAGGCACACCGTTATTTGTTGGGGCAAAGCTATCAGTTTTATCAAAATGAATTTGCTGGCCGTGTTGCCACCAAGGTTATGCAAACCTCATTGGCGGTGCGCGAAACCATTATAAAATTGTTGGATGTGCTTTTATACGTAGCCGTGTATTTCTCAGGCATTTTGGTATTGCTGGGTAGTTTAGATTGGCGTTTGGCTATGCCGCTAGTTGCGTGGATGTTCGGCTACGCCAGCCTGCTCTATTATTTTTTGCCAAGGCTCGCGCAAACCGCCATGAAACAAGCGGATGCCCGTTCAGATATGACCGGCCGCTTGGTAGATACTTACACCAATATTTCTACCGTAAAATTATTTTCACACTCCAACCGCGAAGCTGAATATGCCAAAAAAGGCATGGAGTATTTTTTAAGTACAGTTCACCCACAAATGCGTTTAGCCACGGCATTAAGTTCAAGCGTGTGGGCAATTAACGCCGCACTGATTTTTGCGGTGGCATTTGTATCCCTATGGTTATGGAGCAACCTTGCTATTACTACCGGCGCAATTGCCGCCGCGATTGGTTTAGTGTTGCGCTTAAACGGTATGGCGCAATGGATTATGTGGGAAGTTTCTGCCCTCTTTGAAAATATTGGCACCGCAAAAGATGGTTTAAATACTTTATCGGTTCCACGCGAAGTGCAAGATATTGAAAATGCCCAGCCCCTAGCGCTTACGCAAAGCCAAATTGAATTTAAAAATGTGTGCTTTCACTATGGTAAAAGCGAAGGCGTTATCAGCCACTTTAATTTACATATTAAAGCCGGTGAAAAAATTGGCTTAGTTGGCCGCTCTGGCGCAGGTAAATCTACACTGGTGAATTTGTTGTTGCGCTTTTTCGATGTAGAAAGCGGCCATATTTTAATTGATGGCAATGACATTGCTTTGGTGCAACAAGAAAGCCTGCGTGCGCAAATTGGTATGGTTACGCAAGATACATCGCTCTTGCACCGCTCCATTCGCGACAACCTACTTTACGGCAAACCCGATGCTACTGATGCGGATATGATTGAAGCCGCCAAACAAGCTGAAGCGCACGAGTTTATTTTGCAACTTAACGATAATGAAGGCCGCACCGGTTACGATGCCCATGTTGGCGAGCGCGGCGTAAAATTATCCGGCGGCCAACGTCAGCGTATTGCTATAGCGCGAGTGTTACTAAAACACGCACCCATTTTAATTATGGATGAAGCCACATCGGCGTTAGATTCTGAAGTAGAAGCCGCGATTCAAACCAACCTCAATAAATTAATGCAAGGTAAAACAGTCATTGCGATTGCCCATCGTTTATCGACAATCGCAGCACTGGATAGATTAATTGTGCTGGATAAAGGCTGTATTGTTGAGCAAGGTACACATGCGGAACTGATTGCACAGCAAGGTATTTATGCGCAGTTATGGGGGAGACAGTCTGGGGGGTTCTTGGGGGAGATGTAAGATGGTTTGAGTTAAGTGGGATTGACCTAGGTCCGTAACTTAATTTTGCAGTTACTTTTTCCTCCCATAAGAAAAGCCGAGCAATTGCTCGGCTTTTTAAAACACAAAACGCATCAAAAATATTTACTTTACAATTAAATAAATACACCGCGAATAGCAAAGTAAAACACAGCTCCCAATCCGGCGGAAACAGGGACTGTAATCACCCAAGCGGCAACAATTTTATACAGCTGCTTTCTTTTGACCAACTCTTGGCGGTAGATGTTTTTAAGCTGCTTGCGCTCACTCTTTTTCAACTCAACTTCTAATGCTTTTTTCTTTGCCTTCTTGATCATTTCACGCATTTCTTCAACAGGCGAATGTTGAAAATCATCTAAAAATGCTTGTAATTTTTCGCGCTCCTCTCCGGTATGATCATCTAAAATCATATGCAACTCAGTTGCGTAACGTGTTTTTAAGTATTCGCGTAAAAAACCAACACCGAACACTCCGCCTAAGGCTATATGGGTTGAACTAACGGGTAAACCCAATTGCGATGCAACAATAACGGTGACGGCTGCGGCAAGCATTATGCAGAACGCGCGGGTTTTATCGAGCTCAGTAATTTCACCACCCACTGTTCTAATAAGACGTGGGCCAAACATCATAAGGCCAATAACAAGACCACTCGCACCAATCATCATCACCCAAAAAGGAATAGCCGCCTTAGAATGAATGCCTCCCGCATTGATTGCATCTACAATGGCAGCCAAAGGCCCTATCGCATTAGCTACATCATTTGCGCCATGAGCAAAACTCAATAAACCAGCAGCAAATATGAGCGGAATGGTGAACATGTCATTCACACTTGCGCGTGAGTTCTCGATAATTTCTGCACGTTTAACAATGGCGCGACGACTAACAAAATAAACAATGACCGCAATCAGCGAACCTATAATGATTGCTTCGTAGGTTTGCGCAGCCCAAATCTGTTTAACGCCTTTAAGAATTAAATAAACACTACATGACCACGCCATAACGGCAATCATAATAGGCACATAAGTTTTAGCGGCAGTTAACTTATCATCGCGGTACATGATGCTACGCTTGATGGCTAGCAATGCCAGAGCCGCTATAACACCACCCAACACTGGAGATACTACCCAACTCGCAACTATAGAACCCATGACCGGCCAGTTTGCAATTTCAGGCCCCCCTGCCGCCAACCCGGCACCTAAAACGCCACCCACGATGGAGTGCGTAGTTGATACTGGTGCGCCCATCCAAGTAGCAAAATTTAGCCAAACAGCACCGGCCAATAACGCACCCGCCATCAACCAAATAAATTCATTCGGGTCTTTTACCAGTTTGGGGTCGATGATGCCGCTTTTAATAGTAGATACCACATCACCACCGGCGATTATGGCTCCTGCTGCTTCACAGACAGCTGCAATTGCGATTGCAGCGCCCAAACCTAAAGCACCAGAACCTACTGCAGGCCCAACATTATTGGCAACATCGTTTGCGCCAATATTCATTGCCATATAGCCACCGGCTACCGCTGCAAACACCAAAATATAACTATTTGCACCTACTCCGTTTAAAACATACAACGCAAGTACAATTAAAAAACCAATTGAAACACCGTAGCGCACCCCCCAATGGATGCCAGCGGGTGCAACGTGAGCACTTTGTTTCAGGGAAAGCATAGTCTTACCTCTATCGAGAAATTTACAAGAATTTAAAAAACATCAAATCAAAGTCTAGGTATTTATAGAATTCATATCGCCTTGATAAGCTCGCTTAAAACTATTAAAAGTGGAATGCAAACTCAAAAAAACCGGGCTTAACTTCCCGGTTTTTTGGTTTTACTAAATGCGCAGATTTACAAGAAAACTGAAGCGCCGATGTAGAACAAACCACCGGCCAACAAAATAGTTGCCGGCAAGGTTAATACCCATGCCAACAAAATGGTTTTGATAGTAGCAAACTGTAAGCCAGATTTATTAGCAACCATGGTGCCTGCAACAGCAGACGAAAGTACGTGGGTGGTTGACACCGGCATGCCAGTCATACTCGCGATTCCAATGGCGGTTGCAGCGGTAACTTGAGCAGACATACCTTGCGAATAGGTCATACCAGTTTTACCGATTTTCTCACCAACGGTTTTAACGACCCTACGCCAGCCGGTCATGGTGCCTAAACCTAAAGCTAGAGCAACGGCAAAAATCACCCAGAAAGGCGCGAATTCGGTGGTCGCTGTAATTTCTTTGCGTAACGTGTTGATCTCTGTTTTATCTGCTGAAGATATGCCATCTGCTTTTGCCATCTTTTTTGCGCTGTCATCAATACACAAAAGCACACGACGAATTTCGCGGCGGTTTTCTATTAGGAGTGCGTTGTAATCTGTAACGTCTTTTAATTGCGCTGAAAGGCTATTTAGCGTTACCAAGGCATTTTTTGATTGGCACTTTTCTTCAGTAAGTGTGGCAGCTTCGGTTTTGGTGAAGTCAATATTCTTGCCCAATTTGTCGGCATTTTTTTGATAAAGTCCTTCAAGATAAACCGCAGCATGGCGCGTTTTATCAATATCAATGGCAGAGGTATTCAAATCCAAAACGAAGTGCGCCGGTGCCATACAAATCAGCACAAGCATCAACATACCAATTCCTTTTTGGCCATCGTTTGAACCGTGTACAAAGCTCAAACCCATCGCAGAAGCCACCAAGGTAACGCGAGTCCAAAATGGTGGATGCCTTTTACCGTCAATCTTTTCGCGCTCTTCTGGCGTTTTATGAATTTTTTGACCGGGCCACATACGTTTTAGCAGCAACAAAACCAGTGCTGCAATAATGAAACCCACCAACGGAGAAATCAGCAGCGACAACATAATATCAGTTGCCTTTTTAGTATTAATACCTTCAGCTAAGGGCAGGTGTGCTAGTAACGCATGCGCGCCACCCACACCAAGAATTGAGCCGATTAATGTATGTGAACTTGAGCAGGGAATACCAAAATACCAAGTACCTAAGTTCCAACAGATTGCAGTAAAAAGAAAGGAAAAAATCATGATCATGCCGTAAGACGAGCTGATATTGAGCAGCAAATCTACGGGTAACAAGTGCACAATTGCGTAGGCAACACCCAAACCGCCAATCATTACACCTAAAAAGTTAAAAATCCCTGATGCAACAACCGCCATATGGGGCGGCATGGCTTTGGTATAGATCACGGTAGCTACCGCATTTGCGGTATCGTGAAAACCGTTAATAAATTCGTAAGCCAATACAAAGGCAATTGACAAAAACAGCGCGAGGCCAAACGCAAAGCTAAGCCCGGTGAACATATCTAACATAGGAAATTCGCATCCAGTGATTGTTGCAGCATTATGACATAACCCGAGGCGGATTCTAAGAATAGGCAAATGCGGCGGTTTGTGTTACCACATGAGGTCGTCGGGGATTACATAGTCTTTATAAGGATCATCTTCATCGGTTTGCTGATGGGATTTCACATTGGCAACCAGTACCGATTTTTCATCGCGCAGCACAATCTTGTCGGCAACAATGCGTGGCACCACTTCATAGCCTTCGCCCAGCTTAACGACAGCTAAAACGCCGCGGGCAATTTGCTCAAGCACCAACGGCGATACCCGCATTTTTTTAATCAACTTGCCATCGGTAAAGTTGTATTCCACATCGCCATTACCTGCGCCTTTGGGCTGGCGATGGTTTTCAATCAGCTGCTTAACCTGTGCCGCCAGTGCGCGCTGTTCAAGCTCAGCATTACGCTGGCGATTGAGTTCGCGGTCGCGCTCAGCCTTTTCTAAACGTGCCTGTTCGGCGGATTGTTTCACTTCGTCAACCACCGGCTCTGGCGCGCGGCGCGCTACATTGGTTTCCTTACGCTTCTCTTTATTGGCCTGCTTAGCCTTTTTGGTATCGATTAAACCCGCTTTAAGGAGTTGATCTTGTAGGGATGCCATGAATTCTTACCGCTAATGAAGAAATGTTGCGCATAATACCGCCCTCCTTTTATGAGCAGCAAGAAACTCCTTCGAATGACCGTAAATGACATCAAAACCTGGGATATTTTCTGCCGAGTGATCGATAACTATGGTGATATTGGCGTGTGCTGGCGCCTGGCGCGGCAACTCGCTAATGAATATCCATTTCAGGTGCGTTTGTGGGTGGATGAACTTGAAGCTTTGATTAAAATCTGGCCAAACGCAATCAGTGCAGATCAGCAATTGCTTGAAAAAGTGGTTGTATGTGTTTGGCGCGACGTCTTTGAAGCGGCAATTGAACCCGCCGATGCAGTGGTTGAAGCCTTCGCCTGTAACCTGCCCGATAGCTATTTGGCAGCCATGAAGCGCAAAACCACTCCGCCCCACTGGTTTAATTTGGAATATTTAAGCGCAGAAGATTGGGTGGAGGGCTGCCACGGTTTGTTATCTATGCACCCGCAACTTGGGCTAAAGAAGATGTTTTTCTTTCCCGGCATTACCCCCAAAACCGGCGGCCTATTAAAAGAAGCGTCTTTATTAAGTGAGCGAGATCAGTTTTTTTCTAGCCAAAATCGCCTAGCCTTCCTGCATGGATTGGGTGTTAAACCTGCGGAAAACGCACTTATCGTCTCTTTGTTTGGCTATGAAAATGCCGCTATAGCCTCTTTATTAGATACGTGGATTCAATCACCAACGCCCGTTTTATGCCTTGTTCCTGCCAGTAAAGTTCTTCCTTCTATTAATAATCACCTAGGCAAAGCCCTAAGCCTAGGCGATGAATTTGTGCAAGGCGGGCTGCGCCTTAAGGTCATCCCTTTTCTGACTCAATCCGATTACGACCGCTTGCTATGGGCCTGCGATATCAACTTTATTCGCGGTGAAGACTCCTTTGTACGCGCGCAATGGGCAGGTAAGCCCTTTATTTGGCATATCTACCCGCAGGAAGAAGACATCCATATGGTCAAGCTGGATGCCTTTCTGCAGCACTATCTGACAGGTGTGAGCCCTGCATTGCAAAGCTCAATTACGGAGCTTTGGCATCAATGGAATAAGGGTTTAGATTGCGGTGAAAGCTGGAACACCTGCCTGAAAGACCTGCAAAACTGGCAGAAACATGGCCAAGACTGGTGCCAAACCTTAGATTCACTGGGGGATTTAGTCTCAAATATGGTGCGCAACTGCGATTAAAAAAACGCTGTAGAAATCCACTAAAAAAGGTATAGTAGCGCCCGAATTTATCCGAACAATCGGTATGATTTACTAATACCCTTTACATTTATTGAGAGTCATCATGAAAACAGGTCAAGAATTACGCGCCGGTCATGTAATCAGCATCGACGGTCAACCATGGTTAATCCAAAAAGCAGAAATCAGCCGTTCAGGCCGTAACACTGCCGTTGTTAAAACTAAACTGAAAAACTTGTTGAACGGTTATTTGACCGAAACCCCATACAAAGCAGACGACAAGTTTGAAGATATCGTTTTAGATCGCAAAGACGTTACTTACTCATACTACGCTGACCCACGTTATGTTTTCGTTGATAGCGATTACGAGCAATACGAACTCGATAAAGACGAGTTGGGCGATATGGCTCCCTACATTGAAGACGGTATGGACGATGTTTGTGAAGCAGTGTTCTTTGAAGGCAAAGTAATCTCTATTACTCCACCAAACTCAGTAACCCGTGAAGTGGTTTACACCGAACCATCTGTTCGTGGCGACACTTCAGGCAAAGTAATGAAGCCAGCACGTTTAACCAACGGTACTGAAATTCAAGTATCTGCATTCGTAGAAATCGGCGATAAAATTATTATCGATACCCGTACTCACGAATACAAATCTCGCGCTAAAGACTAATTTTCATTAGTTAATAAGGGTTGCTCATTTAATGAGTAACCCTTAGTTCCCTCCCCCATCGTTTTGTCCTTTGCTCTACACACTCCCTAATAATCTCAAAGCTTATTAAGATTTAAACCACTTATAGTCGTTTTTTGCCACTCGGCATCTTTATGCCTGTAAATCTTATCGCCTGATTTAATCTCCCACTTCATAAATCTAATGACAAACTGAATGGAGAAATCAGATGCGCACACTCTCGCAAACCCTAGCCCTACTATGCCTATTAGTATCTAGTCAAACACTGCTTGCAGATGAACACGCAGCACCCCAAACACTCGATGACCTGAAAATTGCTATAGAAAAAATCCGCGCAGAAACCAATACAGCAGCAGTGGGGATTGCACTAGTGGATAAAAATGGCCCTTACTGGATTGCAGGCTTAGGTGAGGCTAATGCGACGAAAAATATAAAAGCAGATGCGGATACTATGTTTCCTATCGCCTCTGTATCAAAAATGTTTGTGGGTTTGGCGATACTTAAATTAGTTGAGGAAGGTAAATTAAACCTCAATGATAAATTGCGCGATCTTGCACCCGAGATCCAATTTGAAAACCAATGGGAAGAAACCCATCCCATTTTGTTAGTGCACTTACTGGAACATACAACGGGCTGGGATTATCTGCACCTCGCAGAAATCAGCTACAAAGCAACAGATTCCTCCACCCTTAAAGATGCCTTAGCGTCTCACCCTGATTCTCGAAAATCGCGGTGGGTTCCAGGCACCAGACATGCCTATTGCAATACGGGCCCAGCAGTATCTGCTTATATTATTGAAAAAATAACGGGTAAGAAATTTGAAGATTACCTGCAAGCAAACTTTTTCAATCCGCTGCAAATGAATTCCAGTAGTTTCTACAACTCAGAGGTTTATAAGGCCCGTAAGGCAGAATTATCTACTGCAGAGTACTTCTATCAAAAATATCGACCTTCCAGTGCTATGAACTCATCCGCAAAAGAAATGGCGAATCTTCTTCACTTTATGATTCTACGCGGCGAATTTAATGGGCAGAGATTACTGCAGAGCACGTCAATTGATCTCATGGAAAAACCTGTTTCAAATCTAGGTGCTAACGCAGGCATAAAATCTGGTTATGGTTTACATAATATGATCCGAGGATTTAAAGATTATGGTATTGCGCTCTATGGGCACGATGGCGGCGGCTTTGGCGCGCTCACTGCCTTTGTTTACATTCCTGAATTGCAAACTGGTTATGTGGTTATGAGCAGTTCAATGGGCCCAGGGCATTGGCAGATAACAGAGCTCATTAACCAATTTCTTTTAAAAGATGTAAAAAAACCAACACCAAAACCACTCAATCTTTCACCTAAATTTAGTGCGATGGCTGGCATATATGTACCCTTAAATCCACGCAACGAAATTTTTAGATTCACTGGCGATATTTTAAATGCAATAAAAATTACCGTACAAGATCAGCACGTTCACCGCAGCCCTCTGTTTGGCGGCTGGGCAAGTAATGATTACGCCATTTCTGAAAGTTTACTGGTGAACCCGTGGACTGGCTTACCCAGCATTGCCTTTGTGAACGACCCAATTAAAGGTGAGTCACTACAAGTAGATAGCGATCTTTATAAGCGAACCCCCCCATTGATTGTTTATGGGAAAATAATGCTTATTTCGCTATTGGCAATTTTGATGCTGTTTAACATAGCATTTGCACTCGTGTGGATACCTCGCTGGCTGCAAGGCAAGCTTGCAAAGGGCGGCAATATTGTAGTTCGCCTGTGGCCACTCATTACAAGCTTAAGCATAATCATTACTTTCGCGGCTACCATATTTTCAACACACGTAGAATTAGGCACCTTAACGCCGGCATCGCTCACTTTTTTTATTGGCTCACTTTTCTATCCGTTATTCACGGCATTCAGTTTGCTATCGGTTTATAAGCATCGAACCACACCTATAAATAAACTTGTTTATTGGAATGGCGCTGTCATTTCCATACTACATGCACTGTTTGTACTCTATTTGGCCTACTACGGTATTATTGGGTTCAGAGGTTGGGTAGAATAATTAACACTATGAGGGCACTTTTAAAAGAGGTGCCCTAGCGATACACCCTCTACTACTAGCGTGCGACCTATGAAGGTATTGTTTTTCCCTCACGATCAAAAGTTTTGGTTGGATCATGGGCTGTTCATGTTTTTTCTCGTGACGACCCAAATGGTCATCATGATTCCGTTGCATAACTTTATTCCGACTCTTTTATTCGCCGACTTATTTTGGTTTCCGCTGTTTACCATTGCTGTTTTGGTTTTTCGGTATATGTTTAAAACCCTGCAATGGAATCTACTTTCAAGCAAGCAGTTTGTAGAATATGGAATTGTATTTTCATTGATTGGCGGATTAGCTATAGCCTTAACAATGTCAGCAATAGTGTCCTCTTTTTTTTGGTCTGAGTTTACCAATAACCTTATTCCACAGCATGATGACAACTTTAGTGTACCCCTGCTGGTATTTGGATCAATTATGGGAAACTGGATACAGACAACCATATTCATATCAGCATGGTTATTTGTCTATAACAGTATTACCTCAACCAAGCGAATCCGAGAAACAGAGCTGCTTTATTTACGCTCTCAGCACAGCCTCAAAGAAGCCATGCTCAATAGCCTTTCCAATCAATTAAACCCTCACTTTCTGTTCAATGCGCTTAATAATATTCGTTTTATGATTCATGAGAATCAAAAATCTGCCGAACATATGGTCGTTTCTCTATCTGAAATATTGCGCTATTCATTGGAAAGTAGCAGGCAAGAAAAAGTGTCTGTGGCAGAAGAAGTGGCCATTATTCAACGCTATATTGCGATAGTAAAATCGCAGCTTGAAGATCGTTTAAATTTTCAATTAAATATCGCTCAAGAGCACCACCACTACCTAATCCCACCCATGGTATTGCAGATGCTGATTGAGAATGGGATTAAACACGGTTTAGACAATATCCATAAAGGCGGTGAATTGCAGGTGTCGTCACAAGCAGATGAACACAGTATTCAATTTACCGTTAGCAACGATCTGCCAGATAAAATTGCAATTACCACGCCCACCACAGGAATTGGGCTGAAGAATATACGTAAACGGCTTGAACTTCTCTATGGCGATCAGAGCAGCCTAAGCACTGTAAAAACTCAGGATAAATTTACCGTAACCGTGAGAATCCCCAAGGAAATTTCACAATGAAGGCAATAGTGGTTGAAGACTCTCGCTTGGCGCGCGAAGGCTTGATAAAAATGTTACAAGCTCACCCCGAACTGCAAGTAGTAGCTGCAGCAGATCACAGCGTAAATGCATTGGCGCTGATTCAAGAACACCAACCCGATGTGGTGTTTTTAGATATTCATTTGCCAGGTGAAAGTGGTTTTGATTTGTTAGAAAAATTAGATTGCACTCCGCAAATAATCTTCACCACTGCATACTCCGAATATGCAATTCGTTCATTTGATTACAACACCATTGATTATTTATTAAAACCTATTAGCGATGAGCGACTTAAAATCGCCATAGATAAGCTCAGTATTAATAGTAAAGAACCAGAAGCCGCGCCCAAACCACCGCTAGATATCAACAGCCGCATGTTTGTAAAAGATGGCGATAAATGCCACTTGGTGCATCTGGAGTCTATTCGTTATTTTGAAAGCTGCAAAAATCACGTGCGCATTTTCTTTGGCAACGACAATGCCTTTGTTAAAAAATCGCTTAACAGCATTGAAGAACGATTGCCGGTAAAGCATTTTTTCAGAGTCAACCGACAATACGTGGTTAACCTGCATGCAATTGTCAGTATTGAAGAAGCTATTAATGATGGGTATGAAATTACGATGAATGATGGCAAGACATTAGAAGTCTCGCGCCGCAATGCGGTGGAGCTGAAAGATATCTTAAGTTTTTAACGCTCTCTGTTTTTTAAGCAACGCCCAATAAACTCTAACACCGAGTAACAGAGCCGTAAGCACACCAAACAAAACTGCATC